>Ga0153972_1000074_pt1 | contig 26458 bp, 22 predicted proteins | sample TSGA056MetaG_FD_104732 | JGI IMG/M metagenome (GOLD analysis project Ga0153972, IMG submission 104732) | Attine ant fungus gardens microbial communities from Georgia, USA - TSGA056 MetaG | ecosystem: Host-associated > Fungi > Mycelium > Unclassified | place: USA: Georgia, George L Smith State...
CCATCCGCTTTATTTGTATGCAGGCATCTATCAAATCCGAAAAAAGAAAACACTTAACATATTAATAGCTTAAACTGTTTCTGCCTTTTTGATGTTGAATATTATTAACTTAATGACATTGGTACATCATGTGAAGGAAAAGAAAAAATATAACATTATTTATGCTGACCCACCGTGGCGTTATCAGCAGAAAAATCTTTCAGGAGCTGCTGAACACCATTACCGTACCATGAGCGTCAATGACATCTGCAATCTTCCGGTTGAAGAATTGGCAGACCGGAATAGCGTTCTGTTTTTGTGGACAACCTTTCCACAATTGCAGGAAGCTATGGCAGTCATAGGTGCATGGGGGTTTTGCTATAAGACGGTTGCCTTTGTATGGCTCAAGCAGAATAAGAGGGCTGAAAGCTGGTTTTTCGGTTTGGGATTCTGGACAAGAGGAAATGCAGAAATCTGTCTGCTTGCGACAAAGGGAAAACCAAGAAGATTATCTGCCCATATTCATCAATTGATTATTAGTCCTGTCCGTGGGCATAGTGAGAAACCGGGTGAGGCACGGGATAAAATTTTAGAGCTTATGGGTGACCTGCCCCGTATTGAACTTTTTGCCCGTCAAAAAACAGATGGCTGGAACGTCTGGGGAAATGAGGTAGACAGCGATATAGTATTAGAAACCGATATAGACAAGGAGGTGCCAAGAAGTGTCCGACAACTGGATCGTACAGAACTTACAAAATGCACTGAACACATGGAATGAAAAGCTGGCAGAAATCTGGCAGTTAATTACCCAATCCCCCGAAACCTTTAAGGGCGGTTCGATATGGGCGGTCATCGTTAATATACACGACGCATTGCAGGCCATCGGCTACGCCCTGCTTGTACTGTTTTTTGTGGTAGGCATGGTAAAAACCTGTGGGAGTTTTACCGAGGTTAAGAAGCCTGAACATGCATTAAAACTGTTTGTTCGTTTTGCCCTTGCAAAAGGTGCGGTGACTTATGGACTTGAATTGATGATGGCACTGTTTCAAATCGTACAGGGGATTGTCTCTACCATTATGAACGCTGCCGGCTTTGGGGCAGCAACACAGACGGTACTGCCGTCAGAACTTGTAGATGCCATTGAGGATTGTAATTTTTTTGATAGTATTCCGCTATGGGCGGTCACGTTATTAGGTGGTTTATTCATTACCGTACTATCATTTATCATGATTATGTCAGTATACGGCAGATTTTTTAAATTGTATTTGTATACGGCCATTGCTCCGGTGCCGCTATCCGCATTTGCCGGAGAACCGTCACAAAGTGTCGGGAAAAGTTTTATTAAGTCCTATGCTGCCGTTTGTCTGGAGGGAGCGATTATCGTGCTTGCCTGTATTATCTTCTCCCTGTTCGCCGCTTCACCGCCCGTGGTTGATACCAGTGCTGCTGCCGTGACGATGGTATGGGGCTATGTAGCGGAACTGGTATTTAATATGCTTGTTTTAGTCGGAGCTGTTAAAATGGCGGATCGTGTTGTTCGTGAAATGCTATTTGGCGGTTAATGTATATAGAGGGCGTAAAAGAAAAGGACACCGCATGAGTGTCCTAATCTACTGATTCATTTGTGCTGTCATACCGCATTTCCCCACTGTTATCAAAATGGACAGAGTCTAAGGGGATACCTTTTTCACGCGCTCTTGCAATCTGCCAGCTTATATCCTCCTCCAATGTCTTTGTGTATCGTCTGTTACGCAGAGCTTTTTTTAAGGAATATAGCCAACTTATAATTGTCATGGCAAGCAATGCAAATAGGATAGCAAGTGCAAGTGTTTCGTGTGCTGCTGCCCACTTATTAAGGAAAGTAGCTGTCAAAAGGAAGTAAATAAGCGGTATAGTCAGACGAAGTTTTCCGGCAACCTTAAAGGCAACTGAAAAAAGCATAAGGATAACGGTAATTCCTAATGAAATCAATGCGAAATATGGCATGGTGTTTCCCCCTTTAATTTTTTTCTTTAGTATAACAGTTTTGCTGGAAAATGCAAATGTACAAATTTAAGAAAGGAGATAACCGGGAAACGGGCAAATAAACAAAACTTGTCTGGAAATATTCCCCGGTTTTTGTGATCGTATGGAAGTAAAAATCAACCGAGAGATTCGGGAATACACCGAATCCATGTTTTTCGGACTGTCTATGCGGCAGTTCATTTTTTCTGTATTAGCCTGCGGTGTAGCCGTTGGGCTTTATTTTCTGCTCCGTCCTTATGTCGGGACAGAAACTGTTTCATGGATGTGTGTATTGGGAGCTGCTCCCTTTGCCGCTTTTGGATTTATAAAATACCACGGTATGACAGCAGAACAATTTATATGGGCGTGGATAAAAAGTGAGCTTATTATGCCAAAACGGCTTATTTTCTCTCCCACCAATATTTATTACGAAGCCATGAAACAAGTAATTGAAACCCATGAAAAGGAGGAACTGAACCGACATGATTAAAACGCTTAGAAATCTGTTCAAACAGGATAGGGAAAAATTCAAAGTACCGAGGAGCGTTCAGCAGGCCATTCCAATCCGGTCAATCTGGGAAGATGGGATTTTTCTTGTGGGTAACACCAGATTCATTGGTGCAAACAAATATGTGAAATCCTTTAAGTTTACAGATATCAACTATGACGTAGCAAGCCGTGAGGATAAGGAAGCTATGTTCTTGGAATACAGTGAGCTTTTAAATTCCTTTGACAGCGGATCTACTACGAAAGTCACCATTAACAATCGACGTTTGAATAAGCTGGATTTTGAAAAAGCCATTCTGATTCCAATGAGGGATGACGGACTGGATATTTACCGTAAGGAATACAATAAAATGCTCATGGAAAAAGCAACAGGCGCAAACAGTATGGTGCAGGAAAAATATGTGACCATCTCTGTGATCAAGAAAAATATTGAAGAGGCACGGGCTTATTTCGCTCGTGTCGGTACAGATTTAACCGCTCATTTTGCCCGGCTCGGCTCGAAATGTACCGAGTTGGATGCAACAGAGAAGCTGCGTGTTCTCCATGATTTCTATCGTACCGGAGAGGAAACAGCTTTCCGTTTTGATTTATCTGAAACCATGAAAAAGGGACATGATTTCAAAGACTTTATCTGCCCTGACACAATGGAATTTGAAAAGGACTGTTTCAAAATGGGTGACAGATATGGACGTGTCCTGTTTTTGCGGGAGTATGCCAGCTATATCAAGGACAGGATGGTAACAGACCTTACGGATTTAAATCGTAACCTGATGATGAGCATTGACGTGATTCCGGTGCCTACCGATGAAGCCGTGCGGGAAGTGGAAAACCGTATGCTTGGTGTTGAAACCAATATCACGAACTGGCAGAGAAAACAGAATCAAAATAACAATTTCTCTGCCGTTATTCCCTATGATATGGAGCGGCAGCGAAAAGAAAGCAAGGAGTTCCTGGACGATTTAACTACCCGTGACCAGCGTATGATGTTTACAATCGTTACCATTGTGCATACGGCAGATACAAAGGAACAGCTTGACGCAGATACGGAGGCACTTTTAACGATTGCAAGAAAGCACCTGTGTCAATTCTCCATTTTGAAATATCAGCAGATGGATGGCTTAAATACAGCGATGCCCATTGGCTTAAGAAAAATCAATGCCCTGCGCACACTCACAACGGAAAGCCTTGCCGTGCTGATACCATTCCGGGTGCAGGAAATTATGGATACAGGCGGGATTTATTTTGGTGAAAATACCATTTCTCATAATCTGATTATGTGCAACAAGGCAAACCTGCTCAACTCCAATGCATTCCTGCTGGGAGTACCCGGCAGTGGGAAGTCCTTTTCGGCAAAAGAATTGATTGCTTTTCTGGCTCTGGCTACGGAAGATGATATTCTAATTTGCGATCCGGAGCGTGAATACGCTTCCCTGATTGGCGCAATGGGCGGTGAGGTAATCCGGATTGCCGCAGGGAGCAGAGACCATATCAATGCCATGGATATGGTGGACGGCTACGGTGATGGTGGCAATCCCATCATTGATAAGTCAGAATTTATATTGTCCCTGTTTGAGCAGTTAGATAAAAAGGGACTGGGGGCAAAGGATAAATCTATTATTGACCGTTGTACCGCCCTTGTATATGAAGATTATCAAAAAGGCGGGAAGATCCCCACTCTCTGTGTTTTACGTGAAAAGCTATTGGAACAGAAAGAGCCGGAAGCCAGAGAGCTTGCCCTCTCCCTTGAACTCTTTACCAGTGGCAGCTTAAATGCATTTGCCCATGAAACCAATGTAGATGTTCAAAATCGTATGGTGGTGTACGACATTATGGATCTCGGCAAGCAGTTAAAAACAATGGGGCTGCTGGTTATCACCGATGCCATGTTAAACCGTGTAACCGAGAATTGGGAGAAAGGGAAACGAACCCATATCTTTATTGATGAATTTCATGTGGTGTTTGAAAATGAATACTCCGGTAACTTCTTTAACTCCGCATGGCGCCGATTCCGTAAAAGAAATGCCTTTCCGACTGCCATCACGCAGAATGTTGAGTACCTTCTGGATTCCGTTCTGGCCAGTACCATGCTTTCAAACTCAGAATTTATCGTCATGCTGAATCAGGCAGCTTCAGATCGTGAAAAACTTGCAAAACTATTGAATATCTCCAATGAGCAGATGAGTTATATCACCAATTCCGATGCCGGCTGCGGATTGATTAAGTATGGCAGCTCCCTTGTCCCATTTGTCAATAAATTTCCACGCAATACACGGTTATATAAGCTGATGACGACGAAACCAAATGAAAATTTTATGTAAACCAAAAGGGTGGATTGAAACATATCTGCCCTCTATTTTTATGGAGGGATTAAAATGTCAGAAATTAAATTTGCATCCAAAAAGCACGAACAATTTTACTATACCATGCTTGAAAAGTCCGGTAATTCCGACAGCTATCACAGAGCCTTTTTCTATACCGTCGGCATTTCAGAAGATATGCGGTGTAATGTCGGCAGACTTTTTGATTTTAAGGAAGATTGTATTAAACCGGAGGGGCTTCATGATGGCTGGCAGACAGGCGGTACGGTAAAAGCTACCCGTCTTGCCTTTAATCTATGGAATGGTTATGCCGAAAAGGGACACGAAAAATTATCTTCCCCTTATGAAATGTTTGATTGCGGTTTTGCCCTTTACTTTTATGAAGCTATTAAGCAGCGTTATCCCGAATACTGTAAAAATATTTCACCTGCAAAATCAAAATATGCAGAAATAGTTCGATAAAGGAGGAAAAAAACAATGGATTCAGTACAAAAAATCCCATTAAATGAGCAGCCGGAAATCAAAGAACTTTTCAAGGTTTTAGATGAAAATGACATGGGTGTGGAAAAGCAGGAAATAGAGGGTCTTATTCAATATATTGAAAATATGGAAATGGGATTCAGTCAGCTACTTGATGAGTTGAAACAAGTGCGGGGACAACTTGAGCAGATCCAAGATAAAAGTGTCAAGGCAACTGTGAAGCGAATTGTAGATAAAGCAGAAACAAAAGTGTTGGAAGTAAAAGGCCAGCTGCTTACCGTCAAGAATAATCTGGTCAAGTCTGCGGTCAAAGCGGTAAATGCTTTTAAGAAAAAAGGGGCAACCGCATTGAGTAAAGCAGTCAAATCAATGGGAATTTACTCCGCATTATCTCAGGTAAGGCAGGGACTCCAAAGCGCAATAGGAGCAATCAATAAGAATATTACCACAATCGGCACGATTAGCAATGAGATTCATTCGATTGGAGAGCATTCAAAAAATCTTGGCAGAACATTGCTTGGCAGACAGACAAAGGATGTCACACCTCATAATCCCGACAAAGGCGTGCTGGCAAAGATACAAAAATTATTCATGAATTCAGGAAGTCTGTTATCCAATATGGAAAAGAAAACAGAAAATGCCATGAAAAAAGTGGCGGGGTTGGAGAAACATGAGGAGAAAAAGCCGTCTGTGAAAGAAAGTCTGAAAGCGATTCGTGCGGAACAATCGGCAAAGCAGAGAGATTCAAAACCAGTATCACAGGAAAAAGCAAGATAATATTAGTCAAATTAATCAAGGGCAGACATCACGTCTGCCCTCTTATAATGGAGGATTTTACATGAATAGAAGAATTTATATCACAGCAGCCGTCCCGCTTTCATTACTTTGCCTGTTTTCCGTCTATCAGGTCTATCGTCACTATGATAATGAAAAACAACATAGTGAGGAATTTGAGGTGCTTGCAGATGTTATACAGCAGATACAGGATAAATCAAACGTAGAGATGGTTATTCCGGCTGATGTGTCCGGTGACATTGAAACGCTACTGCCGGACTACGAAGCTTTATTTCAGCAAAATAATGATTTAACTGGTTGAATTACGATTGATGGTACAACTATTAACTATCCGGTCATGCAGACACCGGATAATCCCGACTTCTATCTGAAGCATAATTTTGAAAAAGCATACAGTGATTATGGTGTCCCCTATGTGGCAGAGCATTGTGATATGGCACTGCCAAGCGATAACATTATCATCTACGGTCATCATATCAAGGGTGGAAAAATGTTCGGGGCATTGATGGATTATACAAGCCAATCCTTTTATGAAAGTCATCATATTATCCGTTTCGATACACTGACCGAGAAATCAGAATATGAGATTATTGCGGTATTCAAGACGACGGTGTATGACGATATCGGATTCAAGTATTATCTGTTTGCGGACGCTGAAACAGAAACCAATTTTACTGCTTATGTGGAAGAGTGTAAAAATCTTGCACTCTATGATACCGGTGTGACCGCAAAATATGGGGACAAGCTGCTCACACTTTCTACCTGCGAATATTCAAAGGCGAACGGACGGTTGGTCATTATTGCAAAGAAAGTCATGGAATAGTGCCGGGTTTTATTTCATTTACAAGGAGGGTATGGGATGGATAAAAAAATCAAAACACGACAAGTCCATAAAGATATCAAGGTATTGGATAAAGCAAGTACCGCAGCCAGTCATATGAAAAATGCTTATGTACGCACGAAGAACAATGCCGTTCAAACGCAGGAACAGCCTTATGCGTCTCCCAGTGAATATGCCGAGGAGAAAATAATCCACGCTGCGGATCGTACTGCTAATGCTACGGTAAGACAGGTGGCAAAGCAAGGCAGGCAGGGTATCAGAAAGGTAAAAAGTATACGACGCAATCGCAGTGAAGCCAAAGAAATAAGCAAAGCAGTGAAAACAACAACGGACATGACGGAAGCCGTCACGTCTGCAACAGATGGGGCTTATAATATTTCTCATACAGTTAAGACTGCTTCGGATATTCCCAAGGAACAGATGAAAAAACTGGCACAGCATAATACAAGGAATACGGCTTACCATACCCGAAGAGCCGCCAACAAGACCATCAAGACAGCCGGAACAGCCGAAAAAACAATCAAGCACACCGCACGTTCCGTTGGCGGTGGTATCAAGTCTACCGCTAAAGGTACAGTCAAAGCAACAGGGAAATCAATTAAGACTTCCGGACATACTGCTCATATAGCTATTAAAACAAGCGAACAAGCAGCAAAGACAGCACATAAAACCGCAAAAGCAGCTCAGCGGACTGCCCAGATCTCCCGTGTTGCTGCCCGCAAAGTCATTAATACGACAAAAGCGGTTACAAAAGCGACTATTGCGACTGTTAAAGCTATCCTTACCTCTACAAAATCTCTAATTACTGTAATTACCGCAGGTGGTGGAATAGCTGTTTTTATTATTTTGATTGTTGTCTTACTCGGCGGCATATTGAGCTTTATGGGTGGCAACGGAAGTTCTAATACAGTTACAGAGGTTAGTGCCGAAGTACAGGCATATGAGCCGGTTATCCGCAAATATGCAGTCCAGCATGGGATATCTGAATATGTGGAACTTATCAAAGCCGTTATGATGCAGGAATCAGGCGGCAAAGGTTCTGACCCCATGCAGGCCTCGGAATGTGCCTTTAATATACGATATTCTAATACCCCGAATGGAATTACAGATGCGGAGTATTCAATTAATGTTGGTATTCAGAATCTTGCTGCCTGTTTGAATGAAGCAGGGACTGAAAATCCTATTGATTTGGATCGCATTAAGCTTGCCCTGCAAGGCTACAATTTTGGAAATAGCTATATTTCATGGGCAAAGAGTAATTATGGGGGATACAGCCTTACAAATGCTTTTGAATTTTCTGCTATGATGGCAGAACGTTCCGGCTGGTCAAGCTACGGAGATACCGAGTATGTTTCTCATGTTCTGCGGTATTATCCTTTCAGGCAGTTGCAGACCGGCGGAGGGAATCAGGCGATTGTTGAAATTGCTTTATCACAGATAGGCAATGTCGGTGGGCAGCCATACTGGAGCTGGTATGGATTTGGCAGCCATGTAGAGTGGTGTGCCTGTTTTGTATCATGGTGTGCCGACCAATGTGGATATATTGATGCCGGTATTATACCGAAATTTTCTCTTTGTTCGGATGGTGTATCATGGTTTCAGACAAATGCAGGTTGGCAGGATAGAAATTATACCCCTGCGCCCGGAGATGTTATTTTCTTTGATTGGGGTAGTGACGGTAGCGTTGACCATGTGGGGATTGTTGAACGAGCAGAGAATGGATATGTTTATACCGTGGAAGGTAATTCGGGAGATGCCTGTAGGCAGAAGAGTTATCATATAGGAAGTAGTGTTATATATGGGTATGGAGTGCCATCGTATTAACAATTTGTTAATACGATATAAGGTAGTCTCTTAGAAAGAATCTGCTCAGATTGTAGAACAAGTCAAAATACTCAACATAGCACTAACATTTATTGTCTCTATTATTCAGTGTATGTTTTTGGCTATTCATCTGTTATAATAGACAATATGCTTATATAATTAGGAAATTTGAAAAACTATTACACACTGTATTGAATAACTCTAATGAAAAGTATAAAGAAAATGCTGCATAGATAATTTCCTTTATCTATGCAGATAGTATCATAAATATTAAATTACTGTTTGAGTTTCAATTTAAAAGCTGGTATTATCTATTCAACCATTACATATGTTTTAGAACCCAATTCGGACGTAATCGATATTCCAGAGCATTATTTCATTGTTATGGATTTAGTAGATTCAATCAGTAGAATTATAATGTAATACTATAATGTGGTGGAAATATCTATGTCTTATTGAGGAGGTTTATTGTGAAAGATTGTTCAAAATTCAAAAATCGAGAAGAAGATTTAATGTCGCTGTATAATAATTTTGCAAATGATACCAATAGTATAAATTTTGAATCTGTTATTTTAATGTCATGTTTATTGTGTAAAAACCAAAATGGTGACATTGCCCGTGATTTTATAACACTATTTGTTGATTTGACTAATCATAATCCGTTTAACCATTTATACTGGTTTGCACTTGCAAGAATATGTCAAATATCCCATGTTTACACTAAAGCAGAAGAAGCATACAATTGTGCGACTCTTTATGCTCCAATGAATATTTCTTATCTTGAGTATTTTGCTCGTTATTATATTTGCGTGAAAAATATAGAAAAAGCAATCGAGTGCTTCAATCGAGCAATATATGCTGGTTCAAATGATCATGAACAATATAATTATGAATTAGGCAAGGCATATTTTAATAGTAATGAATTTGAAAAGGCTAAGAGGTTCTTTGAGCAGTGTAAAAATATCACGAAAGAAGACTACTTCCTCCTCCGATCAAAGTGTTACTACATATTATCAGAATATAAAGCCGCAATTGAATGCTGCATAGAAGGATTAACTATATATCAAAGTATTGAATATAAAATTACGATGGCAGATGCTTTGTTTCACCTAAGAGATTATGCTGGTGCACTTGATGTTTATAATATATTATTAATAGAGGATGATAGAAAAAAACATATATGCAGTATAGGCGCCTGCAAAAGTAATCTTGGTGATTTTGAGGAGGCTATTAAGGATTTTGACGAGGCACTAAAATACGACTCTCATAATACAACTTTGCTAATAAACAAAGCAAAAACATTAACGAAATTAGATAAAGATAAGTGGACTTTAGCTATTGATATATATATCAAAGTAGTAGCAATAACTCCAAATGATTTGCAAGCACTTGAATTGCTTGCAGATACGTACTTTAATCATCAACTATACGACAGTGCACTTGAATATTACTTAAAGATAATAGAAATTGATGCTAAAAGATTTGATATTTTAAGGATGATTGGTAAGAGCTACGTAGCAATTAATAATTATAAATCGGCTATAAGTTATTTTTTACTAATAGCCAAATATTCTGAGTCCAAAGCGTCTAATTACCTTATGCTCGGAATTTGTTATAACGCATTGGATGAATATGGAAAAGCCGCACAATATTATAAAAAAGCAATTGAGATAGAACCATATAATGTACAGGCATTAGCGAGTCTAGCAGATCTATTCTATAAACAAAAAATGTTTAAAAAATCAGCTCATTACTATGATCTTGCATTGGAAATTGAAACTGATAATTGCAATTTGTGGGATTGTTATGGAATAGTCCTTTCAGAAATAGGATGCATTGATAAAGCAATCGAAGCATTTTCAAAGGTCAATGAGGTAATTCATAACGATATCTCAGCAAATAGGCTGGGCTGGGCATATTATATAAATCAAGAATATGCAATTGCAAAAGTATGGTTTACTAGAGCAATTGAAATAAATAGCAATGAAATAATTTACAAAACAAACCTGTTCTTAGCATATAGTCAGCTTAAACAATACAATTTGTTGTTTGATTTCATGCAAAAGAATAGGGAAAAATTTTTTAAAGATATTCAATCCTCAATGATTCTATCTCAACTATTTAGAAGATTTGGGGATTCGGAAAAGGCTATTGAAATACTTGACGAACTGCTTGAATGCGAAGAGACTTCTTTAACACAGGATATTATATGGAATACGAAGGGATTTATTTATTATTTATCCGACTTACCAAACCGAATAGATAAAGCGATTAATTCATTTTTGAGCATTAATGATGATTCACTTAGTGCTATGTTTATTAAAGAAGAAAGTCAACGTTGCCTGGGTTTATGTTACCTTGAAAAAGGAGAATACACTGAAGCAATAGCATCCTTTAGATTGGCAACTGAAGTTGGGCAAAACAATGCAATTAACTGGAATAATTTAGGAGTTGCATATTTACGAAATGGGAACATGACAGAATCTATAAATTGCTTTGGACACGTTATGAATTGTGATAATGCTCAAAATTGCGTCTTAACATATTATGTATTTACCAAAACGAATGAATTATCAAAAAAAGAGCGAAAAATCGCAATAGAAACATTCTATAACATACTTAATCAAGTCTATGGCATAAAGAGCACCTTAAAATTCAATGCAACTCAAAAAAGTGTTTTTCATTATACTACACAAAGCACACTGGCTGAACTTATCAAAGAAAATTCACGACTAAGAATGAATAATTCCGTATATATGAATGATCCTCAAGAAGGTCTTGCTTTTTCTTTTGCGGTAGGTAGAAATCAGAAATATTTGAATATTAATGAACCGAATCTTATTGAGAATAAAAGTGATAATGCAATTACAAGGCATAGTAATACGTTTTTAGCTAGTTTTTCTGAAGATAGAGATAACCTTTCAATGTGGGTACACTATGCTAGTAATGCATCAGGCTGTTCATTGGCATTAGGAGATGATTTCTTTGACCTAATTGATAATGACGTAAATTTTTCATTTCAAAAAATAATACAAGCCTTTGAAGAAACAACAAAAAAACAGGATAAGAAAAATCAACTGTTTGATGCAAATCTATGGAGAGCTTTTGATAATGCTAACAATCTTTTGGAGGCAGATATTGACTTAACTTCAAGATTAAGTGGAAATGACAAAGATGGAAAAACATTTTCCGACACAATATCAACAGCATTGAAACAAATTTCAAGCAGTGATTTTAGGCAAGATCCATATGTAAATCAGTATTTGGGGTTTATTAGTAATGTATATAATTACGGTATTATTGAACCGCCAACAGAACGATACTGCTTATATAAGGTGTGCTATATAGATTTACCAAGTAAAAGATACAAAAATATGAGTAAACAAGCGGAAAAACAGATAAAGACATACATTGGATTGATAAAAGATCAATTTGATAGTTTGAGCAATAAGAAGTTGACTCGAAAAGGCACAAGGATTATTGAATCCATCGCAAATGAGTGTATAGATCAAATTCGTTATTTGTTTAAGTCATCTGATTATGAACATGAGAAAGAAGTAAGATTAGTGATTTTTGAGCCGATAGCAAGTCAAGAAGTAAAAACAGTTAATATTAATCAACGGTTACCAAAACTATACATCGAGATAGGTAAACCTGTGAACTTTAAAGAAGTGATCTTGGGAGCAAAGGTTGAGCAACCAGACGAATTAATTCCAGCATTAATAAAAAGCGGAAAAGTTAAAGAAGATAAAATCACTATGTCTGCAATAAAATATCGGTAAAACTCTAACTGCTTTGAACTTCATTTTATTCATAATCCGATGTTGTGGGATTAGAGATACTTCGATAAGCCTCCATAATAGCATAACTAACAGTTATAGCAACCTCTGTGTTTCCATACAATATAAGACCGTAAAATTCGATTACATAATTCTAATTGAAATTTTTCGGCTTTATATTGTATGAATAATACGTAATTTCCCATCAGAGTAAATCCTTGTTCGATTTCACAATGCTAACTATATTTTTGCTTAGTCTCTGCTATCCATGCAGGCAATTCCTTAGTCAATGTCATGATATGTCTTAACCTATTTCCAGCAGATTGATTTGTTGCTTTATCAAAATCAATACTTTTAGTTAGTTCATCAATATATGGAACGACCTCTGGCCGAGAATCAGAGTATGAACTTACGGATTCTCTAAGCAACTGAGCATCTAATCCCCACTCTTTGGCAAAAGTATCGACAATTCTCTGTTGTTTACTTTTTTTCCATGCTTCAAAGGATTCATCGAAATTCAGACTGCTAGATAAATTTCTAGGAACCAGCTCAGTATCTACAAACTCTTTTAAGAGTACCGCCTGTTCATCTTCACCCATATTACTAAGTTCCTGTATTTGCTCATGAATAATTCTTAGAGTTTCATTATCAACCGTTTGAATACCATCTACATTGCCAACTTTAGAACCGATCAAACTCAAAATATGTGCGGCATCTATTACTTGAGTACCTGCCAATTTAGTTTTACCTGCGAGTGGTCTGACAATCGTAGGTGGCGGTGGAGTACCTGGCTTATGCGTTAAATTCTTATATGCACCAACATATTGCAGCCAAGTGTGCTCATCAATGCCAAAAGCACTATCATCCCAATTAAACTCATAATACTGTGTTACCAAACTTAACTGCTCAGCAGCATCTTTAAATGCAAGGATAAAAGCTTCTTTTCCCTTTTCATTACTTTTAAGAGTGGTCCATGCAGTTGGATCTGGCAAGGTTGGAATCATCTCAGCGATTTTAATTTTCAATTTCTTAACTGCTGTTGCGTAAAGGTCAACAATAGCAGGGCTGCTCTTACCGCCACTACCATACAATTCTAAAGCGGTATTTACGGTTTCCTCAGTCATTCTAGGATATTGAAAATTGACAATACTACCAAATTCCTTTGATTTATCAAACACCCTATTTGTGCGTGAATAGGCTTGGATTAACCCTTGCAGTTCTAAAGAGCGGTCTACATATAGGGTGTTAAGATGTTTGGAATCATAGCCAGTTAAAAGTTGGGCGGCAACAATTACTAAGTCTATATTTTTCTCGTTTCTACCACTACCACCTCTGGTCGCACGTTCTACAACATCTTCAAAATAGGCATCCTCGCCATGTTTTTTATCACCAGTGATAAATTCAATTCCTGTAAACTCGGCGTAATCCTTAAACATTCCCTTGATGATTTCAGGATCAATATTATCGGGATCATTTTCATTGCCGAAGCTGAACGTCATCGCCACATTTAATTTTTTATTACTATCTTGCATTTGCTTTTTAAACGTATCATAATAAGCAATCACACGGTTCTTATAGGCAACTGTTAGTATTGCGTTAAACTCTCTGTCTTGCGATTGCTTGTCCCAATTAGTGAGAATTTCTTCCACCACCCGGGGAATATGCGTATCATCTTGGTAAACGAGAATTTTTTTCTTTGCGGCTTGTGATTCTACTTCGGCTTCAGACCAACCATAAACTAAACGCTCAATATCTCGTTCTGCTTCATCTGGCTTTTCTTCTTGGATTTTCGCTACAAGCTCGTCACGTAAATCATCATAGTTCTTAAATTCACCTGTGTTAATATAATCCACATTAAAACCTAAAACATTACCGTCAGAAATTGCCTCGTCAATTGTATATTCGTGCAGTTTCGGTCCGAAGAGTTTTTCCGTGGTATTAATGACTTCGCTCTTCTCATTCACTTTCCCTTTGACTTTATTTTCATCAAAGAGTGGTGTTCCAGTAAAACCATAGAATAAGCCATTTTTCTTAAAGTAGTTCTTAATTGATCCCATCATTTGTCCCATAGTTGTACGATGAGCTTCGTCAATAATGAACACAATTTTTTTGTCTGCCAGGCTATCATCATGTGCCTCTTCTAACTCTTTTACAAGTCCATTCAGCTTGAATGTGGTTGTTACAATAATACCAGTTTTGGGAGACCTAAGTTGCTTTTTAAGATGATATGTATGCTTAGTATCATCCACCGAAACAGGCTCATATGCAGCATATGCTTTAAAATTATCGCTTGTTCTATTGTCAAGTTCACGTCTATCTACTAAAAATACCACTTTATCAAAGCCGGCACGAGTCGATAGAAATAACGCAGTCTTAAAACTTGTAATAGTCTTTCCAGAACCAGTGGTATGCCATACAAAACCACCATGTGGTACTTTTTCATCGTTATCCCAGCCAAATGCTGCCGCTTCAATTGATTGAAGGGCAAACACCTGATATGGCCGCATGAGCATATGACGTCTATTTTCCTCTTCTTTCGCTTCATCGATAACGAGATAATCTCCCACCATTTGATGAGCCATAGGAATCATAAGGAAATGCGCTACTACCTGTTTCCAGTTATTAATTTGCTTATTTTTCTTATCTGACCAATGAAATACAAAGCTGGGATTAAAATCATCCACTGATTTTGGCGTAGCAAAATAACGGGTTTCTATCTCAGTCGTAATAACCATCATCTGAGAAAACGCCATGAAATTATTCGTATATTCACCATCACGATAATATCTTATAAACTGTCTAAATGCCTCATCCAGTGATTTATCGGTACGTTTTTGCTCAATATTAATTAAAGGCAAGCCGTTAATCAACAAGACAATATCAAAGCGATTAGGTGTACCATTTTGGTCTGTTAGGGGCGTTACTACTTCACGAGCTATTTTATAGCTTGAATCGCCACCACGAACTTCTGCTTTTTTGAAAATTGTTAGTGTGATTTGTTTTCTTGTAAGTTTCGGATGATCATCTCGATAGATACCGTCAATCTTGCCTTTGGATTCTTCAATCGCCAAAATCTTAGCAGCTTCATAGCTATTGTTGATTTGGCTAACTTTTGCCATGACTTGCTTAAATTCGCTATCAGTCAGCGGAATACCTTCGAGTTGATCCGCATTGATCCGATTAAGTTCTGTGCGCCAGTGCCTAATTAAATCATCTACGGTAACCTTTTGCTTATTACCATCAAGGAAATCAGGAGCTTCCCATTTGTACTGCGTTAGCTCTCTGACAAAGTTTTCTTGAAAGGCTTTCTCAGATGCATTTTTTGGTGTATTGCTCATGTCTTACGCTCCTTCTTAAATAAACATCTCATTTAAGTATGCTTTTTTTATATTTTGTAGTTTTTCTAACTTGTGTTGGTGATGGGTGATGAGGTTGTCAAGGGTAGCAAAGAACTGCCCGATTTTGGTTTGTTCTGCCATTTTCGGAACCACAATATCTTTATCTTTTACCAAGTCTGAATTTAGGTTCATTTGGCTTCCGGGCTGTCCATATTTCGACCATTTGGGACGGAACATTTCTAACCATTGGAACATAAACTCACGGTCAAAATCTGGATTCTGAAAGATTAAGAAACCATCATGTACACCTGTTTTAACATAGTTAATCACAGGTTTTCCGACCGTTGCGGCTATACTTAATAGCAGGTGGGATTCAGTTAGCACACGAGTTTTTTCTTGCCCCGCATCTGATATACGCTGTTCGAGATAATGAATGCGTCCATCTTGCTCAGTTACATCGGAAATTCGTAGCCAGCCAATGTCAGAGTTATAGTCAAACCACTTCGGGTTATTGATTGGTCTAGGGCTTGCCCCACGGACGATATCCGCCATGTCACCGAGCTTACACTTTACCCAAGCGTCAGTAAATCCTGCAAATCGGCGTTTGGGCACACACTCTCCTTCAGCGGGAAACATTTCTGACAAATAGGCAGATTTTATTGCTTTTGTCTTTTCTAATTTGCGCTGATGAAGAGCGATAGTGTCGTCTAGTTGTTTAAAAAAGTTGCCGATTTTAGTTTGTTCTTCGTAACTCGGATAACGGTCAGCAAATTTTTCGACTTCTGGTTTTGACAGATTTGTTTGACCTACGCCATTATCAAATTTGAGAAAATAGCTATTTCTATTCATCATGATATTCAAAAAGTAAGAATCTGTATCTTCATGTGGTGCAATACCCGCAATGCGTTGATTTAAACTGTATCTATCATTTTCATCGACTAAAAATGTTCTAGCAATTGCTTTACCATTTGGGACATCGCTTAATACAAAAGCCAGTTCACCTACTTTCAGTGGCTCAATTAACGAATTTGAAAACTTCTTTATTTGTCCGTTTGTAGACACAAATTTTGAGTTCACAACGATATATTGACCTTGTTCATCAATATCTTGTTCATGGGCTTTACCGTTGCGATAGTCTGCCACTTCTGATAACTTACGCTGTTCCCAAGCATGAGTATTTTGAAACTCATTAAATCGTCTTTTGGGTAATAATTTCTTATTTTCTTCCATCTACATCACCACCAATTCACTCATCAAGGCTTCGAAAGCACTTTCTAGCTTATTAACCTCATCATCGATTTCAGATAGAGTGTTCGCATAACGCTTGTTTAATATTTCCAAAGTTGCAAGTTCATTTTTAAGCGGTATTTCAACTAAATTCGCTAAATCGGCTACTGTAGTGCCGAACCATTTTTCAAATACAAGATCATCGATTTCTTCACCCGTTAATACAAGAATTCTCTCATAAATAGCCTCTTTGAGTTCTTTCTCTTCAGTTTTGATTTCTTTACCCAGAGTAGACACTTCAGCTATTAAACTCTCTGCTTTTTTGAGTAAGCTATATACAGGAGTCCCTTTAGTCGCTTTTTTCAGTTCCGCCTTAATGGCTTTACTTTCAAACGAATCTTGCGGTTCATCATCTTCATTTTTCTTTAATGCGTCATATAAAGCAGCATTTTCATCACTATCTTCAACTTTAGCAGCTTCTACCAATTCAGCAAGTTCGGTATCTATTTCGCCTACACGAGATTTTTTATCATCTATCGCTTTAAGTGCATCGCTGTATAAACGCTTTGCAATTAAGTCATTAGGAATAATTGCCCCAACCCAGCCATCCTGTTCTTCACGCTTTTTATTGCCAGTTCCTTTTGTTACTATATTGGGCTCACGAGTACGCCCTACCGTATAGAAATCACTTCTTGCAATCAACTCTATATCATGAGTTAATGAATTCTTCCAAATTTCCGCAACAATCTGATATCCGTCATAAACATCAATAAAATCAAATTCAGATAAAATAGCCTTGATGTGAATTAACATTTCTTCCATCAACGGATTCACATCTAAAACATTATCAATTTTGCGTAAAGCATCCCAATATTTCGCAATGAATTCTCCTGCTTTTGCTTTAATATCTTCAGACTTTTTAACTACACGGCTATCGCAAAGTACATTATTGGTTAACTCGCTTATCGGTTTTACCAGCGTAGAATAGCCATCACGAACAGGTGAAAGAGCACTGTCTAGCACATCTTTAACTGTTGATTGCAATATTTTCAATTCATCAATGTTTTTCTGTGGAATACCGCCATACAAATGACCATCTACGTCTTGAGGAATTTCTTCATCAATCGCTTCAACGTATCTTGGGATATTCATGTTGTACTCGTTTTCGATGATTTCTTCTCTGGTAGCTAAATGACTATATCCCTTTATCTCAGCACGTTCAACATATGTGTCTACAATTTTAGCGATGTCTTTTTCTTGGAGTACGTTTTGTTTTCCGACTTTAATGAAACTTCTTGAGGCATCAATCATAAAGACAGGGTCACCAACATCTCTGCTCTTCTTCAAAATTAAGATACACACAGGGATACCTGTATTTGTAAACAGGTTACTTGGCAAACCAATAATCGTATCAATGCGATTTTTCTCTAACAATCTTTTACGAATTTCACCCTCAGAAGAACTCCGGAAGAGAACCCCATGAGGTAATACAATCGCCATCGTCCCGTTTTGGCCTAAGTGATATAGACCGTGTAAAAGGAAAGCAAAATCACCTTTTGAATCTGGTGGCAATATGCCGGCAATCTCAAAACGCGGATCGCTAACTTTTAATTCGGATTTATTCCAATTTTTCGCAGAATATGGTGGATTCATTACGACTGCATCAAACAGCACGCCTTCATTGGGGCGGTCTGGATCTTCCGGCCAATCTTGCGATAGGGTATCCCCGTTTTTAATCGTCATCTTTTCAGGGCGAACTCCATGAAGCAGCAAATTCATACGAGTTAAGTTATAAGTCGCCGTATTTTTTTCTTGCCCATAGTAACTTAAATCTTTTTGAACCTCTTCACGCAAATGTTTTTTAACCGTAAGCAGTAGAGAGCCTGATCCAACTGTAGGGTCGTATATGGATTTGATATTTGATGTCTTTGCTGTGATTTGTGCCATAACTTCACTGACTTGTCTTGGCGTATAGAATTCGCCCGCCTTTTTGCCAGATTCCATCGCAAATTGTCCAATTAAGTATTCATAGGCATCACCAAGAACATCGCCTTTTTGTAAGGCTACCATGTCCAAATCGGCAAATAGCAAAATCAGTGCTTTGATGTTCTTGCTACGCTCATTTAGATTGCTGCCTAAAGCAGTATCCGTTAAATCGAGCGTAGAACTTGAAAACAGTCCTTTAAAATCATTTGCGTCACCAGATATGGCGATTGTTCTTTCAAAACTATTCAGACTATCCGTTACTTTTTGAACTTCAAAATCACCTGCGTTTATATCTTTCAGCCATGTCTGATAAAGGTATTCAGGTGTAACGTAGTAGCCCAGCACATTTTGAATCATCGCATCCAATTCATCACCGTAATCGGTTCTTGCTTTTGCATACTCATCAACCAGCGCAGTTTCGGATATTTGCCCTAAGCCTGCCGTTGACTTAAATGTTTCCAAAGTCTTATCGCTTAAAAATTTATAGAACATCAGGCCAAGCATATAATCTTTATAACGGCTTGCGTCCATCGAACCACGTAGTTCGGTTGCTCCATCCCATAATCTGCGTTTGATTTCTTCTGATGTAATCACTACTTGATCCTCCAATTTGTTCATTGTTCTTTTTTAATATTTTACTTGCTTTTATGAATTGCTTCTACTCATTTTTTAAATATGACAGCATAACTGAAAACATTGCTTGCCAATCAGTACTATAAGCATAATCCAATTAATCTGATAAAATATTTCATTTTTTATTATACCAGATTAATCTGCAAATAAATAGCATTGAATATCCTTTTCCTAATATTCAATGCTATTTCAAGTATTGTGATTTTTCTACGCCTTACGTAAAAGTCACCTATTTAGATTTTCACTTCCTAGATTTTCTGATCCGAATACCAACGAATAAATTCCTTAATCGTTTTTTTCTTGCTTTCATCACAACGGTAGATCTCATTCTTAATATCTTCTAAGTTATCATTCCGGAACTCTTTATCCACCCCTAAAAGAATATAATCCGGTGTAACCTCCAATGCGGAACACAATTTCATTAAGGTCTCAATACTAATCTTTGAAGCCGCTCTTTCTATTGTACCAACATATGGCGTACTTAAATCTGCCTTTTCGGCTAATTCCTCTTGTGTCAAATCTAATACATTTCTTCGTTTTGCAATTCTTTTTCCTATTTCAGTATAATTAACAGCCATAATATTTCACCTCATACTAACTTTAACAATACAATTATGGTTTTTAAAGTATCTATAAGTTGTATATTCTAACTTGTAATATAGATAATATGAGTTTATAATTATAAAAGCGATATATAATATGAAAAAGAATATTGATTGAACTTTCAGAGAACCTAATTTATATGCCAAAGGCATTTATAATAATATGCCAACAATAGGTGAATTTGTTGGTTGGTTATAAAGTAAATCAAGTATTCGTCATATCAGGAGGATGGAAGATGCAGAAAACAGATGAGCCATTAGAATTAGAACTTTTTAATTATGATTTAGCAAAATGTACTTACCATTTTGTTCGTGATAAAGAAAAATATCTTCTTGCCCAAAAATTACACACATTAAGGCTGCAGAGTGAGCTGACTATATCAGAAGTTGCATATGGATTGGGGATAGCTGCACGCACATATGCAGAATATGAAAGCGGAGAAAATATGCCATTATGTACCATGGTTTTAAAAATGGCACAATTTTATAACGTAAGTTTAGATTATTTGCGAAATGATGATATAAACGTAGCTAAGGTGTATTTCACATCTTAGCTACTGCAAAACAATAGGTCGGATACCTGTGTTAATAGTCAAAAGCATAACCTATATCATGAACATTTTTTATGTAATGTGGAACTTCCGAAGAGTGAATATTAATTTTCTTTCTTAGTCTCTTTATCAAGTTCCATAGAGAGCTATTATTAGCATCGATGTATTCTTCACCCCAAACATTTCTTAAAATCTGCTCATATGTAAAAACACGCTTGCAATCTGACATTAATAGGTAAAGTACATCAAATTCTTTCCGGGTCAATTCAATTTCAATGTCATTGCTGAACACTTTTCTATATTTCAGGCTTAAAAAAATACCATTATGAAATAAACATTTGCAATGTCTTTTAGATTGGCTATGGCGATTCATGTATCGCTGGAGCACAACGGTACATAAAATGATTGTTTTTTCACTATCTTGATACCACAATTCGTAACTATCTGCACCGAGCTTAATTGCTTCTAACTTTCTGTCATACGTAATAATGGAAGTATAAATATGAATAGGCAGTGGGGTGATATCACGCATTATACTCAATAGTGGTTGATAATTTATATTGTCACCATTTATCCCAACGAAAATGTATTCTTCATTCATAAGTCTTTCGATTGCATCCTGCATAGTAGACACCCGCATAGGCGTTATTCCGTATTTTTTCCATAAAGCTTCATGGTTATTAAAATGAACAATGTCGTTATCAATTGCTAATAGAATTAAATCCATATAATTATACCTCTTCATTTGTAGTTTAATAAAAAGGGTAAGGCAATACCGGATTGCTTTATCCTTACATTTATATCATTATTTGTAATAATTACTAAGCATCCTTTAGACGATCTATCAAGTATATTAGTGTAATTACATCTTTATCATGCATATCGTTCATTCCATCTACTGCTTTTTGTATTAAAATCGGATTAACGATACCATCATCAAAAAAATCTTTTGGACTTATCTCAAAATAGTCACACATATAAAAAAATTCTGTAAAAGATAGTAACTTTCGCCCGGAAGTTATTCCCTGAATATAGCTGCGGCTATGTCCTAACGATAAACTCATCTGGTATTCAGAAACTCCTTTTTTTAGTCGAAGATGAGTTATCCTATCACGCAAAAATTTTACATAGTCCATTATATTAATCACCACCTCGAAAAAATTATATACTGCTTATGCGCCATAAACGCATACTCACAGCATTAAAAAACACTATTTATAATTCTTGCAGAAGTTAATTTCGCTTATATGCATACTTTATGCATTTTTGGCAGTTTTATTCACATGGATAATAAATAACTGTAAACCTCTATTCGGTATTATTAAAACAACTTGATATTTCAAAAATAACTTAATCGAATATAAGCAAATCTTAATTGTCTGAATTTGCGATATTTTACAGTTTAATATTAGTCAAATATTAGCGAAATGATAGTTTTTTTCTTTATAATATCGCCAATATAGGGGAATATTATAAATTTTTGTTATTTATTCCCGCAGTAATAAGCCAAGTGCAGGAATACAGGTATTCTTGAATTTGACGAATGCTGCGAGGGTTAAATATCCCACAGCTGGCTGCACAAACAAGGTTTATATCTCGCAGCTTGCTTCGGGATATTTAACATAATACTTTCCTAAATTGGGAGGTATTATGTGACAGGGAAACAGATAAGCCGAAAGAAAAAACAATATCTATACATAAAGCAAAACGCTGTAGCCCTTAACCGGATTGCAGCGTTTTTTCTATCGACTTATTTCCCTATAAAATCTGAAGAATTGACATTCAATATACTTGCACCGGAAAACACATTTGCAAGAAATAAGGTGCAGCTTTATTATGTCGCTATTTATTCTTTGTTAATATTGGCAAGATGTCGCAGTCCTCCCTCCAATCTGAAATTCTTTAAATTTCAGATTGGAGGAAAGGATCATGATTGATAAAAGAAAGCCTTATACTTTGCGGACAGACCATGTAAATAATGACAAACATTATTATGTGATATTTCGAGATGGGCAAGGTATATTGCATGAAATTGAAATAGAAGCTTCACTATATAATGTTTTTCGTGCATTTGAAAAACAGGACAAGCAGCAAGAAAATTTCTTTGACAGACATATTGAGCATTCAGATCTAACGGAGAAAACGCTCCGTAAGCGTATGGTACATCCAGCCAAAAGTATTGAAGAGATAATTTGTGACAAAGAATTTTTAGATACCTTTTGGATTGCAATTGGTGAATTACCCGAAATACAGAGGCGGCGTTTTGTTTTATACTACGATTCCAAACTTACCTACGAGCAAATTGCAGAAATGGAGGGCTGCACAAAGCGTGCAATTAAATTCAGTGTTGATGCCGCAAAAGAAAAAATCTTAGAAAAATTAAAAAATATTTAAAACCAGACTACACTTTTGGCTCTTAAATGAGGAAACAGGTAAGGAATAGAATTTTCCTCACCTGTTTTCTGCTTCATAGCCGTAAATAGGGTTGCAACTTGACAACTGAATAAACATTCATCAAATACATTCCCATTGCTGACGTGATGAGCGTCAGCCACTTTAGCGGTTGCGCCATGAAATCGTGAAACACAGGAAACAGGTCTCACACTTTTACTGCCTGCTTTACCTTTTTTCATGATGAGCGAAAACTCCCGGCTATAAATATCAGGATGCTCCTGATATGGCGATGACAAGCAATGGGGATAATGATACTCCTGTCCGGCCATAAAGTTGAGCGTGATAAAACCGTCGCAACAAGTGGGGGCAGCTTGGAGAGAACCTCGGAGGGGCGAAAATGCCCGTGGAGCTGTTAGCAGGCAGCCGTTTGATGATTTCCCTATATTAAATGATACAGTGTCATGGGGTATCGAGGATAAATAATGACACCTGAAAATATTACAAGCCGGATTAATAGCAGACGATTTGAAAGCAATTTTATTTCATGCCTTGTCAGTCTAAAAAGCTATGTTGTCCGGCTTTTTACATGATCTTAATTGAAATTAAGCCAGGAGGTATATATGGAAAAAAGAATAATATTACGGGGTGATATATATTACGCCGATTTGGAACCGGTCATTGGATCAGAGCAGGGTGGATACCGCCCTGTTCTTGTCATTCAAAATAATACAGGAAATAAACATAGTCCTACTGTTATAGTGGCAGCCATTACCGGGAGGGTAAAATTAAAAATATATCTGCCCACCCATTACCTTATAAAATCACTTAATGGTTTAACAATGGATTCTCTCGTATTGTTGGAGCAAATAAGAACCATCGATAAAATAAGGCTTCAAAACCAAATAGGGAGATTAGAGCCAAAAGATATGAGAGCAATAGACAAAATCCTTATCATTAGTTTAGGAATTGAAAATGTATAAAATAAAAATTCGCAGGATTGATTTTGATATGAACCATCATCTATAATATAAGAACATTACAGATACTATGGTGCAATCATAAGTCAGTCCGTTTTTTTGAAAGGAGGTCATTAAAATCGGACAAGCAGAAATAAACACAGCCACCCCAAAGAGAACATATTCCGTTGAAGAAATCAGAGAAATCCTCTGCATCAGCAGGGGAAAATCCTATGAGCTATGTAATTCCGGCTGCTTCAAAGTAGTCAGAATCGGCAGAACAATGCGAATATCAAAACTCTCTTTCGATGAATGGCTGGATAACATAAAGGAAAATGGAGGTTTATGATATGGCATCTATAGTCAAAAGAGGTAAAAATTATTCAGTAATTTATTATGTAGGCGAAGGAAAAGACCGACATCAAGTTTGGGAATCAGGTTTAAGCTACAATGCAGCAAAATCATTTAAGGCTAAAATTGAATACGAAATAGCAAATAACTCACACATCTCGCAAACAGATATTACAATAAGTGAGTTTCTATACGAATTTGTGGAGAAGTATGGAGAAAAGAAATGGGTGGCATCTACTTATGACGGAAATGTAGGATTATTAGAAAACTACGTACATCCGTACTTAGGTGATAAAAAATTAAAAAATATCCGGACAAAGACCGTGGATGATTATTATTATTTTTTGCTCCATGAAGCAGAGCCGGTAACGAATATGGGAAAACCAAAAAGAAATAAAGTCAGTGCATCCACAATCCACGATATTCATAAAGTAATGCGTTGCGCTTTTAATCAGGCAGTGAAGTGGGAGTATATCGCTAAGAATCCATTTCTGAACGCAACTTTACCGGATCATAAGGAAAAGAAACGTGAAGCACTGACACCGGAACAGCTGCACCGGGTACTGGAATTTACTGACCGTCCCGACTATTATGATTATTATGTACTGCATTGTGCCATGCAACTTGCTTTCGCCTGCAGTATGCGTGGCGGTGAGGTCGGCGGTGCGCAATGGGAACGCTATGATTCGGAAAATCAGATGTTATTTATTGACAGAGTCATTGACCGGGCACAAAAGGATTTGATTGAAAGATTGCCTAAAATGGAAATCCTTTATAAATTTCCAAATCTATATCCCGGAGCAAAAACAACCATCATCTTGAAACAGCCAAAGACCGAGGGAAGTATTCGGAATGCCTATATCCCTGACACCGTTGCACAAAAGTTAATGGTGCTGAAAAATATTCAGGAACGGCTGATGCAGGAGTTGGGCAATGACGGCTATATGCAATATGACCTGATTATCTGTCAGGCAAACGGCAGACCGATTATGACGGAACATTTGAACAAACGCTTCAAAGAGGTTCTAAAGGATATGGACGATCCTACAATTGATGTGGATAGCATTGTATTTCACAGCTTGAGACATACCAGTGCAGGAGTCAAACTCCGCTTGTCAAACGGCGATTTAAAGGCAGTTCAGGGTGATGGCGGGTGGAATACGCCTGATATGGTTACAAAGCGATATGCCCATATATTAGACGAGGACAGGAAGAATCTTGCCAATGAAATGGAAAGTTCCTTTTATAAAGGAAAAGCGAAAGATTCTTCTACCGGCTTATCATCCGAAATGCAATCTGCCATAGACTTAATTCAGAACAATCCCGACCTTTTAAAAGTCTTGCAGTCTATCCAGTTTGCTAATAAATGAAACTTTATTAGCAAATGAAAATAAGGCTCAAAAAGCCGTATTAGCAAATAGCAGAAAAACGAGCAAAATAACATCAAAAAAATCACTGCTGTATTAGCAAAAACACATTATCCGAACAGCTCAAAGAAAGGTTCACTTTTCTTGAAAAAAGAGTAAAAGGGAATGGTTTGTTAGCAAAAAAACACTCGTTTATTAGCAAAAAACGCTCGATTCAGAAAAATAAGAAAAGCCGAAAACCCAGTGTTTTCAAGGACTTTCGGCATTGTTGGTGGCGTTCCCGAGGTGATTCGAACACCCGGCCTACCGCTTAGGAGGCGGTCGCTCTATCCAGCTGAGCTACGGAAACATCTATCGAAAATATTAAGTTGGTGGTCGTAAATAATTGTTCAGTCTAGGTTCTCTTAGGAGGCGAATGCTCTATCCACTGAGCTACGGAGACATCTATTCGAAAATATTAAACCTATCTTAAAAGACGAAGACTTAACAGATACTAATTTTACTATTGCCCTTAGCAATTGTCAAG
>Ga0153972_1000075_pt1 | contig 26276 bp, 24 predicted proteins | sample TSGA056MetaG_FD_104732 | JGI IMG/M metagenome (GOLD analysis project Ga0153972, IMG submission 104732) | Attine ant fungus gardens microbial communities from Georgia, USA - TSGA056 MetaG | ecosystem: Host-associated > Fungi > Mycelium > Unclassified | place: USA: Georgia, George L Smith State...
ACCATTATGTTATACCAAATACCATTTCAATAATATTATGTCTATGAAATAGTGATATTGAGCTCTAGAAGAGCTTTACAAATCTCTGGTACTCTAGTAGCTGGTTTGGAAAAATCTACATCCCTCAGACACTTACAAGTGCCTTTTAGCATTCTCTACTTCTTAGCTGTAAGCTTGTGACCAATTTTGTCCAGCTCTATAATCACATCCTGCAGTCAATTGAACCATTTCCACAGAGGGTCATACTGTGGATCCTCAGCCCAGATCTTGTTTTTACTCATTTTAGTAAAAAATGGTGATATGCAATCCAAGGTGGGTTCTAGGAGTTCTTTGTACTCCTTTATATATAATAACTTCTTGGTTTTGCAAAAATGTAATTCTGGAGGGCAGGATGCAAAGTAGAAATCATCTACTTTGTGCCAGCAGGGGTCTACTTTGATGAGTCTATCATAGAGTTTGGTAAATGGAGTGGGTTCTATTTCTATCCTTTCCAGCAATGACTTCTCAGTCACACTCTTCTTTTTCAGTGAGAGACATTCAGCAAGAGTCTTGGTGTTTTTGATGGCAGGCATGGCTTGGGGGCAAAAGTAAGCACAATATCCCTAGTTCAGTGAATAAAGTATAGTGGGCAGAAACTATACTACAACTATACTAAAAGTGTTCTTCCAACGATATAGGTCCTATCTTGAGGGGAGAGTTTGATATCATGTCCAGTTTCTCACACTGGCTCATGGAGGAGGAATAGGGGTCTCAGAGTGGTTCTAGCCACCTATAAGGGTTTTTTGGAAATGTTTACACAAATCTGAAGTTTTTCAGAACCAGCTGTGATACACAAGCTAGCCTGCTCTCAATAGTTTAAGAGATAGACCTTCCCCTTTATGCCTGGGGTCTAGCCTACTATAGAGATAGGTCCTTGACAGAAACCCACTCTAAGCCCTTAGTCAGTCATTTGTCCTGTAACAGAAACAGAGACACTCTTAGAAAAGTCATCTTGTCCTGTAACAGAGACAAAGAGACCCCCTTATAGCCCTCTAGACCTACATCTGGAATGAACACAACCCTATGTCCTTTGCAGAGACAATGGAGACAGAAAACAGTAGACTTAACAAACTATCACAAATGGCCACTTACTGATTTGTGATTGGTTGATTTAATAATCAAAGTGCTCAAAAAAGCAAATGATTATGTTAAGTGGTTCCTGAGATATCAGTAATTTAGTGTCTGGTGACTTGGTGATCACCAACTGATCTGCTGATAACTCAGTGAATACTAATTGCTTTAAGATGTTTTTGGTACCATTTGAAAGGTCTTCTTAAGGGCTTTTGGTGGCCATTTAGATCATCAAAATCAGTCAAGTATTCCCAGAGTTATGGTCTGAATGGAGTTTGTGACAGATATGCAAGAGGGAATAACTCAAAGGAGATGTGTGGGACTTTATAAATAGAAGTAAATAACAGAATGTGTATAAGTAGTATACAGCAATTGAATGAGGACTCTATTGAGTTCTCCTTGTCAACTCATACTAGGAGTAGTTCTAAGACATCACAGTCTAAGTTCTTACAGGAGTCACAAGACTTACTTCTGAGTCACTGAACCTCCTTATGTGTTCAGGCCTGAATAAGTACTGGATTGACATTCTTGACACACAAATTAACAATGTGATAAAGGTCATTCCATTCTACAACTCTGACCTCCATTATTTAAATGTGCTACTTACTAAAACAAAATGGGCCAACCACATCAAGGGACTTGATCCAGATGAACTGCATTTGTTAGTGAGGTTGTCTAGAGCAAATGAATTCCCTCTCCTTAAAGAGACAGTAGAGTGGATTGTTGAGGTTGCAATAATAACTATTGAGAGAATGCCTGAGATAATCTTGCAGTGCCTTAATACTAAAGAACTAGCACTGTGAGTACATTGCTATGCCATCATGCATCATTTACCAGTACTACAGTGGGATATCACATGAGCCATTTCACTGCCTCCAAACCTCTGCTGTAGAACAAAACTATTGCCAAGTATTAATACACTTTGTGGCCTTCTTGCTTTGAGACAAAGAAAACTACCAACTCACATTACCACAAGATGTTACCAGACTAATCACTGAGTTCAAGGAAATCCCATCTCCTTCTCAGCTTTCTCCTCTTGCCATGATATACAGATAGGATACATATTCCCTCAAGCTCATCAAAATTTTGATATCAGTCTGGACCAGATCCTAGGATCCCTGCTATGGTAACAGCACTAATATATAGGACCCAACAATGTGCTTTGTTACCCTTACCTCTATTAAGGCAGACTATGGTTGGGCCCAAGCAACAGAAGTTACTCTGATTATTTCCAGGTTGACTTATTGTATGTAGACCATATTTCTTGTGAGTTTGCATATAGGTGATGTAGAAACTGCAATTGTCTGTGAAAGGCATCGTAATTTGGAAAAATGACACTATGAGAGGAATGAATTTACCTTTCATAGTCTGTGTATGCTACAACACTTAGTATCCAAGATTGCTTTATCTACTTCTAGCCTTCCAGCCTTCATATGGTATAATGATGAAAACACAGAGTTTTTTATGGCAAGGTAATCTGATAATAGTGCAAATGTTCTGGAGCCTGGTTCAAGAATTGATGTATTCAGTATATGAACAGTTTGAAAAAATTACCTTTGACAAATGGAAACAAATTCAAGGCTATATTGCTAATGATTTAGCAAATACAATACCTGGATATGGCTTTGTCAGCAATCTTAGAAATGATGGGCATTACAACCAACATTATTTAATGGACCTCATAATGGACAAGCTATGCTTGAGGGCTTAATTTGTCACCTTCTTGGCACCAGATGGAGTGCCATTGTTTAATCTTGGTTGAATGTGGTCTTGGTTGGTTAGCTATACCAACTTCCTACTATGGTTTATGGTCACTTTATTGGTCAGAGCAGGCTCACCAAGTTGAGGCACAAAAATGACATGTATACAAATAAGAAACACAGCATGTCAGACTCAAGGAATATATATGATAGGATGACACATGGCCATTGTAGCCCAGTATTTGAAGATGTCTGCTATCAAGGATCACAACACCTTGATCCCTTACATACTCAATGCATTCTGTTAGGAAATAGCAAAAATTGTTATATTTCAGATGTACCCATTTGTAGAACAGGTTGTTTCCATCCTGTTTCCTGGCTGATATGACCTGTTGACACTCTGGAGAACAAATCTCTTTGTCAAATTTGACTGCTTGTTTACAACAGAGGACCTATCAGGTATGTTAAAAACTGCCTCACTCAAGACAATAGACATATGCATTGGGGTCCAAGATCATTGCCAGCTATCAGTTTGTATAAGACATGTCCATTGCCTGAAGCTAGATAAACACACCATGTCACTTGATAATGAGGATCTTGCTAGCCTACAGACTGGTCATACTCGTGCTATCAAAGAATGCCTGTATGGTGTGTCAGCTGGTTACCTAGGTAACTTGCCTGAAAACATGGTGGAGCCATTTGCAAGGACCAGTGGAGAATGGCAGCATTTCATGCATATACCAGAAGGGTGAACTGAAATCAAACTGAGGGAATTTACAGTCAAAGAAGTATGGAAATATTACCTGGCACCTGTCAAAACCCAGGCTTGCTGTTGTTATATCTGCTATCAAGATATAATAACTGAAGACAGAACAATACCCTGCAGTCATATCATGCAATTACCACAACAATCCTTGGTTGAAGTGTTTGAGCCTAGAACAACAAATACAATATCAGTGATTGTAAATAGTGACACCTCTTCTCTTATCTTGTCTACTCACCCTGGTCAAACTGAGCAATAACATGATATACCCAGTATGATCATTGGGTCTTCTCCTCCTCTCGCAACTGAATCTGTTGTCAAGACAGTGAAGCCTATTACCAAGGTGATGTTATACTTCTTGTATAACTTCAATTACTGACAAAAATAAATATTAGCCTGTCTCACCTGCCCTATCACCTTTACTGGAACATGCAGACCATCCAGTCACACCCACTTAAGGCCACAACAACAACAGGGCAATACAGGATCCTAGAAAGGTAATGTTGTATTTCAAGTGTGATTTTCCTTACTTATAATAATATAACCTAACTCATCTGATTTTGCAGACATCTATGGATACTGTTGAGGTAAGTACTTATTTTGTACATGCAATGAAACTCATATTGTCCCTAGAATTTGCTCCCTTTTGTATCATACAGTGAATGGGCTGAAATACCAGAAGCCTCTTCCAATGTTGACCTGTGGTGTCAATTGAGTACCAAACTGAATGCAAAAGAACTCAAAGAGGTTATGAGGCATATTTCCCAGGCTGGGACCCCCATTAGAGCTGTAGTGGAGATGAAGGTGCATTCCTACTACAAAAAAAAATCATGGATGTCTTATGTTGTATAGACATCTGCTGACAGTAAAAAAACTGTACTAGTGTTATGACTTGGTAAAATGGCTAAGTCATTATTTATATTTTTTTTCTTTTTCTTTTCTCTTCTCATTTGGACTTACTACATAGAAAAGTAGTGTGGGAAAGTATTACATGACAAATGTCATACATTATGGTCACATGTCAAGGATGTCACAGTGTCATGTTATATGATAAGTGTGGGAAAGTAGTGCACAGACCATGTAGTAGCTGTATAAGTAGTGTACAGAATCTAATGGGAGCTTCATCAAGTTCTTGTCAACTTGGACTTGAAGTGTGATTAAGTCATCTCAGGCTAAGTTGCTACAACTAGCTGCTCTAAAAAGACTTTTTCATTCATCTAGCTGCAATTGAACATTAAGTGAGCAGTATGAAGTAGTCAGATATGCAATTGAAGGGAAATCTGACCTACTTGTTGTGCTACCAACAGGTAGTGGCAAATCCATAATTCCTATGGTGGCTGCTATGGTGACAAAGAAGACATTCATTGTTGTTGTTCCACTGATTTCACTTCTTGAGGATTGGGAGCATCAACTGAGAAAGGTAGGGATGCAGTATATAGTGTTCAAGACCACTAGTCTCCCTTTTTATAATTGTCCTATCATATTGACCACAATGTAAGAACTTAGACTGTGATGCCTTAGAACTACTCCTAGTGTGAGTTGACAAGGAGAACTCAATAGAGTCCTCATTCAATTGCTGTACACTACTTGTATACATTCTGTTATTTACTTCTATTTATAAAGTCCCATGCATCTCCTTTGAGTTATTCCCTCTTGCATGTCTGTTGATTTCCTAATTAAATAAAAAGAAAAAGAAAAGAAATATAAATAATGACTTAGCCATTTAGCCAAGTCATGACAACTCCCATTGTCCAGACATTGTACTGACATAATATACCAAATAGTTGGAATAGTAACACCCTTGTGCATCATGTTATAGTGCTTTCTCATTGCACCTCTACTAGCAAAGATCATTGAACATCTGTCTACCCCACAAATCAATACCATAGTGTAGATGTCAAGTCCACTAAGCGCTTCAATGCTATCAAGCTCTTGGGAGGTAGGGTAATCAGTTCTGATTTCTAGCTCATTACAAACAGTACAATATTTATCTTCTGATATTCTTACATAAGGGACTGTATGGGCTGCAGAATGGACATGAGTAAGACCAGTTTGAGCTGTCAAAAGAACATGGTATTCAGTGCAGTATAATATATTGATCTTAGTCTGATAGTGGAGCAAGAACTCCTGTACTCCAGCCTCAGATACTAAATAGGACCTATATCTAAACTGGAACAGAGACCAATATTTGTCTCCATTCTATGGCACAAAGTATGTGAGTTGATTGGTATGTTTACTATGATATTTACTTACCTTTTTCATGTAGATATGACCTTCATATAGTCTGTTATCCTCCAGCTCTAGAATTGTAGTGTCACCAATTTTGATAGGCTATACTTCCATTTTTGATAAGCTGATCTTTGAAAGGTGGAGGGTTTAGAGGAAGTGGGGCAATAATGAATGTGTACAGTCAAATTTTAGCAAAACAGTGAGTATACTTTTATATGGCTATGAAATTTTCTTCAATGACTAATGGTAAATTTTTGCAATGGAATGGAAACCAGAAATAGTGCCAGCTACTAAAGATATCCTGAACTGGCCTCAAATCACACCCTTCAGCACTTCTGTGTATATATCAATGGGTTGCTATGTAGTGTGTCAGAACATATCATTGTAGTCATAGAGGCCACATCAGTCCTAGTTCATCTCACTGCACTATTTTGTTTATATTTTGAAATCCTTTTCATTTTTCACCATTATCTCTACTCTTGTTTGCAGTATTCTTCATTATGCTCATTTCAATACTCATTTTTTTCTCATAGTAGGTATTTGCTGTTGTTATGAGGATTTACTCCAACTCATATGGCAGTGATACAACTTTGTGACTCTACATGCATATGCCTCATATGTCTCCTTTGTCTGACTATGACTGACAGCCCAACACATGTGATCCAATGTCCAGTATCTAGCTTATATTGACTTTGTAATACATTATTCTCTGGTTTTTCTAACCAACTATATCCATCCAATCTTCAGATTGATTCCTGTCTAGTCTCTAGCCTACTCTGCATATCTAAAGCTTCATACCTCACTCTGCTTCTAGTTTGGCACAATGACTTTGCATGCTTATACTTAAATATTCCCTAATCTAGCTGGCTTAATGGTAATGCATTGATGCACAGCTTATTTGTTGTCTATTGATCTAAAGCTGCATTGCATAGTTGATTTTATTTACAGAGGTATTTTTTCCATAGTAAGCTATCTGACCTACCTGATAACTATCATTCTTATAACCTTGACTTTTCTGATGGTCCTTTTCTATATTGTAGATGATCTGCAATCAGATTCCACAGGTTTGATGTCTATATATATATGCTTGAAATCCCTTTTGAAGCCAACTCTGTTCTTGGTTGATATCTAGCATCTAACTGATTTCACCTTCATAGCATAATAGCCTCTAGTTTAGTCTGACCCATCTCTGCAATCAAATCTTTGCTGCTTTCTATTCAATCTCTAGACTGTTCTGCATAAAAGCTGCTGAGCACTGTATTTGTAGTCAGCTTTTCCTGTTTCAGGTTGTGCTCTTCAATATCATGAATATGCCTCTATTCTTGTTCAATTACTTATTCTAATTCTTCCTTCTTTCCAAGTTTAACTAGCCTCATGAGTTGGGATTGCTTTGCAGTTGACCATTTTCTTGAGCTTACATGGCTATGTATTGGCCAATTGCATATTCTCACAGTTGAAGTCCACATTCTGTTTATCTAGAATTAGCTTAATAAGGTAAGCTACAAGCTACAACATATCCCTAACATTTGTCTCTTTTTACTACTTTTTCCAAAGCCAAATCATGTTGCTACTCTTGATATCAGTGAATTAACTAATACTACCACTTTGGGTACCCTAACATAAAGCCAAAATCTCCTCCATTATATTATTTATTTCATTCTATTCATGCTCTCAAGGTACATGTCATCACATTACTGTCTCTATCACATACAGGACCCAAACAATCTAATCTTCTATTCTAATTAGGTTTTACAGTTGTTTGGTAACCTCAAGAATCATAGTGCCAATACCACAGGTTAGGGTTTCTTCATATGTTCTTTTTGATGATGGACAGGAGGGACAACAAAGAAAGAAACCCTATGTGCAGCAGGGAAATAAGTGGGCAAGGTCATGGTAAAGTTAAGTAAGATAGGAGATTATTCCTTAACCACTGTTTAGTAGTCCAGAACATTGGATTTCAGATCCCTTTTTGACAAAATAGACATTGTTATGCTAGGTGATGATAGTAATGATAGACACTTTCCCATGCTTCATATAATAGTAAGAGACAGAATTGCTATTCAATCAAGTGTCTGATCAGAGCTCAGGTAACTGTGGAAAGTGTCTTGTCTTGAGACAAAATAGAGTGCAAGAATAGTACATAAATCACTAGATACAATAACTATGTCAGTACCATACAAAATTTATTCAATATGCTTGAGATTTCCATGTGGATGGATTTGTATCATAGAAAAAGCTTGTGTCAAACTGAGGAACAGTAGGACAGGTTAGGTCCAAGCCATTACCAATAGTCAGAATTGGCTGCTTGACATGTGTGGAAGGAATTTTTAGAAAGCCCAAGGTAAGTTTGGGCTCATACATCAAAATGAACCAACATATTTTTTTACCTTTTCATTCAGGTATCTCATCAATTTATCCAAGAGTGCCATACAGTTGTCAGGGTACAGTTGATGATGGGCAATAATGCTATACTACTAATAATGCATTGTGCATATTCCTACTTAGATTTATATGTCCTTGAGCAAGATTTTATAGGTTTCATGTGATTTTGACCAGAGTTTTATTTTTGTCTCAAAATAGACAATGAGTAATGTATCTCTAGCTCCCTGTCCTTTACTATCTTTAGTCTTGTTATTCATTGTTGCTCAATTCACTTGCAGTTATCTATCTCAAGAGCACTTGTTCCAATGTATACTACAATTCAGAATTTGCGATTTGTTCAAATTTATATCTCTGAAACTCGCAAAATGCAAGAATTGGTACAAAATGTTTGACGACCTCTACTCCTTTTGTCCATGCACTTTCTCTCTGTCATTAGGAGTATTGTCACTTAACCATGACCACTTACTAAGAGGAAAGGACTTTAGGCATCTAAGATTTTCTGAGACAATTTTTTGAATGATTATATGTTAATAGGATACAGAGACATGTTAACAGAGTAGTATAATCATTCAAGTGGACCTTTGATTGTCTAAGGTTGCATATGATGAAAAAAATAATCTCTTGTAATATTAGGCCTTGTCTTCATGCTAAGGCCCTGTCAGCTACCAGCTTGTTGAAAATTTAATTATCATCAACATGTAGGAGTCATCCAACTTATCAAAGAACATGAATATTGTTAGACTAGTAAGCTTCTTCTGAAATCACTAGCTCTCTTAGTAAGGAACAGATGGCCATTTGGCATTGATGATGATTAGAGGGCACTTTTGGTGGATTTGGATCCTAGCACATATCATGATTGTTTAACAGGTGATACTATGTCTCCTTTTCTTTCCTTCATGGTACTGGAATTCCCAGATATTAGACCAAGCAGTTCCCACTGATATTTTGAACTTCCCTGCTATTCACTGTGAAATTCCTCTCTCAATAAACTGCTGCCTTTGGTACTCTTATATCTATAATCAATAATCCTTCTTCTCCAGTGTCTATATTCAATGCAATTTCTGTAACTGTGGCTGTCTCCCACTATGAACAACAGTTAAAATTGATAGAGAGGTGGTGATATATGACCTGGTTCAACAAAAGAAGTAGGCACATCATAGAATGTGATGGACTAGTAGTGAGGATATAAACTTGTTTTGTCTGATTACTGATTATCTGGTGGCTGCTCTCAAAAATCACATGTTTTATTTTCTCTGAATCAAAGCATAGACAGAGATCAAAGACCAAGGGCTGATTAATTTGAAAAAAGCAGTCTTCAGGATCTCTAAGTATTGAATCCTCCTGGTACTCAGTAACCACTATAGCTTATTGAGTGATTGAGATTAGTTTGTCCAGGTGTGGAAGGTACAGTCCAACAGATCAAATGGAAAGCATCTAATTAATTTGTATAATATCTCAAGTAGTTATTTGACTGGCTAATTCACAAAAATTTTGTCAATTGAAACTTGACTACTAGTCAAGCCCAATATCTTCATCCACAAGATCCCAATTATCTTCTACTTCTTTGTCAATCTTTTGTCCATGTAGAGTCCTTGGAATTAGAATTTTTTTCCTACTTGATGAAGTTGCATCTGTACAATCTGAAAAACCACAAGTCATTGGAGCTGGAATTGAAACATGGTATACATGAGTACAGGAAGTAGGATTTATGTTTGTTGCTTGCCAAAGTTGTGCAAAATCCAGAGGAAAAGAAGCTGGAGTTGGCAGGGGAAGGAGGGGAGTTGCCTCATGCAATGTTCTATATAGATCCATCACAATTCAATACCATTCAAGTACTGAACCAGTATTTCACAAATCTTCCCAAGTCTGAGCTATAGAAAACACTTCATAGATTATTCAAGATATCTCCACTCTGGCTTAGAGGGACTTAGACATTCTGTGTCCATGCAAGATATGAAATATCATAAAATAGCATTGCCAGACAGTTGTAAATGACAATTATGGCCATTCTAGGGGTAGTGAATCATAGTATGACTTGGACACAGAGATATTTGCAGGTATTTCTCTATGTTAGTACACTTTGATCCCAGAAAGAGCAGATGGTGAGGCTTGGCTTGGGACAGAGGAAACAAAGGATAGATGAAAAGGGTGCTTCTTGTACTATCTTGGAGTAGGATCATGTCAAAGGAATCATCCAAGAGGAAAGAACTTACTTTGCCCAACTGCCATTCTTGGTGCCCTTGATAGCACTGATGAATGGCTAACCCAGACTGAGCTTCTTGCTACTTCAAGTGACCTCAAACAATAGTTTAAAAACAAGGTAAAAAGTGAGAAGAGACAAAAAAATATAGTGTGTATTATAACAGAGTTAATATGACTGGGAGGATAATCTGAAATTAAGGTGTAAGACAAAGGATGATTTCATAGAATGGGGGTTATAAATATGAATCATAAGGAACACACATCATATATCTCCTGGAACTGGCAGGATCAAGTCTCCAATTTTCTATTCTTCCTTTGTGCCAGCTTTACTCCTGATTGATGGCTGGCCTCCAACCTAGACAATATTGAAAACTTCAACCAACTCCTGTACCAGACCAGAGCAAGCACAAGTAATAGTAGCCAATAAGCTAGTCAATTCTTAAGCTTCTCTGGATGCATCAACAGAAGCATAAGGGAGAGAGGGAGGGGATTGGAGTTTGACTGCCAAAAGAGTCCTATGCTGAGATGAAAGTGTTTCTTGAGAACTACAGGGACAGTCTTGTTCTACCCAAAAAAAATACAATTAGTTATGTTGAATATATGAAATTAAAAACAAAAAACAAAAAACAACTAACTTTTGTCATTATCCCACCTGAGTGCTACAAGACCTATGTGGATCTCTTCCACTTTCTGTTGCAAGTCCATAGCCTGTATCTAGGAGTACAGATACTGTTGATATGTTCAAGGGCCCAAGAAGCCCTGGCTATATAAGTATTTTGTTCAGCTGCATAGTGTTGGGTCCTGAGCCAAAAATCCCTAAGGCTATCTGGACAGTTGAGTTTCTGTATTTGATAGTAAAGCCAGCTTACTGAGTCCTGAGGTATGTTTTGCAGAAAAACTGATGTTGAATTTGCTCACATATCTTGCAGTCTATCAATGCTACTCCAAATGTAGCTAGATTACAAATCATTGTGTACTTTGAGAACAAGTATGGACATAATTGCCATTGGTCTGTCAACTAAGGTTAAACAAAAAACTTATCAATTTTTTGACATCAGGCTAATACTTATTATCTTCATATTCACTATCCAAGCATCAGGAAGACTTGCTCAATGGCCTCAATTTCAGACAAAAACATCTAGTGTCATCAATCTTGTTGTAGTTTGGTGCTCAATAATCAAAAGTTGGCTATGAATCCACTTCTAGCTTAGATCCTCCAGTGTTCAAAAGATATATTAATATCTGATTGAGCAAGGTAGTCATCATCCTGATCAGTTGCATTCAGCCTCCCTAGCAGCATAAAGCTAACCCCACAGGTTATCTGAAGCTTGGTAGATTAAATGGTCCATTTTGCTGTCATAGATAGGTACAAATGCAGCAGCAAAGACAAGCTTCATGGCATAAACTGCATCTCAGCATATTGTTGCCCTTCACCTGAACCAAGATATCTCCAAAATGTGCAGTGCTCACTACAGTCAAGATAACTTATAACAACTGGAAGAAGGTCTTATCTCTGGGTTTTGACAAAGGATGGGTTGTGAGAGTGATTTTAAATACCTAGAAGTTAACAACTATATCTGGTAGACAGGTATTTTGATGATTGATTCATCAAGTAGATTGATTTACTGGCACAGTGGACACTATAGGTCTATAGATCATAATTCAGTATTGTACTTGAAGCAAGCTTTACCATATGATTGTCAACTTGCTAAAGCTACTGTTCTCATCTGACATTACCTTGGTGTGTATCCAATGATCATGATTGGCTTTTTGCTTGGAGCACAGGTCATCCTGTATGCTCTTTCAGAACTCTTGTGACCAAGATGTTTTCTCAGACAAAATTTACCACATCCCAATTAACATAGTATGAAACTTGTACTGTTATGCAAGAAGTAGTCAAGGTAGAAAGGAAAATCTGGCAAATCTATGAAGTAACCCTTATTGATATATCAGTTGCACCTCTCATATATCCAAAGCAGTGCAAATAATTATAATTTCTATTAGACAACATTGTCTAATGTCTCAACCTTACAGCTATCGACATATTGCATAACAGTAGTATTGTTGCTGCTGCTTATGATTCATAGATCATTGAGCTGTCTCTAGGTACTCAGATGTAATACACTGAGGGTATGATTGATTGAACCAATTGTATCAATCAGTCACAGCAACATCATCTGCTGCTGATGTATGGTCTGGCTGGAGTAGGATAGTATGCAATTGTAAAATCTTGGGCAGAGGAGATTATGGTACAACACAGACTTAGTGCCCTGTTCTTTTTCTTTTTAATGGGTGACCCCTGGTGGAGCAGTTGCAGGAGCTTCTTGATACCAATCAAAGTTTGGGTAACTATCTTGGACAAATCAGACCAATGATAGTAGATTGTGACTTGAAATGTTTTTTAGACAACATACTGGAAAATATGTTCAGGATGTAATTTGAAGAGATATTACCTGCTGAAGAACTTGGTATGAATGGCAGCTTATCTACCATAAAAGAAAGAGTAGTGGAGAAAACAGAAAAGGTAAATGCTGGCTTGATACTGAATGATATAGAGGTTTGTTGAATCATTAACAGAGCATTCAACAAAGCTCTGAGCTATATTCTTGTTTTATGTGATGGATTCAATAATATTTTGGTCCAAGTAAGTGTCCTGAGTTAGTTATCAAAGTAACTCAAGGGTGATGATATACAGTACCCTGTTTAGAATCACTTGTCATTCTAAGTCCACTGTTGAACTGAAAACCAACTATAATGCAACTGAATTGCTCTAGCTGAATTTCTGTGACATGAGCTATAGTTTTCTTTATTTAATGAGGGTAGATTCACTGGGGTATAGACTCTCCACTTTATCCTTGAAGTATGTTTTGAGCTATATATGGAAGGGTTCTGTGACATTAACTCTAGAACAGCCTCTGAACTAATGTACTACATAAATGCCTGGTTGATTGCAAAATGGGTTTCAAAGGATTGTGCTTTACCAGATAATCCTTTGATTTGGGATGTTTTTGTACATCTCTTAGAAGACCATAGCAATTCAACCAATACTGTTGTTTGTTTGACTCTAGCAGCTGCTTCACATAGACATATGTCATATCATTCCTTTCCTTGAATCATAGGATGTTGTGATATAACTGATAACAAGATAAAGGATAACCAGTTACTAGAAATTGATTTGATGTAGTTTTATAGGATATAAATCAACTCAAAGGTAGACCTGGGCTAATGGAATAATCAGTGGTTGACTGTCTAGAATATTTTCTTTGGGCATCCTCGAATACCATCATCATGATATTTATTGTACCCCCAGATATATTACTCTTGACTTTATGTGCAGCTATGGACAAGCCAATATTCAGTGAAAAAGGTATTGACTTGAGAGTCTTATTTAAGAGATATGCACTAACATCAGAAGGGATTGAATCATATCCACAGGAAGGTATGATAATAGTACCAGATTTACTTGCAGCAAAGTCATAGCTGATTAGAGAGGCCAGAGCAAACAAAGAGACCTCAAGATATAAGCCTTACTCTCCAGGTAATTCAACACAGTTCTTGTAACACTCTTGTTCTTTTTGCCTATCTATCAATAAACTTGTTCTAATATAATATAAACATTGTTCTTTGAAATAAAGAGTCCAGTATATCACACTAGAAGTTTTACACTCTGACCCTCCTACTAGTTGGTAAGCTATGTTCATACATGACCTTGTCACCATAAAATGTACTGGAGACCTCATCAGTGTCTGGGGAGGTCAGAGATACAACTTTAAATCATGTTAGTATTGTATACATGATAAATCAATCAAGTTTCCTTTCTCATCTTGAAAAGAGGATGATGGCAAGATGTAAATGGGTAATCAGTCCAAAGGATAGTAGATGAGAACAGAAGCAGTTGCAATGGGTAGTATAAAACTATCATTGATATCAAATTCTTGTAATCAAATGTATTCTTTTCTCATCTGACCTTGTAGGCTTGTAGGTCATTGTCTACAACAAATCATTGCCATTGACAAACACCATCAATTTCAGTTATGAAGAATTAAATGCTGGAACTGTGTGCTGATACCAACAAGGCAAGAAATCAGCAGAGGCTATGATGAGTGAGAACTGAGGGTATAGAAGAGAATGTCATTGTCATGCACTGCATGATTGCACCATGAATATCCGACATCAAGTCAGACAGAGACTGAGAAGGTTCAATAATGCTGGTACACTGACATTCAAGCAACTGATTGATGTACTGAAAAAATGTCAAGGAAGCAAGATTGGGCAGGTTTATGAAAATGCATTTATCTTCTCTACAGGCAAAAAGGGAATTATAGTATCCTGAATGTACACTAACACATATTACAGAGGAGTGAATTAATTGTTATACCCATGATTAGTACTACAAACCTCTCTAACATGACTAAGTCTGTCCCATTTCTAAGAGCTAAAGTATAAGCAATCAGAACTAAAAACACTAGGGGTTGTTAATTTACTGAGTTTGTTCTCTGAATCTACTTTGCTTAACTGAATTTCTGGCAAGTTCAGTGAGAACTTTGTGATTACTTGGAAATCTTACCAAATACCATAAGTACAGGTATTGAGTATGAGATTAGGTATACATAAGCCACAGCACTATATTTCTTTAACAAAGGTTCCTTTATGAAGTGGAATTGCAATAGATCATCTGTACTCAAGTTGACATTCAAACCAGCTTTGAAGAGTGTTTTGCTCATACATCAAGAAGAGTGCATTGCTCGAGAGTAGGCTTATTGCAATACTAATCTATTTCAAATAAAATAAATATTAGAGTCCTGGCACTTGTGGAGGAGTATACTGTAAGAAATAGAGTGAGAGGTCAGGAATGCTGAAAATAAATAATTAGTATTGTGTGCTTTGCTGCAATGAAGCTGGAAGATAAAATGGCTTAATATAAACCAATGCAGAGATGTTAGTATGGATTTATGAATGTGTTTTATTGGTTACACTAAACCCTGAAGACAATGCCAGCCATTTAAACTAGCTATATTGGCATGTATGTAGTAGAACCTAAGTCCAATAAAATTAATATTCAACTATTGAGCTTGAGATGATAAGTTTGGGAATGCCAACTCATGTGCTGACTTTGACAAGTGGCACATGTTTGTATGACATTGAATTGTATGGATTATCTCCTTCCTGGAGGTATCTCAGAAACATATGCTACATATGCTATAGCCATCATAAGGATCTACTACAGTACACAACTCATGTTATCAAATCTCAATCACTTTGGAGCAATGAGACTCAGAGAGGTTGGGGCCAAGTGTAAAAATAATGAAATCAATGGGTTCACTCACTATTGAAGGGTACATTGGCATTTGGCTATGATTATTATTGTGTGGGGGTAGAGACCATGATTGCCAAAATGACACTTGCTCTAAATAATAATAGAGAGAAAGCTGAAGCAAATGGAGGAGAAAAGAAGTGGTGGTTCCAGCTCATTGGCAATAAAACCAATAAAGTCGTTTGGAAGTTTAAGCTTCTATTTAGTTTCAGTTACAAATTCAAATATGAGTTTGATCAACTGTTTATTTATGTTTCCTGGTTGCCCTATGAACCACTCACAGTCAATACAGGCTACATAAATAAAATAACATTCACTTACTGCAATGCTCTGCAGCTTCTTATAAGAATCCACTGGCTTCATAGTTTTATCTTATCGTGCATAGGCTTGAAAATTTGTTTACAAGTGATTCCTTGTTTGACTCAATCAGGCAACCTTGGTATACAATATAGTTTGATAGCTACATGATAGACATAATACAGAGTATATACAAAGTATTCCATACAAAAAATAATAAAATGAGCACTTCAGATAGAGGAGGTACAAATGATAATAGTTCAAACTAGAGTTCTCAGAAACTCAAGAAAAGAATATAATGCCAAAGCTCACTCTCTGACACACAGAGTATAGGATATCATGATTAAAAATAAGAAAAATAATATTCCTCAGGTGTGGTATCCACATATGCAGCCAGATCCAACAAATCTATGTAATATGCACAATGATATATATCTAGAGCATGGGCTGCTCACCTGATGCATTCAAGAAAAGCCATGTAATAGCTAGTCTTCACAAACCAATCAGAGTCTGTATATATATAGATCTAGCAACTCACAGTTTGCCAACATTGGTCCCTAGCAGAACATGATTCTTCCATAGTAAACCACTATGAGCAGAGAAATATTGTACCAGCTCCTGAAGGACTGAGGTGTAGTAGGCCTAAACAGCTGATTCCAGTATCTACAGGTGAGAGGGGCTGATCCAAAAAGCAAACACAATTAATAATCTTATATACAAGGTGTCTCAGGTGATACATTTACTGGCCTCAAACAATTTATCAGCACATGAGCAGTGCACAGAAATAATGAGATGTATACTAGAGGACTTGGACTCAATCAACTCCAGTTGACCCTATAGGCTCAAACTTGACATGGCTGGAACTTCAACTGGTTGCTGAGGTTTGATTGTAGTGTATATCAACTCTACTTCTGCTCTAACAGCTATTGCCATCGCAGAATAATCAAATTACCATTGCTGGCTCTTAGAAAGCATACAATAGACCCAGGCAACTAGAAAATACAGGAAAATCAAACTATGGTCTTGTTCCATGATTTAAAACACCAGCTGGTGTATAAAAGAGGATATGGCTAAAACATCAGAAGACAGTAAGAGGTCAGCTTTGGTCTTTGCATCAAGTTATGCTAGTACTGTCATGGTCAGAGGACTCAGATATATATCAGCATTAGAGTTGGAAGAAGTGATCATTGCAAGGCTACTGTCTATTTCTTCAATAAATCTGAAAGAAATCTTGAGAAACTGAGTGGAACTGGGAGGAGATCATTCAAAATCTCTTATGGAATCAGAATTTAGGATTTCCACCAATAATAGGATACACATTGCAACAGAGAGAACTTTGAATTGGTAAGAAATGCCTTTATGCCTGTTCCTATTCAAGCCTTTTAAACTCAGACAGGGCATCTCCAAGTATAAAGTATATTCATCATATATAGAGAAAAAAGTATATACAACCATACAAAAACTTATTTCTTATTTGTGGTTTCTATAGCATTACCATTCTTGTATACTATAATCTTGATCCTTTGACTATCTCATTCGACAGTTGGATTCTTAACAATGAATGTCCAAACATTGTCATACAGTCAATATGTATGCAGATGACCCTATGGATACTAAATGACTGCTCATCAAAACTGAAGGTGACTACATTTTTATATCTTGAGAGTAGTCTTGGTTTTGACTTGATACACCAGTGTATATGCCAGTGATTTATCAAACTCCCTTGATAAACTGAGTATGTGAGCATCTAATTCTGCAGTGGTATTATCATACATGAACCTGCTACAAGACCTTTGTTGCCAAATGTAGATTAATTACACCACTTGTAATTAATTTGTCTAGAGAATTAGTCAACACTATGCCAATTCTAGAAGCATTGCACAGGATACCAGCTATCAATCAGCTAGACAAATCTTCATCATTGGAGAACCTAAACTTACGATGATCCACAGTAGAATTCCTAGTATGCTGAAGTCATTAGAGGAGATTCATGAGTTAATAGTTAAGCATCAGATGATGCTAGGCCATAGGATGGATTAGCAGAGCCTACAAGTTGTCTATGATAGTATAATATATATGATCTCACAGTTTCATCCCAATCTTAGAATAGACCTGACACTGTCACCCCAAGACAACCTCTGACAGCATATTGAAGACATGGTGGGTAACATGACTGTATATAGCAGAAAAGTAAGACCCTATTTCACTTGTATTAGTGCTGTTGCCAATAATGCACCATAACCAAGTGATGCATAAATCTGCTCATGCATGCATAGCTCTAGCAAGAGATGATCAAGTACACTGATCACTGCTTGACTTGATCATATCATCACAATGTAAGAAGGGATTTAGTAAATCAATAGCTTACAGTGATACCTAAGAACAAGATGCACCTAAGATATGAAATGTCAACTCAAGATACACAGTAATGCACCTTTTTCTCCAACTTCAATTAAATCACCATTTGGAAGTAACACTAAGTCAGAACCTAGTGCTATTATGCTGCCAATGAATTTTCTACAGAAATATAACATGGGATATACTTTATATCCCTGAGTTCAGTATCTAATTCCATCCTAGAAACCTCCTACAAGCCCTTAGACATATAAAAGACCACCAAAGGTCACTCCTACCAGATGGTCACCAAGCTGTCACTTGCTTAATAGCACATACCTTGGAAGGCAAGACTGATGAGCTAGTATCAGGTTTTAGAGACAGACTATCAATGTTAATGCTCTAGAACTCAGAAACTCTGGAACATCTTTGGAATGCTGTAGACTTTCAATCTAGAACAGACTTAGATGAATATGATACCAAAGCAACAAATCAAAAGTCTATCAATGACTTGTGATCTCATCACTGCTGGACTCAACTAAAAAGTAGACATAGTATATGACAACATTGTGAGCTGGGACACTTGTATGTGTTAAAGCCAGTTTCTAGACCATACTCATATAGGAAGTAGCCAGTTGGGAGGTCAGGAGATGTTGATAGGAAATAGTAGTATAGAAGTGGAGCAGGAGCATATGGTGGTGACAGGCTGGCATGGCAGGATGGGAGGCAATGTTGGACATATCCACATGGTGCAGTTGTGAAGGAGAGAAGTGAGGGAGGCTGGAAGAAGAAGCATTTTCCTTTTCTATTTATTTTTTTATTGAGTCTCATCAATTTGTAATTTTAATATAACACTCAGGGAGCTGGTGAGAGAGGGCATGCAATCTTGACACCTGCCACCATCTCAAGGGCTCTAGAGTTGTCTTCTGGCACTTGTATAAGTTCTAAGTAAAGTGATTGGGTGGTTGAGGTGAATTCACTCTATACCCTTACTCTTTCTGGAGACAAGACATAGTGGTTGCTTGGACAACCTTCTCCAAGGTAGCAGGCTTGGAAAGCCTGGCTAGCCATCAACTCAGATCATATCACACCTATAAGGTTCAGTGTTAGGGGTGCAGATGAGGGCTTGGTTGAGTGTGGTAAGGCCCAGGAGTGGTTTACTGACTACTTTGATAGTGAGCTTGTTATGGTGTGTAAATGTTGGCATCTTAGGAACACTATATGAGGTAGATCTAGATCAAACTTACACTCTTTTTGAACACTTTTACCTTACTTTACTGTGCTAAGTTTCTATATCATCTTTTTAATACCTTCATTCTTGATTTATCCCCACAAACTCTTTAGCATGTGATTGGGACCTAGTACTGCATATTTAGCTTATGCCAGGCTAATAGTCCCTTTTTCCCCCTTCAGTGCACAAGCTAAAAAGTACAAGCTTGATTTGTAATGAGTGTCTATAGACAAAATTGAATTACCTTCAATGACAAGCTGGTAGAAGTCTTTATCATATTTGTGTTAAAAGAGGATATTCTTTCGTATGGATGTCAGCATAATCCCAAGAATATGATATATCAGAAACATATACCACAATATGGAAGTATGACATACCATGGATTTTGTAGACCATAGGTAGTTGTTTCTCTCACTATCATGGCCCCTTGTGCCTTATATCACCAGTGATAGCAGAAAGTAGGCTTGTCTATGAGGTCAAAGTTCAGGACAATGTCACTTTTGATATGTGGTCATCTGTATATCACTGATGTATATTTATCTTGAGACTGAGACAGAGCATACAAGCTAAGCATTGGAGAGAGACAAGGGATGGAGAAGTGGCCTTGGGTTAGAATTAGTTATTGTCTAGGGAGAAACCCATTATATATGTATCAAGTGGAAAGCTGACATGTTGTTTAACTATATTATATCTCATCTTCACCCACACTTCAATCCTCTTGTTATATGCCTTCTGTTGATAAACCTCCAATCCTAGACCTTGTAGACTATGTCACAATGATATTAGCACCAGAAACAAGTATTCCAGAAGCTTTTGATAGAGCAAGACTACAAGATCATGGTTTACAGGATTTTTTATTTTAATTATTAGACTAACAAAAGTTGCAAACCAACTTATGTTTCCTCTCCAGCTACCATGGACAATGCCTAGTAATTGCATGAGCCAATGTTGGGAAGGCACAAAGAAAATTAGGGCATATACCTCAATAATTTGATTGACTAGGAAAAGAGAGAGCAGGTCCTGTCCAACCATTACTTGTATCTGAGGAAGACAATCAGCAAAGGTGAGTGTCATCATGGTCTCCAAAGAATATGCACCAATTGAAAATTTGAACAGTCAAAGCTCAAATGCCTATTGCAAGTACTAAGTTTGACTTGAAAAGAGAGGGTTATTAATTCAATACAAAGATTGACTAGAGAAAAATGCATACAACCTGGTTGGTTTATCATCCAAAGGTTCATCTTACTCTCTTTTCCTTAATTCCTGATGCACTGATAAGAAAATTTGACATTTTAGAGAGTGACAATATTTTTGTATACAACAAATACAGAGCTGGGTCATCACATGTATTGACAATATTCAATGGAAAAATCCACACTATATCAATACACTCCTATATAACTTGAAAGTGATAGCCCTGTCTCCAAGCAACTTACAGTGTTGAATGGCAAGTAGAGTTGTACCATGCTTATCTGACTGTTGAATGATCAGTGAAGTAGCTAACTGGGTGATAGCAGAGTGACATCCTGGTTGTTTATAGCTAGGTGAAATATCAGAGACATATGACACTTGCAAGAATTATACCTTTGTTGTGAGCATAGGAAGTACTAGAAGGTAGGACAGGTGACTCCACACTCAGCCTTGTCTGCTTCTATAAAGTTAATTAATAGAAAGTAATATAGAAGTAAACTACACACCTGTAGATGATTGTTGACCAACAAAGTTCATTCACATAGTGGAGTCATTTAAATCATAGGTCTTGAGGTAGGAACCGGAGTTTGATACTTGTTTGCTTTGAGATCTCTCATATCCCCCTCTTTCTCCAAATCAGCTTCCCATTCAACCATACCTTTATTATTTACAATCAAAAGGCTGTGATTCGACAGCATGTTCAAGACAGGATAATCCAAGCTGTAGGATGCTTTGTAGGAAGGAAAATTTGCTGTACTCTGAGGGGAGTTAGACACAGTCATCATTTAAGACTGTGGTAGTGAAGGGGGACAATGGAGGGATAATGAAGAGTAGTCCAGATGGGTAGATAAGACTAGTCAAGAGGGTTAAAAAAAATAGAAAAGCATGCTCAGGTGAGTGATTTGTCTCTTTCCTGAACAAAAGCTATATGTTCCAAGGTAGATTACTGTCTCTCAAACTCTTTCTTGTTCCTTCACCTTGTTATTTCTTTTGCTTGCCTTTTAAGGAGTTGGTCTCCCTTATGCCTCATAAGCTCAACTACTCATTGCTCCCTTTCCAATTCATCTTGTAGGTGAGTCTGAATGTTGTTTGCATGCCTCTATATGTTTTGAGTTTTTGAAATCAATCAGATTGGTCTCTGGAAGTGCACTCCAAACCATATTGCTATTGAAGACTGACAAGGCATAGTCATTGATGTTCAGTACTGAGATGATACTCAAACTCACATTAAAAACACAGTTCAGTGTCTTGATGAGCGAGAGTAAGAGTGAGAGCTGAGTTGAAATGAATGTTAAGACATTGTAGAGATAATTGGATATCTGGAAGTGTTTGAACATGAGCTTCCTGAAGTTCTTGTGCATCATGGATGTTCACTTGTTCATGGAACTAATAGAATTGAGTGCTGTCCTTAGTCATTAGAAACTTGCCAGAGGAAGACTGGTCAATCAACAAACCATAAATTTGCAGCATTTTGCCCATTGAATTTCAGGACAGGGAGAAACGAACATAGCAAAGAGAAACAGAAGAGAAAAAAATAAAAAAAGAAGTGGACATGTCATGTCAGAAAAACCCATGGGATACTCAATTGGGTACTCCAGGAATGATGGGATTATATGAGATTGCCTGAATCGGTACTCCAGGTAAGGACCAAACACAAACTTGGTACTCCAGAGAAGGACCAAAGGGTAACCTAGACCTAGTGACAGAAAAGAGGTGTGACATCTGTGACATCTCGCACCCATAAATTGGAATTTTGTGACCAATCCTGCCGAAAAAGGCAAGTACCTACTCCAGCCTGGAGTATGCTCATAGTCCAGGACAATATAGTGCTATCAGTGCAGCTACAGATAACCTGATGCGGCGGTGGCATAGCTGTAATAGCAGAGCGTGACAGCGTGTCAAGTCTAGGCGACTTGACAGGTGACTGGACAGGTGACTTGACAGGTCTAAATATCCATCGTGTCAGCTGATCACTTGACAGCTGTTTGTCCGCCGTGTAACTGTCCTTGTGTTCAGCTACAAGAGACGGTGAGTGTGTCTATAAACTCAAGAAGTGTGATGGAGCCTGATAGGAGAAAGCAATGACAAATGGTGACGCCAAAGATATTGACAAGAGTCCTTACATTATCATTGTCGGTGCGGGGTACGCCTATCGTATTGTTTTTGATTCAAGAAAACTGTTGTTGAACTGCTTCTCTTTCTCTGGGCCAACAGAGTCGCCGGAATCTCAGCTGCTATTCAGCTCAAGCGCCAACTCGGTCATGAAAATTTCACTGTGAGTTTTCGTTTTCGTTTCGGTAGGGAAAGATGATATTGAGAGTGATAGATATTCGAAAAAGCAACCGCTGTCGGCGGGACTTGGAGAGTGAGTCCATGGATTTCGAGCGTGTATGCAAATTTTTAACTGTTGTTCTATAGGATAATACATATCCGGTAAGTCGTGATGTCCAATTCACATGTTATAATTGAACGGGCGTCAATAGGGATGCGGTTCGGACATTCCGGGCCATTGGTACTCCCTTTCCACAGAACTTAATCCCGATTGGAGTAGTTACTTTGTGAGTCAGCCTGAGATTCAGGCATACTGGGAAAAGTTGTGGAAGAAATATGAACTCGAAAATCATACACGCCTTTCCACTGCTGTGAAATATGCGGAATGGGACAAGGAGAAGATGAATTACAAAGTGACTGTGGTTGATGGTAATGATAATGGAAATGAGAGTGTTGTGAGGGCCGAAGTCATGATCTGGGCAATTGGTGGATTTTTCAAACCAATGCTCCCAAAAGAATTGGAAGGGTCAATAGGGAGATTTAAGGGTATGACGTGGCATTCAGCAAGGTGGAGGCATGACGTTGAGCTGAAGGGGAAGAGAGTGGGTGTCATTGGGAACGGTTGTTCTGCGTGAGTTCATTTTCTTTGTGTGCGATCTGAATCTGAGGGAGAGATCCTTTATCCCAGGGCGCAGTTCATTCCAGAGATCTCAAATGATCCTTCTGTAACTGTTGTCAATTTCTGTCGCACGCCTCATTGGTTTTTTCCCCGAGTACGTTGTCTCCTGTCCTCAGAATACTCGGTTGACTGGGCTGGGTAGTATAACATGAAATATCCTGACATGGTAAAATGGATTTTTCGCCGTGTACCCTTCGTAATGCGGTTATACCGCAACATCCTAATGGCTTGGGTACGAACTAGGCGTGGAACTTGAAGGATAAATTGTTGATTGCATTCTCCAGGCTGATATAGGTGTCGTATTTTTCTCCAAAGAGAACAAGATTATGACACAGCTTGGGAGAAAGGTGAGATTGCTTTATAACAATAAGGTGTCGAGGAGGCTTCCCAGATCAAGCTTTTGAGCAGATATATCAGACGCGAAGCTCCCAAGGAGTATGTAGATAAGATGATCCCGAGTTATTGTAAGATCCTTCTTCCATGATTATAACGTCTTCGAGTCGCTGATAATAGATGGGTACTCTGTAGCTCCCGGATGTAAGAGGATTATCGTTGATCCTGATTATCTCAAATCCCTCCATCGACCCAATGTGTCACTGAATTGGGATGGGATCGAGGAGGTTGTGGAAGAAGGGATCGGGCTCAAGACAGGAGAAGTGGTTCCTTTGGATATCATCATCTTCGGAACGGGTTATTCCACTGTAAGTTCGGTTGTGCCTTCTGTATGACCGATTGAGCAGCGCATCGCAGGAAGTCTCCGAAATGGATACTTCTCGGTAGGTGTTAGATCGATTGCATTTACAGTGAGAGTTTGGCGCTCAAGTCTTATTTAGGGCCAAATGTAGTTACGGGGCATGCCTCTGTGATATTCAGCCAGGAAGCACAGGTCAGGGCTGTGGCGTCATTGCCAATTTATCGGACAGAATGGATGCTCAAATGCCGTTGAATATAGATTGGACTAGCTCTGCAGCTCATAAAACCTGTGCTTGAAGGAAAAGCCAAGTATTTTGAGATTACAAGCGAGGCGACAGATAAATACAACGAGTGGCTGCAGAAGCGGCTGCAAAAATCGGTCTGGACAGAGTGCACGAGCTTTTATCGGGCAAAGCAAGGAAAGATCATAGGGACATTCCCAGGGCCCGTTTCCTTGTTCTGGTGGCTCTCGCTCTCACCAGTGTGGGAACGATACAAAGCAGTGGGTGCAGAAGCTTGGGCAGCCGAAAGACGGCAGTCAGGGACAAGGAAGTTGATACTGTCTGTGGCGACGCTGACACGGTGGACAATCAGCTGTCCATTATCGTGCATAACCCAAGTCTACAAGAGCATTCTGTCGCGCCGCACAAAGTGCCACAGTAGCAAGAAGACTCGAGAGAAAGAGACGGCACATCTCACAGATTGCAAGCAGTGAGGATGGAAAGGAATCGACGGCTTTTGTACCCTGGAAAATGCTCTGCAGAAGAAATTTAGGACCTTCTGGATTCCTAATTAAAAAGATGCTTTGCTTCTTGGTCGACTCGTGACATAGTCCTATATATGTATATCTTTGTTCACTCGAAGCCAATGTTCGGCATGAAAAGTTTGTTCTCATTGTCATTACCAGGAGAAATCTTGTTAGCCAATGATGAAATTGTTATACAAAGTCACATCACCATGGTTCCACCTGCTAAGTTGCCATCATGTGTTGTCAGCAAACAAAAACTTTCTGTCATATCTTGGAACATTGATGCCTTCAGCAATGCCAGAGTGTGCTCTGACTTCCTGGCAAGTGACACTGAGGACAATGCATCTTTCAGTGATGTGAACTTTATGACAATGGTATTGTTGTCCAACAAGTGCTTTGCCTCCAACCCAGATCCACAGCTGGGAGGCAAGGAGATTGAGAAAAGGGGGAAGCTAATGCTCAAGAATGTCTTCTGTATGAAGCTCCTAAGCAGGTACACCATAAGGGTGACTAGAGCAGAGTGACTCGAGGAGATTCCTCAGTTTATAAATAGAGTCCATAGTATGTCACAACTGACCTCTAGGAGAATCCTCAGAGAATAGGATAAGGCTCCTGGAGGGTAATCTATACTATATATATAATTCCTCTAGTTACAGAATATCTCAGCAGTCAGGAATAGAAATACAGGAGGAGGCAATAATTAAATGTTAGTGTTATAAGATGACTTCCAAAAAGGAAACTATTTCTTGTGCATTCATCAACTTGATGGGAAATATCCAAGAATACAATATAGGGAAGATATAAATACCATAGAAAGGATTATGTAAGAAATGTATAGTTATTAGTAAGGGTTATGTGATTGTAGGAGATAGGCATATAGATTATCTAATATTTGTATAAGTACCTAGTGGAATCTAACAAGAAATCCTATTAAGTTCTTTTTGAACAACTACCTTAGTTGAGCCTAAGTTTTCATGATGTTGTACTAATATAGGAATTCAAAACCTAACCTAACCTAACATGTTAGGGTTAGGTTAGGTTAGGGTTAGGTTAGGTTAGGGTTAGGGTTAGGGTTAGGTTAGGTTAGGTTAGGGTTAGGTTAGGGTTAGGGTTAGGGTTAGGGTTAGGTTAG
>Ga0153972_1000076_pt1 | contig 26245 bp, 20 predicted proteins | sample TSGA056MetaG_FD_104732 | JGI IMG/M metagenome (GOLD analysis project Ga0153972, IMG submission 104732) | Attine ant fungus gardens microbial communities from Georgia, USA - TSGA056 MetaG | ecosystem: Host-associated > Fungi > Mycelium > Unclassified | place: USA: Georgia, George L Smith State...
GATGTAAAATCTATACCGGCGATATCGACATTCCAAACCGTATGGCATGTGCGCGTGCGGGAATAATCAGCTACGGAAAAAACAACTTTGCCTACACCGACGATGACGGCTCATTTATCATCCTATATACGTTTATTGTAGACATGGAATTAGAATATGATGAGCCGACGATCGAATGTAAATGCCCGCCTAATTGCCGCGCTTGTATGGATGCTTGCCCAACACACGCAATCCAATCACCGGGAAGGCTCCATCCACAGAATTGCTTGCTATACAATCATGTATTAAAAGACTATATCCCCGCTGATTTGCGAGAGGGCATGGGAACGTATATACACGGGTGTGATATTTGTCAAAAAGCCTGTCCCCGCAATAAAAAAATCCTCAAACAGGCATCACGAAAGGATTGGTTTTTGGAAGCACTGAAAAAGGACTTCAGTTTAGAGCAGGTGCTTTTAATGGATGAGGAATATTACAAAGACGTTGTTCATCCAATCATGTACAATTATATCCGTGATATAGATTTATTCAGGAGAAATGCCGCAATTGCTCTTGGCAACACGAATAATCCGGCGCATATCCCCGCGCTTGAAAAAGCCGCGCAAAGCCAAAACCCTTTTGTCCGGGAGGCGTCCGAATGGGCGATCAAGAAACTTGAAGCGTTGAATAGGTAACGAACCGACTACTGCTCCGAATTTATCATATATAAAACTGGCGGAGGATTATGGTACTTGGCGTACTGACGGCTTTCGAAATTAAAACAGGTATCTCAGGTTTTATGCCATGAGGTTCGTTTTGTTTTCAATTTCGTTCACCTGCCCACGGAAACAAGCTTCTGGACATATTTGCAAATAGTCCTTTACCTGGGGCAGACGCACAATGCATATTTATGCATTGTGCGTCTGCCCCGATTTCTATTAAGCAGACCTTGCCCTTTTACGCTCGTCCAGGATCTCTAAGAGCTGCCGGTTAATGTCAAGCCAGAGGCGGATCGGAAGGCGTAGCACTCCCCATGATATCCAAAAAATACTTTGCGGCATTCGAGAGCCTGCTGTTTTTTCGGTAGATGGCGACGGTTGTCTGCTTTTCATACTCGTAATTTAGTCTATACAGTATAAGCCCTTTGCTGTTATCCGTATATTCAAGGACAATCGCCGGCAGGATTGTGATGCCTACGCCTTTTGTGGCAATCCTCCGGCACAGCTCGCTGGTGGCACACCTTAAGACAACCTTGGGCCGGAAGCCCGCATGCCAGCACAGATCATATGCCAGCTTGTAGGTTAGCGACGTCTCCTCCGTCAGGACGAAGGGTTCGCCGCGAAGCTCGCTGAGGTCTATTGAGGGGTATGGGGAGCCGGAATCGTCATGAACCTTTGACAGTGTATTATTTATGGGGAACTTTTCCGGTATCGCAAGCAACAGCCCTTCTTCCTTCCGCACATTGACATACCCGTACTTACATACATCGATCGGAAGCGTAGTGATACAAATATCTAGTTCGTCGTTATCCATGAGCTTAACGATAGGCTTGTTCATCAGCTCATGAATAATCACCTCGTAATTCGGGTATTTATCGAAAAATTGCTTTGAAGCTGCCGGCAGGATGCACTGACCCCGATGCGCTACCGTGCCGATTACCAGCCGTCCATACTGTTCATCATTCATATTCCGCAAGCGCTTTTCGGTTTGAATTTCCAGATCGAGTATTCTGCGCGCGGCTTCAACATATATCTGCCCGGCAGCTGTCGGCACTAAAGGCGTCTCCGAACGGTCAAACAATTCATGCCCCAAATCCTGCTCAAGCTTGCTTATGTACTGGCTGAGCGACGGCTGCGCGATTAACAGCTTATTCGCCGCTTTTGTAAAGCTTCGTTCCTCCGCCACAGCTAATACATACTGCAATTGCCGAGTGTTCATAACGATGTACCCCCATTCCAAGCAATCGATACAACAATTATACTAAAAAACCTTGGAAATGTATAGCTAAAAATATAGCAATCGCGTAAGGACAAGCGTTGTCAGGCGGTTGGCAAATCGAAAAAAACAGGTAGAAGAGAAAAATATCAGCTGTTGAACTGCTGGTGGTTCCCTATAATTTTGGATAAATCATACAGAATATGCGCTCGCATTTGGAATTTTAAATAAAAAACAAGCGCTCATAGGCAATAACCTATGAGAATCATACCGAACTTGGTATTTGCCTTCCATTGCTGCCTATGCTATAGTGCACTTAGCTAAGAAGGCGCACGGGAGGGGGAAGAACGATGATATCGCTAAAGGAAAACATGCAGCTGGTATTGCGGCACAAAGAGCCGGAGTACATGCCATTCGTAAGTGATTTTGACACCGCGGCGCTTGACGCCATTGATTTCATCAATGAGCGCCCCGCGATTCCGGGAGTACATAACGACTGGTTTGGCCAAAGCTGGACGTATGAGCCGGCGGCCGGTGCCGCGAATCCGACACCCGGAAAGCATTTGGTAACCGATATTACCGAATGGAAGGAACAGATGATTTTCCCTGACCTCGATAAGCTGGATTGGGAAGGCCGGTCGCAAAAAGATACCGCCGGATGGGATAGAGAACAAAAGCTTAGCCGCATAGTAAGCCCTTTCGGCATGTGGGAAAGAATGTTCTCGGTCATTGAGTTTCAGGACGCGCTGTGCTCTTTGCTGGTTGAACCGGAAGCCTGCTATGATTTTTTCGGAGCGGTCGCAGACCACAAAATAAGGCTGCATCAAAAATTCATCGATTATTACAAGCCCGATATCATCATAATGCACGACGATTACGGCACGTCTCAGGGCCTGTTTATGGCGCCGGACGTATGGCGCGATCTTATCAAGCCTCACCTGAAACGCGTTGTTGACCATGTCCAGTCGCAGGGCTGCAGATACGAGCACCACAATTGCGGGTACTTCGCACCGCTTATGGATGATATGGTCGAGCTTGGCGTTGAGATCACGAATCCGCTTCATTGCTCCAACAACATTGAGGCCATGAAAAGAGACTATGGGACGAGGATCGTGTTCATTGGCGGCTTTGAGGTGCAAACCCTCACCGCTCCGGAGACCACCGAAGAGGAGGTCAGGGCAAGGGTCAGGCGGACAATGGATATACTCGCGCCGGGAGGCGGGTTTGTTCCGGAATTCAAGGGGGTTAACGGAGATATCGTCAGTGACGAAATCAAAAAATACAGCGCGAAATTCTACTCGGCGCGGCCTGCCGGATAGTGCCGCTACGATCCAAATCACCGGCTTGATTGTGGCTGCGGGGACACAAAAAATCCCCCGTAAATCTTATTATACGAGGAGCGCAAGAAATGATAGTTGACATCTGTATGGACCATGTCCCGGAGGATTTGTACGACAACGAGGAAGTGCTGGACGGCTTCCTGTCGTCGGTGCCGCGCGGCTTCGGCGAGATTGCCTATGTGGGCGAAACCGCGACCGGAAAGCGCCAGATGATCGTGGAGAAGCCAAAGGGTTACCAAAACCTGAACTATGTGGACGGCGACTATTCGCTTGAAAAAAAGCTGACGGCTATGGACGAATGCGGCGTTGACATGGCCGTTATACGGATGCCTGTCTGGCAGGAGTGGCTGCATCTGGATACCTGCAGGATCGTCAATAACGACGCCGCCGATATGTGCAAGCGCTCAAACGGCCGCCTTTTCGCCACCGCCTGCGTCCCCCCTTGGGGCGGCAAGGAGACTATCTATGAGCTCGAGCGCTGCATCAAAGAGCTCGGCATGTGCGGCGTCCAGCTTGCGTGTCATTACGGCAAGCTCTATCTTGACGACGAGGCATTTAAGCCCTTTCTCAAGGTCATAAATGATATGAACGTTCCCGTCTACGTACGCCACACCCCGCTGCCGGTCCAGTGGGAATCGATTTACGAGTACACGAACGTGCGCCGCACGGTGGGCCGTGTCATCGACCAGGCCACGGCCGTGGGACGCGAGCTTTTCAGCGGCATGTTCGAGGAATTCCCGAATTTGAAGTTCGTCCACACCGTGCTCGGCGGCAACTGGTACGCGAACTATCACAGCACGATGCCGAAAAAAGCCAATGCGAAGGACGCGATGCAGCGCCTGGATACCAGCGACGCCGACCGGATCCAGGGTTATCTCAAGAACAACCTCTACTTCGAGGCGACCCACGCACATACATATGGCAAAGACGCAATCGAAGCCGCGATCAAGATATGCGGAGCCGACCATATCCTGTTCGGCTCGTCGTTCCCCGTATTCTACAAATGGCTGTCGGACGGCGTCGAGTTCATGAAGACGCTCGACATCACGGATGAGGAGCGCGGCCTCGTCATGGGCGGCAACGCGATCCGCCTGTTCAATCTCAAGGCTTGATTCTGTTCCGCGCTATACGCGAGCGGTTCCAAGGTTAAGTTAAGAATCTGAGTATCAGGTTTTTGATAAAAGGAAATGAAAGGACGAAAAGAATGAAAAAGATTACCGCACTGATCCTGGCCCTTTTGGCTTGTCTCCCACTCGCCGCGTGCAATACCAACGAAACCACACCCAGTACTGCCCCGTCGTCCTCCGCCTCCCTCGCGCCTGCCATAAACTCCGCGACAGTCCAAGACCCAAGCGAAGAAACCATAGTGGTAGATTCCGTGATCTATGGACTTAGAAACGCTTCCTGGGATCTGTCGCCCTGGAAGGGAAATGGAAGCTCCGGCAATACCCTGTGGCTCGAACTGTACAGCGGCCTGATGGCGAACCCCGGATTTGGCACCGCCCTGGAAGACATGCACTATGACATGGCGGAATCCGTTGAGTTCTCCGCCGACAGGCTGACCGCCACGATCAAGCTGCGCGACTACATCCATGACTCCAAGGGCAATCCGATCAAAGCCGAGGACGTAGTGTTCAGCTATCAGACAGCCCCCGAGGTTTCCGGGGTTTTTTCCAGAGTTGATACGCTGATGGACTCGATCAACGCCGTTGATGAGCTGACGATTGAAATGAAAATCAAGCGCTACGACCCCGGCACATGGGAAAGCTTATTGTCATACTGCCCGGTCGTAAGCAAGGAATGGTATGAGGGTGCGTCCGACGATGAAAAGGCCAACAACCCCGCTACTACGGGCGCTTATTATGTCGTCGAGAACGTCGTCGGCACCGGCGCTACCTTTGCCAAGGTTGAAGACTTCTGGCAAGAGGATGCGCTCCGAAGCTGTTACCAGATCGCTAACGTCAAAACCATAGAATACGTCTGCATCACTGAAGACGCGATGCGTAGCATCGCGCTGGAGAAAGGCGAGATCGATATCGCTTACCTTGAGACCGAAAGCGCGCCAAGGTTCATGGACGATCCGGACTACAATGTTTACGAGACTGTCATGACAAATCCCACCTCCTTTCTTTTGAGCGACGCCGAAAGCAGCCCCTTCCACAATAATCCCGCTTTGAGAAAGGCGATCCTGCACGCCATCGACTTTGAACAGGTACTGCTTGCGGCCGGTGGGGCCGGTTTCCAGTGTCATGACATAGCCCCCAGAAGCTGCGGCGATTATATCGACGAATGGGACAACGCGCCGAACTTTGACTATGACCTGGATGTCGCCAAACAGTATCTGGCAGAAGCCGGCTACACGGAGAATAGCAACCTTGAGCTCCACTTCCTGTGCAGAAAAGTTGGCGCTCAGGAGGCTGTGGTGGTTGTTGTAAAGAGCCTCCTTGAAAAAATTGGTATCAATTTGATTGTTGACGCGTACGATCAGGCGCTCTATGACACATATTTGGCAGAGCCTGACCAGTGGGATATCGTTTGGCTTGGCGCGAGCAATGTCACCGGCTTTGTGACGGAGAGCTGGGACTGGTACTTCGGAAGCCGCGGCGAACAGGGGACCGTGGCCTTTGTTAAGGACGATAAGCTGCAGGAGCTTCTTGATGCCGCGAAGGATAAGCATGACGAGGCCTCACTGAACGCGTTCCGTGATTATTACATGGAACAGGGGTACGGCGTGAACGCGTTTACGTCCGCCGCCTATCAGTGCTCGCGCGCAGACGTTACGAATATTTACTGGAACTTCCTGATGAACCTTCACATAAGCTCAAGCACCTTCTCGGAAAACTACCCCGGATAGGTCCGCCGCTGCATTGCAGCCGGATGGGGAAAGGGTCAGACCCCGGAGAATATCAATTCTTGAGGCGGAGGGCGTGTGCCAGCTTAACTACGCCCTCCGCCCGGTGTATGGTGTTCATTCCGCCGCAGGAAAAGGAGTGGCCAAAAATGCTGCTGTATATAATAAAGCGATTACTTCTGATCATCCCGATCATTTTAGCGGTAACGATTATTATCTTCACCATAATGAATTTCGTACCCGGCGATCCGGCGACCATATCAATGGGCGGGGAAAGAATAACGCCGGAACAGCTTGAAGTGCTGCGTGAGAATATGGGACTGAACAAGCCTTTTTTTGAGAGATTGAGTACATATTTATACAATGTTTTCTTTCATCTGGACTTTGGAGTTTCTTATACCACGGGCTCGCCGGTGGGGCCGGAGCTTCTGGTCCGTTTCTGGACTACGTTCCGTATCGCGATTGCCGGCATAATATTGACGGTTCTTATCGGCGTGCCGCTGGGCATCCGGGCCGCGATCCGCGCAAACACGGTTGAAGACAGGGTCTCTATGTTCTTGACGCTGCTGGGATATTCTATGCCTCCGTTTTGGCTTGCCCTGCTTCTGGTTTTGCTGTTCTCATTAACGCTTGGGTGGTTTCCGTCCTATGGATCGACCTCATTTATGCACTACGTTCTTCCGACTGTTTGCGTGGCGATCGGAGGGATCGCGGGACTTGCGCGCCAAACCCGTTCCAGTATGCTTGAGGTCATTCGCTCGGACTATGTTACCACCGCCAAGTCCAAGGGGTTGACTGAGAATAAGGTCGTGTACGGACATGCGCTCCCCAACGCGCTTATTCCGATTATTACCGTTATCGGAAGCCAGTTCGGAAGGCTGATAGGCGGCGTTGTGGTCGTTGAGTCGGTCTTCTCTATCCGCGGACTCAGCGTTTATCTATTGAACGGAATAAATACCCGAGACTACCCAGTGGTGCAAGGCAGCCTCATTGTGATTTCCTTCCTTTTTGCCGTGGTCATGCTGATTGCCGATATGTTCTATACTTACTCGGATCCCCGAATTAAGGCACGGTATGCAAGAATAAAGAAAAGTGGTGATAAGAATGCAAAAGCGGCGGGTTGAGAGGATCGATAAAAGCAAAAGGCCGGGTTCGCTGCCATATATCTGGAAGAAAATATCCAAGAACCCGGGCGCGATGGCAGGCCTAATTCTGTTGTGCCTTTTCATCGTGATGTCGTTTGTGTCACCATATTTTATGAAAAGCTATTCGGAAGTAGATATGCGCGACAGATTTGCGACGCCCAGCTGGGAGCATCCCTTTGGCTGTGACGAGATTGGACGCGACATAATGTCGCGGGTGTTTTATGGCGCGCGTTATACCTTGAGCATCGGCGTAGGAGCAGTTTTCCTTGCGGCCACCGTCGGGATATTCCTCGGTGCGATAGCCGGCTATTCCGGCGGCATAGTGGACTCGGTACTGATGCGTTTGATGGATATTTTGCAGTCGATTCCCGGATTGGTCAGCTCCATCGCGGTGGTGACGGCGCTGGGCCCCGGACTGATCAACTGCATAATAGCGATTGGAATATCATATATGCCGCAGTTCGCGCGGCTGATACGCGCCAACATACTTGGGATTCGGGGCTCGGAATTTATCGAGGCGGCGACGATAATAAACTGCTCTACAGGCAGAATCATTTTCAAGCATTTGATCCCGAATTCAATCTCGCCGATCATTGTTCAGATTTCGCTGATGATAGCGCAGGCCGGTCTTACTGCCTCCACCCTGAGCTTCCTCGGGCTTGGCGTAAAGGAACCAATGCCGGAATGGGGAAGCATGATCGCCGGGGCGCGCAACTATATACGAGATTTTCCCCATATGGTAATCATCCCCGGAATATTTATTATGCTTACCGTTCTAAGCCTGAATTTGCTGGGGGACGCCATACGCGACGCGCTTGACCCGAAGCTTAAGGATTGACGGAGGAGATGTCAGATGGATAACACAGAAAAAGCAACGGAGGTTCTGGCGGTACGGGACCTTGTCGTGGAATATTCGTCGGACGGCATGCCGGTGCACGCGGTAAACGGCGTATCGTTTGATTTGGCGGCGGGAAAAACACTGGGCCTTGTGGGTGAAACCGGTGCGGGGAAAACAACAATCGCAAAGACCATAATGAGGATCCTTCCTGACCATGCCGTCAGGAAGGTTGAGGGGCAGGTGCTCTTCAAGGGCGAGGATATACGCGCGATATCGGAAGTTGTCATGCGGAAGGTGCGCGGCAAGCAGATATCGATGATATTTCAGGACCCGATGACCGCGCTGAACCCTGTAAAAACCGTCTCGGAGCAAATCGCCGAATCGATCAGGCTGCATCAGGGCGGCAACAAGAAACAGGCGCACGCGAAGGCGGTCGAGGTGCTTGAAATGGTCGGCATATCGGCTGACCGTGCCGACGAGTATCCGCACCAATTCTCCGGCGGGATGAAGCAACGCGTGGTCATAGCGATCGCGATAGCCTGCAATCCGGAGGTGTTGATAGCCGACGAGCCGACGACGGCGCTGGACGTGACGATTCAGGCGCAGGTGCTGGAGCTGATCGATAAGATCCGCAGGGAATTGAACACGGCCCTGATCCTGATAACGCATGATCTGGGTATCGTGGCGGAGATCTGCGACACGGTGGCGGTCGTATACGCCGGCCAAATCGTGGAAACGGGCAGCAAGGAGGATATCTTCGACCGCCCGACGCATCCGTATACGAGGGGCTTGTTCGCGGCGCTGCCGGACATGTACAAGGATGTCGACAGGCTGTCTCCCATAGACGGAATGCCCCCGGACCCCACGGATCTTCCAAAGGGCTGTTCCTTTAACCCGCGCTGCTGGTACGCGGCGGACGAGTGCAAGAAGGACGCGATCTCTATGACGCAGGTGGGAACCGGTCACTTCTGCCGCTGCTGCAGAGTCGACCGGATAGAGGTGTAATTATGCCGGATATAATTGAAATAAAGAACCTGAAGAAGTATTTCAACACAAGAAGAGGGACGGTTCACGCCGTCGACGACGTTTCCTTCAAAATCGTGGCTGGAAGCACGATGGGACTTGTCGGCGAATCCGGGTGCGGGAAATCGACGCTGGGCAGGACGCTCGTGCATCTGTATGAAAGCACCAGCGGCCAGATACTTTTCCAGGAGAAGGATGTAACGCGGCTGAACAAGAATCAGACGAAGGCGCTGCGTGAAGAGATGCAAATGATTTTCCAGGACCCGTTTTCGTCCCTGAACCCGAGAATGACGGTAAAGGCGACGGTGCAGGAGCCGCTGCTGCTTTCCGGCAAGTACAAAAAAGAGGAGCTGGACGAAGCGACCTTTCATGTAATGGAGCAGGTCGGCCTCGAAAAGCGCTTCCAGCATTCCTTCCCGCATGAGCTTGACGGCGGACGGCGGCAGCGTGTCGGCATCGCCCGCGCGCTCGCGGTTAATCCGAAGTTTATCGTCTGCGACGAGCCGGTTTCCGCCCTGGACGTGTCCATACAGGCACAAATACTTAACCTGCTCATGGACTTGCAGGAAAAGCAGGATTTGACATATTTGTTCGTTACGCATAACCTGAGTGTCGTGCGGCACATTTCGGACTACATTTGCGTGATGTATCTGGGCCAGCTTGTTGAAACCTGCCCGACGAAGGAGCTCTTCAACAACCCGATGCACCCTTATTCCGGGGCCCTGCTGTCGGCGGTTCCGTCAACAAATATTCACCAGAAAAGAGCGCGCATTATTCTGAAGGGAGAGATCAGCTCCCCGATCAATCCCAAGCCCGGCTGCAGATTCGCGAAGCGCTGCCTGTACGCGGACGACCGGTGCAGGGGCAGCAAGATAGAGCTGGATGAAATCACGCCCGGCCACTTCGTCGCCTGCTGTAAGGCCCGCGAGATTAGAGAAAACGGAACCGGCGCTGTTTAAAAGACTCAATTTGAGTTGAAAGAGAGGACGTTAGCGCAATGATAAATCGCATTCCTTTCAATATAGATGAGCTTACGGTCGTTGGAGAGTACCAACCGTTTAAGCAAGGCGCTCTTCCAAGAAAAAAGTACAGCACGCCGATCACCTCCAAAGAAAACTACCTTGCGGTTTTCAAGAGGGAGCTTCCTCTTTGGATCCCTTGTGAAAATGACAGTGTGACGATGTTCCCCGGCGTAAACCCGGATAACCACGCCCGCGGCCAGGTTCGGGAGGCGGCGAGTCTGCGGCCGGACGAGATTACAGACTTTCACGACATGTTCGGAATCGAATGGGTCTATATATCTGAGGCGGGGGGCTCCATGGTAAGGCCGGGCAAACCGACGCTTGAGGACGCAAACGATTGGGAAAAGGTCATAAAATTCCCGGATATTGAAAAATGGGATTGGGGAACCAGCAAAAAAAACAATGAGCAGTATGTATTGAAAGAGGGCAGGCTTACGATACCCACCATCAGCAGCGGCCTTTTCGAGCGGCTTATCTCGTTCATGGACTTTGAAAATGCCGCCATGGCGCTTATAGACGAGGAGCAGACAGACGCCGTACACGCGCTGTTCTCGGCGCTCTGTGAGCTTTATGACAAAATAATCGGGAAGTATAAAGAATGCTTTAACCCGGGCGTTATCTGCTTCCACGACGATTGGGGCAGTCAGCGGGCCCCGTTTTTCTCCCTGAACACTGTAAGAGAAATGCTCGTTCCTTACATAAGCCGGATTGCCGAATCAATACATTCCAGAGGCATGTACTTTGAATTCCATTCCTGCGGCAAGAATGAGCTTCTTGTTCCCGCGTATATTGAGGCCGGGGTCGACTTTTGGAGCGGCCAGCCGATGAACGATAAGCAGCGGCTTTATGAGCTGTACGGCGATAAGATCATTCTGGGCATTGAGCCGGACATTGAGCCGGATCCAAACCTGAGCGACGCCGAGGCCGTGGCCGCGGCCAAACGCTTTGTTGCCAGATATGCGCCCGATTATGAGAAAAAGCCGGTTGTTGTCAATAAATCTGCGGCGCCCGACGCATTCATTGAGACCGTTTATGAGGAGAGCAGAAAATACTTTGGTTAATTCCGATCCTTTCTTGTAAGGACATGTGAGGACAATTAAATGGATGTATCGCGGGAGGGTGAACGAAAGGAAAAAATATTTACGCTGCCTTTTATTGGCATAATGCTGGCGGATCTGTGCGTGAGGCTATGCAATTATATGCAGATGGCGCTGCTGCCGCTTTATATCATCGAGAGGGGTTTTCCCAAAACGGTCGGGGGCATTATGGTCACCACCTTCATGCTGTCGTCTCTGTTGCTGCGCCCGGTTTCGGGCAGACTGGCCGACAAAAAGGGCCGGTACGCGGCCTCGCTCCTTGGCGCCGGTATTTACTGCGCCGCGACCGGCATGTACTTTCTAGCTGCTCCGCTCGCGCTGCTGATCGTCATGCGGGTGCTCCAAGGGGCCGGGTTCAGCTTTGACGGCACAGGTGTTTACGCGCTCGCGACAGACCATATCCCGGAGAGCAGGCTGGCTGAGGGAATTGGATATCTGGGCCTGGGGCAGCCTGTCGCAACCGCGCTGTCCCCCTTGATTGCCTTAGCGATTAAAAACCAGTTCGGATACCGGACGGCATTCATGGTAGTATTCTCATTATCGGCGCTGGTAGTGGCGCTCCTTATGCTGCTGCGCTTCGCGGAAAGAAATATCGCGAAGCCGAAGGAATTAATAGAAGAGAAGCGATTACCCGCCTCGGATAGTACCGCTAGAGGCGCTTCGCTCCTGTCAAGGCTTGTTGATAAAAGCGCGCTGAAGCCGTCGTTCCTCATACTGCTCATCACGCTTGCGGGACATACGATAAGTACCTATCTTATCCCGTATGCGGACAGCGCCGGTATCGCTAATCCGGGTATATTTTTCACGGTGCAGGCTGTTATGGTGTTCACCGCGCGTCTTGTCATGGGCAAAATTCGTAACCGATTCGGCGCCACAGCCATTCTTGTATCCGGAATGCTGCTGATTTTCATGAGCCTGATCGGATTAGCGCTTCGTTTGAGTCAGCCTCTTTTGATTACTTGCGGAGCCCTCTATGGTCTGGGGATAGGCGTTGTTCAGCCTCAGCTCGCCGCACTTGCGATCATGGCGGCCGGCAAGGAAAACCGGGGCATGGCCAACTCTACATATTTTATGATGATGGATATCGGAACGGCGATGAGCGGTGTTATTTTCGGCGCGGTCGCGGACGTCGCGGGCTACGTGTCGATTTATGCCATTGCATCGGCCATTGTCATATGTACGCTGTTATTGTTCCGGATGATGCGAAGAAAAGGGTTTTCCGTATGATGTGCCGCCGCTTCAGGGCCGGTTTGAAAAATGCCAATATTACAAAAACGAGTAATTCTCAAGATAGGAGACATAGTCATGCTGTATCCAAAGCGATTGGAGCCGCTGACGCGTGAGGCGTTCCGGACTCCCGGCAGCGAGTATCGCGCCGCGCCGTTCTGGGCATGGAACACCAGCCTCAGCGAGGATGAGCTTGTCTGGCAGATCGGACAGCTTAAAAAGCTCGGCTACGGCGGTTTTCATATGCATGTGCGTACCGGCATGGCGACTGCGTACCTTTCCGACGAGTATATGGGGCTGATCTGCGCCTGCGTGGAAAAGGCCCGCGCGGAGGGTATGCTCGCATGGCTCTACGATGAAGACCGATGGCCCTCCGGCGCGGCGGGCGGGCTTCTCACGCGGCACGAGCGCCACCGTATTCGTTCCCTGCTGCTGACACGGACGCCCTATGGACAGGGAAAAGTGGCTGCGGCCACCTTCATGCTCGCGGCCTCCGGCAGAACCGAAAACGGTCGGCTGATCGCCTGCTTCGACGTTGAGCTTGACGATGACGGGAGCCTCCGCGCTTACCGCCGCATCAATGAGGCCGACACGGCCCGCGGCTTTAAGCTTTACGCCTATGAGGAAACGCCGCTGCCAAACCCATGGTACAACAACCAGACCTACGCGAACACACTTGACCCCGCGACGATTCGGGAATTTATACGTTTGACCTATGAGCGTTACGGAGCGTGTCTTTCCGGGGATTTTGGCGGTCTTGTGCCGGCTATTTTCACAGACGAGCCGCAGTTTTTAAGGAAGGGCACGCTGGACTTCGCGCAGGACGGCAAGGATGTCACGCTTCCTTGGTCGCAGGATATACCCGAAACATATTCGGCGGCATACGGCGGTGAAAGTATTGTCGATAACCTGCCGCAGCTTTTGTGGGAGCTTCCGGACGGTAAGATATCACGGGTGCGCTACCATTATCACGACCACATCGCGGAGCGGTTCGCCTCCGCCTTTGCGGATCAGTGCGGCGCGTGGTGCGGGGAGCACGGTCTTATGCTCACGGGCCACATGATGGCTGAAAGTACGCTGGAAAGCCAGACGCAGGCGCTTGGAGAGGCGATGCGCTCCTACCGTTCATTTCATCTGCCGGGCATTGATATGCTCTGCGACCGGCGGGAGTACACGACGGCAAAGCAGGCGCAGTCCGCCGCGCGCCAGCGCGGATGCCCGGGCGTGCTGTCGGAGCTGTACGGCGTCACAAATTGGGACTTTGACTTCCGGGGCCACAAGCTTCAGGGCGACTGGCAGGCGGCGCTTGGCGTTACTGTGCGCGTTCCGCACCTCTCATGGGTGTCGATGAACGGCGAGGCGAAGCGCGATTACCCAGCTACCTTCAACTACCAGAGCCCGTGGTTTGAGCAGTACCCATACATTGAAAACCACTTCGCGCGTGTAGGAACGGCGATGACGCGCGGCAAAGCCGTCTGCCGCGTCGGAGTCGTGCATCCCGTTGAAAGCTACTGGCTGCACTGGGGCGCAAGGGAAACCACCGCGCGCATCCGTGAGCAGAAAGACAAAGACTTTCAAAACCTCTGTCAGTGGCTGCTCAGAGGACTCATTGATTTTGACTATATCTGCGAATCAACGCTTCCGGCCCAATGCGATAAGGCCGATATTTCCCAAAATGGCTTCCCCGTAGGGGAGATGTGTTACGAGGTTGTAATCGTTCCGGCGATGGAGACAATCCGTCAAACCACGCTGGAGCGGCTGGCAGCTTTTCGCGGAGCTGGCGGCAGGCTGATTTTCCTCGGAGACGCGCCGAAATATGTGGACGCTTATGAAAGCGACGGCCCTGAAAAACTATGGGCGCGCAGCGAGCGGCTGCCGTTTGAGCGGCTGCCCCTGCTTGAGGCGCTGTCGTATGTGCGCGAGCTGGAGATTCGCGACGGTACGGGAGCGCCCGTAAACGGCCTGTTTTACCAGCTTCGCGAGGAGGACGGCGGATGCCGCTGGCTGTTCGTGGCGCAGGCCGACGATTTTGTGAACAAGGACATCCCGCTGGGCGATATCCTGCGCTTCCGGGTGCGAGGAGAATGGGCGGCAACGCGCTATGACACGCTTTCCGGGGATATCTCACCGCTCCCGGTCAGGCACGAAGGCGGCTGGACGCTGTTTGAGCGTGCCTTTTACGAGCATGACAGCCTATTGGTTCGTTTTGATTTGTCGGAGCCTGTCACGGCGTCCACGGAAAAACCGGAGCTTGTCACGGATAAGGCCGGACTGAACGGAAAAACCTCTCCGACCGTGATCCCGCCCTGCGCGCGCTTCCTTGACCCCGTGCCGGTCACGCTTCACGAGCCGAATGTCCTGCTGCTGGATATGGCTGAATACGCGCTTGACGACAGCGGATGGAGGCCGCGCGAGGAGATACTGCGGCTCGATAACCGGCTGCGCCATGCGCTTGGCTGGCCGCAGCGCGGCTACGCGGTCGCGCAGCCATGGGCGGAGCACGACGCCTCCACGCCGCACACGCTTCATTTGAGATACAAATTCCAGTGCGAGGACGCGTTTTCCGGTGCGGCGCTCGCGCTGGAAAACGTAAAAAACACGAAAATCGTGTTGAACGGCAAGCCTGCCGGACAACCGGACGGCTGGTATGTTGACAAGTGTATAAGAAGGGTTTCACTGCCGGAGCTTGTGAGCGGCGAAAATCTTCTGGAGCTGACAATTCCATACGGACGCAAGACCGATGTCGAGGCCGTATATCTGCTCGGAGATTTTGGCGTCCGGATCCAGGGCGTTCATTGCACATTGACACAGCCGGTCAGAAAGCTCTGCTTCGGCGACATTACGTCGCAGGGCCTGCCGTTTTATGGCGGGAACCTCTGCTATCATTTAGAGGCGGAGAGCCGGGGCGGCGCGCTTGAAATCGCGGCGACCTGTTACCGGGGCCATCTGCTCCGCGTGGCAGTGGACGGGGCGGATAGGGGCGTCATCGCTTTTTCCCCGTACCGCCTGCGGGTGGACGGTCTTGCGGACGGGGTACATAGAATCGACCTGACGTATTTCGGCAGCCGCGTGAACACCTTCGGGCAGCTCCACGAAAACAACAGGGCGCGCGGCTTTTGGTGGGGGCCGAATTCATGGCGTTCGGCGGGCGCCGCGTGGACTTACGAGTACCGTTTCTGGCGGCAGGGAGTCCTGAAATCGCCGGAGATCTCTTGAAAGTGTGATTTGTATGAAACCACAGTCCTTCAATCCGTATTTGCCCGGCTATGAGTATATCCCGGATGGAGAACCCCGTGTCTTTGACGGCCGGCTGTACCTCTTCGGCTCGCACGACCGCTTCGGCGGCGACAGCTTTTGTCAAAATGACTACGTCTGCTGGTCCGCCTCTGTGGACAATCTGACCGATTGGCGCTATGAGGGAGTTATATACAAGAAAGGGCAAGACCCCCTGAACAGCGACGGAAGCCGCCGCCTGTACGCGCCCGACGTAATAAAAGGACCTGACGGCCGGTTTTATCTGTATTACACATTGGATATTATCGGCGTGATGTCGGTGGCGGTATGCGGCGCGCCTGCCGGGCAATATGAATTCTACGGCCATGTGCGCAATCGGGACGGGCGCGTCGTCGGCCGGCAGAGAGGCGATATTTTTCAGTATGACCCCGGCGTTTTGATGGATGAGGACAACAGGGTATACCTCTATTCGGGCTTCGTGCCGCTTCCGCACCGGCGCAAGCCGTTTGAGGAGCGCGGGCTGAAAATCGACGGCGGCTATTTCATGGAGCTCGAGCAAGACATGCTTACAGTCAAGCGCGGCCCGGAACTGATTTTTCCCCAAAAGGGCGATGCGGACGGAACCGGCTTTGAGGGACACGAATTCTTTGAGGGCAGCTCAATCCGGAAGGTGGGGGGGAGGTACTATTTTATTTATACCTCCGTTAACCGGCATGAGCTGTGCTATGCCGTCAGCGACCGCCCTGACGGGGGCTTTACCTACGGCGGTACACTTATAAGCAACGGCGACATATTTTTGGATGGAAGAACCGAGGAGAACGCGCTTAGTTATTTCGGCAACAACCACGGAAGCATCGCCGAAGCAAGCGGACGGTGGTACATATTTTACCACCGCCATACAAACGGCAACCAGTATTCCCGTCAAGCCTGCGCCGAACGCATATTCATCGAAAAGGACGGGGCCATCAAGCAGGCGGAGATGACAAGCTGCGGCTTGAACGGAGGGCCTCTGATTGGAAAGGGAGAATATGAGGCCCGTATCGCGTGCAACCTTATTTCAAGGGAGGGTATCTACAACTATTTGTCCGGCAGGCAGTCCGGCGGCGTCCACCCCTACTTCACGCAGGACGGCCCGGACAGGGAATCGGACAGCAATCAGTATATTGCTAATTTTCAGGACGGTGCAAAGGCAGCGTTTAAATATTTCCTGATTGACGGCGTAAGCGAGATCTCTATGACCGTCAGAGGGACGGCGCGGGGAAGGGTATTCGTATCCTCCGCAGTGAGCGGCGAAGCGGGCGCGGAAATTGAAATCAACGCGGATAATGAATGGAATACATTTTCCGCGCCGCTATCCATGGAGGATGGTGTGCAAGCTTTACACTTTACATTCAGGGGCGGCGGGTACTTTGATTTTTTGCGCTTCAGTCTGAAGTAGACGCCACGTGGATTTAATCAGCGATTACCTAGGACATGCCGCCAAGGCAAGGAAGCCTAGTATACCGGAAAGCTTCCCGGGACACGGCGGCCGAACGATACGTTCGATGATTTTTTAGCGCCTTCGCCCTTATGCGCTGTTGCCCTATACCATGGCAGTTGACGACCCGTTTAGGCCTTTTCACGGGACGATACCGGAACCGAGCCAAATTCGGATATCCGGCTTATGGATTAAAAACACACTTTGTGTTTGAATATATGGAGGAGAGCTTTATGAAGGAATATGTTTTTATTAGCAGCTGGCCCAAGGGAGGGGTTGTTCCTGAGGCTTGCGGGATGGGTCAGTATGAATTCAGCCCCGCGACCGGCGAAATGAATCTGCTCAGGACGCTTCGCGGCACGCGCGGGCTAAGCGTTACCTGTGTTGATGAGAAACGCGGCATCCTGTATGCCCTGGACGAAAGGTCCGATCTGCCGTCCATGAGGGTCGGTGGCGGCGGAAGGCTATTCGCGTTCCGTCTCGATCCCGCGACAGGCGAAACCGAGCAGATCAGCTGCGTACCTACGTGCTGCCCGAACCCCGCCTATCTTTCACTTGACGCGACGGGAAGATATATGGTCGTCGCGAACCACGCCTCACATTCCTGCGTCACAAAAATAGCGAGAGATGATTCCGGAAAGTATGTTCCCGTCGTTGAATTCGACGATTCCGTGGTCGAGCTCTTTTCCATAAATGAGGACGGTACGGTCGGCGAGATACTGGACGTGGCAAAGCATTTCGGCAGCGGCCCGTTCTTGGATAAACAGAAAAACCCGCATCCCCATTCGGCGGTCAGATCCCCGTCCGGGAACCTGTTTGCCGTGTGCGACAAGGGCAATGACGGCGTGTACATGTATAAAATAGATCGGGAGAACGACAGGCTTATTGCCTGCGGTCCGCCCCACATGACGCCGCCGGGCACGATGCCGAGGTATTGCGCGTTCCATCCGACGCTGCCGTTTTTCTACCACAACTGTGAGGGGAGCATAGACGTTTCCATTTACAGGTATGACGAGGAAGGTCATTTGAATCCCCTGGGCAGCGCCTGCGCGCTGCCGCAGGAGCATGTTCGGCCGGACGGTGTGATATATGAGCAGCAGGGGCTTTGCATGGATCCGTCCGGGCAGTTCCTCTATGATATACTCCGTGGCCCGGAGATGGTCGCCGTATTCCGTATCGATCGGGCGGACGGCTCGCTAACGCTGCTCCAGAACCAGCCGACCGGGTACGGCTGGCCGAGAGGGATCGCCTTGTCCCCGGACGGCCGGTTCCTTCTGGCTACGTGCCTGCAAGGGAACAAGGTGGTGGTTTTTGCCGTAGGCGGCGACGGCAGGCTAAGCCCGACAGGGCATGAATACGACCACGCGGCGGCGGCTTACGCCGTATTCTGGAAGCCTTCATAAGCCTCACAGACAATAAAAAATGCTGACGCGCAACGCATGTTTATGCATTGAGCGTCAGCCCCTTACTCTTATCTTTCGTCCGCCTTAGCGTAAAACTCCATTGACGTGTTAAAAAACGCGTCAATGTTCTCAAACGGCGATACAGGAGGTATGTCACAGCCGGACGACAGGATGAAATTCGGGTATCCGGCGCACTTGTTCAGCACATTAAGCGTGGCCTCGCGCACCGATTCGGGCGTGCCGTTCCTGAACTGGCTTGACGGGTCGACGTTGCCGAACACCAGCCGGTCGGGCGGGATAAGCGGCAGGATCTCAGATAAATCTATAGAGTTGCCGAAATGCATCGCCTTCGCGCCCGTTTCGATTATGCTGTTAACCAGCGGAATCACATTTCCGCAGTTGTGGTAGATGAAAACGCACTCGCTTGATTGAACGGCTTCGATAATGCGCTTCACATATGGAGAGGAGAACTCGGCGATCAAGTTGGGCGACAGCAGACCCGCGGCGGGCTCGGCCATCACGATGCCGTCCGCGCCCGCGTCCCTGAGCGCCGTGTTGTATTTTATAAGGAACTGCGTTACCTTTTCAAGCGTGGCGTGTACAAGCTCCGGCTCCTCAAAGCACAGCACCATGATCTCGGTCATGTCCATCAGCCGTCCCGCAAGCGAGAACGGCCCTATGGAACCCGCGAATACCGGCATGTCGGTTATAAGCTTTTTGGCCTCGCGGATGGTATCGACATACGCTCCGGTACGCGCCGTCCCGATCTCGGGCATTATGAGCTTTTCCAAGTCGGATTCGTCTTTGACGACCGCGCCGGTCACGGTGGGTACCTCGTTGTCCGAGAAGCGCACCGGGCTGCCGAAGGCCTCTGCCTCGACCGACAGATCCATCAGGCTGACCGACGCGAGAATATCATATCGGTCCGCGATGGCCTTCATGCACTCCGCTTGCTTTTTTCCGCTGGCCACAAGCTCACGCATGGTCGCGCCGGTGATTTGAATGCCCGGGAAAGACAGTATGGGCATAGGCTTGTGCTGTGAGGCCGCCGTCTTGAGCCAATCCATCGTATTCATGCCGATTTCCCCCTGAGTCTCATTATGGCCTGCTTGGCCGCCTCAGCCGCGGTTGCCGCGTCGGGCGTGTAGATGTCCGCGCCAATGCTCTCGCGGAAGCTGTCCGTAATCGGCGCGCCGCCTACCATTATTACCACGTCGCTTCGTGTGGCTTCGTTCGAGAACGCCTCGACGACATTTTTCATCTCGCCCATCGTTGTGGTAAGAAGCGCCGACAGCGCCACGATGTCGGGCTTCTCCGTATAGTAAGCCTCAATGAATTTCTCCATCGGCACGTCGACGCCCAGATCGATCACCTCTATGCCCTTGCCTTCGAACATCATGCGGACAAGGTTTTTGCCGATATCGTGCAGGTCGCCCTTGACCGTGCCGATTATGGCTTTGCCGACGGGCTTGGCGCCGCTCTCGGCCAGATGGGGCTTCAGCAACGCCGCGCCGGTGTTCATCGCGCGCGCCGCGACCAGCACCTCGGGCACATATATCTCGTTATTCTTGAATTTCACTGCGACGACATCCATACCGGACAGCAATCCCCGCTCAAGGATATCCTTGGCGGAAACGCCGTCGGCAAGCGCCTTTTCCACAAGCTCCTTGACCATCTTCGCCTTGCCGGCCTGAAGCGCCGACGACATTTCATTTAAAAGTCCCTGCATCGTTTATACCTCCTGAAACTGTATTGTATTTTTATCATATCAGGAAACGTGCCCGCCGTCTTTATGATTCTTCTGTTTTTTGTCACAATCTTCTGCGAATCGTAATGAAGTATTGTAAACAGAGCCGTGCCGTGTTAGTATTATTGCGGAGGCAGCAAGCGTGAGCATAAAACAATGCCGGCGTACGGAGGGGTGAAAGAGCCGTGCCTTATGAAATACTTGAAAACCTGTCGCTGACCTCCGCATTGGGCGTGACGGTTCTGGATGTCTCCGGCGAAACGCGGTTTGAATCGTCTGTATACGCTTCAATAAAGGACTTTTTGAAGGAGCTTCTCACGCTTCTCGACTGTGAGGAGGCCGACCGTATCGCGCTGCTCTACGGCTGTTATCAGGCGCGCCGTTTCGGCGGACGGTATATTTTCCTGACTCCGTCCGGGCTTGCCTACTGTGCGTCCCCGCTTACAGATGAAAAGGGCGGCCAGGAGTCGGGCGTGCTTGTCGGCCCGTTTCTCATGATTGATTACGACGAATATGTGGATATCGATATCCTGAACCGCCACGCTGTCGATGCGCACGGCGCGGAAGCTGTGGCGAAAGGGCTGCAAGCCATCCCTTACAGGACGCCCGTTCAGGCCCGCGCCATAAGCGAGCTGCTTTATGTATGCGTTTCCCGCGGCGCGCCTGAGCCCGCGCCCGCCATAAGGCTTGAAGCCTATACGTCGGTTTATCCCATAGAGAAAGAGGGCGCGCTGCTCGACGCGATCAGCAAGGGGGATATCCGCACAGCGGGCGCGCTGCTCAACGATATTCTGGGGCAAATACTGTTCAGCTCGGGCGGGGACATGGAGATGCTGCGGTCAAGAGTGGTTGAGCTGACAGTGCTGCTGTCAAGGGCGGCGCTGAAGGGCGGCGCCAACATAGACGCCATATTCGGCCTCAATTACAGCTATCTGCGCGAGATAGACGCGCTTGGCACCATGGAGGACATTGTGCTGTGGCTTCACGGCGTGACGCGGCGCTTTGCCCAGCATGTGTTCGACTTCGCAGGCTCCAAGCATGTTGACGTCATATATCGGGCGGCGGACTATATCAGGAATAACTACGCCGAAAAGATAACGCTTCAGGATGTGGCGGATCACGTGTACCTGAATCCGACCTATTTCGCAAAAATTTTTAAAGAAGAAACAGGCCAGACGCCGGGCAGCTACATCACCTCGGTGCGCATTGAGGAGAGCAGGAGGCTGCTGCGGGACTTATCTGTAAACATAGTGGACATACCGGAGCTTGTGGGCTTTGAGAGCCAAAGCTACTTCACACAGGTGTTCAAAAAAGCCGAGGGCTGCACACCCGGACGGTATAGAAAGAAGGGCCTGGGGAATGCGTGACGGATGTATAGGCGACTGCCTTGCCTGCGGAAAATGCGGGGATTTTTTGATCCTTGACGGTTTCAACGCGAATGATCAAGGCTTTGAGCCGCGCGAGGGCCGCGGCATAGCCATCGATATCGGCACCACGAGCGTGGTGCTGGCGCTTATTGACCTATTGAGCGGCGCGGTAATGGCCAGGCACAGCTTCCTGAACCCGCAGAGGGCCTACGGCCCCGATGTGATATCCCGCATAAGCGCGGCGAACAACGGCGGACTTGAGGCCATGCGCCGCGTTATCACGGAAGAGATAACGGCCGGAATAAACGCGCTGACCGCGGCGCGCGGCGGCGGAAAGGCAAGAGATATCGTCATAGCCGGCAACACCGTGATGACGCATCTGCTGCTGGGACTGACGTGCGAAAGCCTAGGCGTTTCTCCGTTCAGACCGGCGCATGCGCTTGAGGAGCGCTATGACCTCGCGGGCGTGCTCGGTATGCCCGGGGCGGCCGACTGCCCGGTGCGCATCCTGCCATGGCTCGCGGCCTTTGTGGGCGGTGACATCACGGCAGGACTGCTGTACGTGCTGCCGGAGGGGCAGGAACGCTTCATGCTCGTCGATTTGGGGACAAACGGCGAGATGGCGCTGTATGACAGAGGCAGGCTTATCGTCACGTCCACGGCGGCCGGCCCTGCGTTTGAGGGCGGCGCTTCGCGCGGCGGCGCGTCGGGTGTGATGGATGAGCTTGCGCGCCTTGTCCGCGAGGGATTTGTGGATGAGACAGGGCTGCTTGCGTGCGGCTCGCCCGGCTCGTTTACGCAAAAGGAGATACGCGATTTGCAGCTTGCGAAATCCGCCGTGCGCTCCGGCCTGGAGATATTGCTTGAAACCGCCGGACTGGATTACGAAGCGCTCGGCGCGGTATATCTTGCGGGCGGCATAGGGCAGGCGATGGACGTCGACAGCGCGGTCACGATCGGCCTGCTGCCGCGCGAATTGCGGGCTAAGACCCGCGCGGCCGGCAACGCGTCGCTGGGCGGCGCGGCGCGTATGCTTATGGCGCCAAAAGGCGCGGAGGCGGACATGGAAAAGCTCCGCGCCGCCGAAGAAGAGATCAATCTGGCCGCGCATCCGCGCTTTAACGAGCTGTTTATGGAACACATGTATTTTGAGGAGTAACGAATATGGATATCGTCAAGCTATGTTTGGACATGGGTGCGTCAAAGGCTGAGGAAATACCCGTTGGAAGGCTGGATTTCCAGCCGGGGCTGCGGGCGCTGTGCGAGCAAAACGTGTGCGGCAGATTCGCGCGCAATTATACCTGCCCGCCGCTTGTGGGCGAGGTAGAGGAACTGATATCGAAGCTGAAATCCTTCTCCAAAGTCGTCATCTGGCAAAATATCTATAAACTTGAAGACTCGTTCGATTTTGAGGGCATGACGGCAGCCCAGACAAAGCACAACGCGATGACGCTTGATGTAGCCAAAAAAGTATATGTCGAACTGGGACGCGGCAACGCGCTGGTGCTTGCCGCCGGCGGCTGTACGCTGTGTGAGAAATGCGCCTTGCTGACAAGCGAGCCGTGCCGTCACATCGGGGACGCGCTGGCGTCGCTGGAGGCTTATGGCATCAATGTATCGAAAATCGGCGAGGTATCAGGCATGAAGTATATCAACGGCAGGGATACCGTGACGTATTTTTCCGGCGCGTTCACCATGGGATAAGCCGTATTTCGATTTTTTTGGATAAGTAATGATCTGAATTCCGCGCATTATTTAACGAAACCTTCGGGCAATGTCCTACAGACCCGCTATATTCTGTTTTGGAATATAGCGGGTCTGTATTTCGAATTGAAATCATTCGCCTATAAACCTATAATATTTCTATTGGCTAACGGGAGGAAGTCTTCCTCCCAACGAAAGGGGACAGATCGCGTGGATAAAGACTGGTTTCGGACCAAAGCCATTGACGAGCACACTTGGATGATTTTCGGCCGGGATGAAGGCTGTACCTCTTACCTGCTGGTGGGCGACGACTACGGAATGATGATTGACGCAGGCTTTGGCGGACAGAACATACACGCTTTTGCCGAAAAGCTGGCGGGCAAGACCGTGAAATTCGTAGCGAACACGCACGGACATTTCGACCACACCGGCGGCAACGGCTGGTTCCCCTGCGCGCTGATGAGCCGCGGCGGCGCCGGGCTTGCCCGGGAGGGCTTCCGCACGAGAGATTTGCCAGGGTATAACGACCGGTATCCGGTATTCTATGTGGAGCCGGGCTTCGAGATGGATCTGGGCGGCCGCATGGTGGAGGTTTTGCCGCTGGGAAACCATTCGCCGGGCAGTATCGGTTTTCTGGATAAAACGCACCGCATCCTCTTCACCGGTGACGACATCGGATGGAACAGTATGCTGATATATAAAATCAAAGAACCGCAGCCGAGCGTGCTGAAGTATGCGATGTGCCTGTCCAATCTTATGAGACGGCGCGGCGAATACGACATTTGCTGTTCGGGTCACGCGGCTGAGCCGGTAAGCGCTGATATCATAAATCACAGCCTGACGGCGGCGCTTTTAGTGCTGGACGGCGAACTGGGCGAGCCTATAATTTTCACGCCGCCGCCCATGGATGAAAACGGAAAGCCGCGCGGATTTGTCATGCCGGAGCCCGAGTTTAAGCGCTGCGCCGAGTACAAGGACGTGCGTTTCAGCTACGACGCGCGCTATGTCCGCGACCTGGAGGATCATCCCGGACTGCTCGGAACATAGATACGGCGCTGCACGGATCTGACGCTACATAGACCTGATCATATCCAGAAAAAGCTTTGCCGCGCCGCTCAGCGAACGCTCCTTTTCGAAGGCCAGAATAATACGGGTTTCAACTCTCGGATCGATGTCCAAAATTACGACCTGCTCGCGGCTCAGGCGCGCCACAGGAATTTTGCTCAGAAGCGCGATGCCGAAGCCTTGGCTGACAAATGACAGGATGTTGTCCGCCCGCGTGCTGGTATAGACAATCCTCGGCTCAAACCCGGCCTGGCGGCACAGGGACACGCAGAAGGAGGCCATCGTAGAACCCTTTGACAGCGTAATGAGCGGCTCGTCCCGAAGCTGATCGATGCGCAGGGTGCGCTGCACGGCATAGGGATGCGAAAGCGGCACCACGGCAGCCAGCGTATCTATCAGAACGGGAACCTTGTCGCATTCAACATGGAATTCGTCGGTCTCGCGGATGAAGGCAAAGTCAAGCTGGCCGTCCTTAATCATCTGCAGCAGCACCTCGTATTTCTCTTCCACAATGCTGACGACGATATTCTCATTTTCGTGCTGGAAATGGGCGCAGATATCCGCGATGCCGTACTGCGCCATGGTTGGGATCGCGCCGACCTTAATGCTGCCGTTCAGACGCGCGGATTGGACGGTCAGGGCGGAAGAAAACTCGTTATAGGTGTCGATGAGCCTTCTGGCGTAGGGCAGGAACAGCGACCCGGCTTCGGTGAGCTCTACCTTGTGCCTGTTGCGGTTAAAAAGACAAACGCCCAATTCCTCCTCAAGCGATTTGATGTGCTTGGACAGCGATGATTGTGAAATGAAAAGGCGGTCGGAGGTTTCTACATAGTTCATGGTTTCAGTCAGCGCAGCGAATTCCCTGATATACTCAAGCTTCACTTTGAATCCTCCTGTTTGATTGCTGCTTTTTTAGATGCCCTTTGGTGAATCATAGCAAACCCGGCTTGTAAATGCAAGTAGAATATCTAACCGAAAGGAAGAACCGTATGGGCGCTTTGCGTGTTGGCACCGGACGGGCGGCCCTCCCGTTGACCGAAGATTTTTTTCCAACCGTTGAACTCTTTGCCGGACAGAGGGATAAAAATGTCGTACGCGCGCTGCTACTTGATCAGGATTCGCGGTGCCTGATCGTCTCTGTGGAGCAGACGTCGCTCATGCCGTCCGTGCTGAGGGCGCTGCGGGAAGAGGTGAAAAGAGTCTCATCACTCCCTTCCAATAGTATTTGGATATGCGCGACACACACGTTTTCGGTTCCCCACATCTTTGAGGATACTTCCGAACGGTTGAAAACAGACAGCGACCGTGCCAAAAACCGCGCCATGCGCGACGCGCTCGTATGGGCGGTCGGAGAAGCCGTCGAGCAGGCCGTACGAACACTTAGACCGGCTTCACTGCGTGTGGGTACGGCGGTATGCAATGTCAACGTCAACAGGGATATCCAGACGCAGGACGGCTGGTGGCTGGGCATGTGCGAGGAGGGTCCGTCAAACAAGACTGTCACGGCGCTCCGATTCGACGGAGCGGACGGAAGTCCTGTCGCTGTCTTATTTCACTATGACGTCCAATCGTCGGTGACGCACCATGTGTCCGATGAAAACGGAAAATTTTATATGTCGGGTGATCTGGCGGGCTCGGCCTGTCGTTATATTGAGAATGAGCTGCAGATTCCGGCCATATTTCTATGCGGGGCCTGCGGTGATCAGGCGCCGTATTTTCAGGCCATGTACGAAATCCAAATGGGAGACGGAACCGCGAGAACCGTATGCCACACGCTGGAGGACGGCTGCC
>Ga0153972_1000077_pt1 | contig 26120 bp, 23 predicted proteins | sample TSGA056MetaG_FD_104732 | JGI IMG/M metagenome (GOLD analysis project Ga0153972, IMG submission 104732) | Attine ant fungus gardens microbial communities from Georgia, USA - TSGA056 MetaG | ecosystem: Host-associated > Fungi > Mycelium > Unclassified | place: USA: Georgia, George L Smith State...
ATGGCACCCTCGCCGCGACTCGAACGCGGGACCCCTCGCTTAGGAGGCGAGTGCTCTATCCGCTGAGCTACGAGGGCGTATGAAGTTTTTGGGGAACAGTGCAGGTTCTCTTAGGAGGCGAGTGCGCTATCCACTGAGCTACAGAGATATTTCTCAAGAATATTTACCTATTGACTTTTCCCGTTGCTTAAAAAGTGCATATTCCAACGGGTCCTTCGCAGGCGGACGGCCTATTCTGCCGCGCCGCCGACAGTGATGTAATTTTACCCTCTCGTAAATAGAATGTCAAGTGCCATTTCTTTTATTCCCACGGCGGCGCAGCCCTCATCCGGAACGGCAGCACCGGATTTTGCAAAATCATTCGCCTCCATAGACTGCTGTGCTGCCTAAAGCCCTTGCCCGCATAGATGCTACAGCCGATCAGCTACTTGACCCCGAACAGCGCGATGGCGATCCGCAGCAGCAGGCGGCCCATATGTACGCTTTGAACCCGTATTCACAGCTGCCGCGCCCCCGCTTTTCCCAATATGCCGTACAATCCGTTCACGGCGTCCACCGCGAAGCTGGCCGCCATATCCGCATGGCGCACCTGCCGGAGCAGTTCCTCCATGTACTTGTTCTGCATGGCAGTCAGCCGGATCAGATAATCCAGCTTCTCCGCACACGTCCCGTCGAAATCCGGCGCACCAGCCAATGCTGTTTTCTCTTCCATCTTGCTTTCCCCCTACACCCGTCTCGGCCGCTTCCCCGTTCCTTCTGCACCATTTTATGATCTTTTTAAAAAAAAAGTTCCTTTTTTGAAAAAAGGTCTTTACAAAGCCCTTCCCGCTATGCTATACTAAAATCAATAATAATTATTATTGTTATTTTAAGTAAAGGGGATAAGGGGAACGACTATGGCGGCACGGAACTACAGCCGGAAGCGGGAGGCCATTTTGTCCAAAATCCGCGGCACGGACACGCATCCCACGGCGGAATGGCTTTACCGGGCGCTGAAGCCTCAATATCCCGATTTGAGCCTCGGGACCGTCTATCGCAATCTGGCCCTGTTCCGGGCGGAGGGGGAGATCGTCGGCGTAGGCACCGTTCATGGGCAGGAGCGGTTCGACGGGGACACGTCGCCCCACGCCCACTTTATCTGCACCGATTGCGGCGCGGTGATTGACGTGAAGGCAGACACGGCGGACGACCGTCTATACGCGGCTGTGCGGGCGCGCACCGGCGCTTCCGTTACGTCCCACGCCCTCACCTTTTATGGAAGCTGCAAAGCATGTTTAGAAGCCGTCACCGGCTCTTAATAAATTAATAACGATGGAGGCAAAAGCAATGAAGAAATGGGTATGTCAAGTTTGCGGCTACGTACACGAGGGGGACGCGCCCCCGGAGTCCTGTCCCCTGTGCAAGGCGGGGAAAGAAAAGTTTTCCGAAATGGGTGAAAACACCGTCTATGCCACGGAGCATGTGGTGGGCGTCGGCGCCAAGGGCAACGTCGAGGAAGACGTCTACGCGGGCTTAGTTGAGAACTTTAACGGGGAATGTACGGAGGTAGGCATGTACCTGGCTATGAGCCGGGTCGCCGAGCGGGAGGGCTATCCCGAAATTGCGGAGGCTTATAAGCGCTACGCCTTCGAGGAAGCGGAGCACGCCGCCAAATTCGCTGAGCTTCTGGGCGAGTGCGTTACCAACAGCACAAAGAAAAACCTGGAGCTTCGGGCAGACGCCGAGCTCGGTGCCACAAACGGCAAATTCGAGCTGGCAAAGCGGGCCAAGGAGCTGGGCTACGACGCCATTCACGATACGGTTCACGAAATGGCCAAGGACGAGGCCCGGCATGGCCGGGGCTTTGAGGGCCTTTTGAAGCGGTATTTCTAAAACGCAATACGCGCCCCACGGCGGCTTCCGCTGTGGGGCGCGTATTGCGTTTTAGAAATACCGCCGGGCAACCCCATCCCTTGACAAGGACGCGCGTTCCGGCGTATAATTTCCCTGCGACACAGGCGGGCCGCCCCCGCCGGAAAAGGAGATTGCCTCTATGAGCCTTCCCGAACGATTCGGCGTAATGGTCTTTAATGAATCCGTGATGCAGGCGCGCCTGCCCCGGGATACATATCTCTCGCTAAAGGAAACCATGGAACGGGGGAAGCCCCTGGACCCTTCTGTGGCCAACGTGGTGGCCAGCGCCATGAAGGACTGGGCCGTGGAGAAGGGGGCCACCCACTATACCCACTGGTTCCATCCGCTGACCGGCGTCACGGCGGAAAAGCATGACAGCTTCATCTCCCCCACGGGCGACGGCGGCGTAGTCATGGAATTCAGCGGCAAGGCGCTGATCCGCGGGGAGTCGGACGCCTCCAGCTTCCCTTCCGGCGGTCTGCGGGCCACCTTTGAGGCCCGGGGCTATACGGCCTGGGACCCCACCTCCTACGCCTTCATCCGGGACACCACCCTTTACATCCCAACTGCCTTCTGGGCCTACAGCGGGGAGGCATTGGATAAAAAAACCCCCCTCCTGCGCTCCATGAGCATTTTAAACACCCACGCCCTGCGGATTTTGAAGCTGTTCGGCACCGCGGCGGTCCGGGTGATCACCACCGTCGGGGCGGAGCAGGAGTATTTCCTGGTTGACCGCGCCCTGTACAACCAGCGGAAGGACCTGATTTACACTGGCCGCACCCTCTTTGGCACGAAGCCGCCCAAGGGTCAGGAGATGGACGATCATTATTTCGGAACCATCAAGCTTCGAGTCTCGGCCTATATGCGGGAGCTGGACGAGGAGCTTTGGAAGCTGGGCATCCTGTCAAAAACCCGGCACAACGAGGTGGCGCCCGCCCAGCATGAGCTGGCGCCCATCTTTACCACTACCAACGTGGCCACGGATCATAACCAGCTCACCATGGACGTGATGCGGAAGGTCGCGAAAAAGCACAGCCTCACCTGCCTGCTCCACGAAAAACCCTTCGCCGGGATTAACGGCAGCGGCAAGCACAACAACTGGTCTCTGACCACCGATCTGGGGGTCAACCTTTTAGAGCCGGGCACCTCTCCGGAGGAAAACGCCCAGTTTCTCCTGTTCCTGTGCGCCGTAATCAAGGCGGTGGACACCTACCAGGATCTTCTGCGCATTTCTGTATCCAGCAGCAGCAACGACCTTCGCTTAGGCAGCCACGAGGCGCCCCCCGCCATTGTGTCCATGTACATCGGAGAAGAGCTGGAGGCCATTTTAGCGGCGATCGAGTCCGGCGTGGTGTATGACAAAAAGGAGTCGGGGGAGATGAACATCGGGGTGGACGTCCTCCCGTCCTTCCCCAAGGATACCACGGACCGGAACCGCACCTCCCCCTTCGCCTTTACGGGTAACAAATTCGAGTTCCGTATGCCCGGCTCCTCTATGTCCATCGCGGATGTGAATACCGTTCTGAATACCATTGTGGCGGATGCCCTGTGTGGGTTCGCCGACATACTGGAGCAGGCGGAGGACTTCGGCACCGCCCTGAACGACCTGATCCGTCAAACCATCCGCACCCACAAGCGGATCCTGTTCAGCGGCAATGGCTACGACGACGCCTGGATCCGGGAAGCGGAACGGCGGGGCCTGGTAAACCTGCCCGCCACGCCTGACGCGGCGCCCCACCTGCTGGACAAGAAAAACGTGGCGCTATTTACGAAGCATGGCATCTATTCGGAATCCGAGCTGTCATCCCGGTGCGAGATCATTCTTGAGGGGTATTGCAAGGCCCTCCGCATCGAGGCCCTGACCATGGCGGAAATGGCCCGGGCCGCAATCCTTCCCGCCGCCATCGGCTACGGGAAGCAGCTGGCGGAGGCGATTCAAGCGAAAAAGGCGGCGGTTCCGGAGCTTTTATGCAAGGCGGAGACGGGACTTTTGGTAAAAATATCGGCGTTGACCGACCTGACGTATGAGAACCTGGACACACTGCAAATTTCGGTGGCGGCCGCCGGGCATACGGGCGGGGATATGACGGCCCATGCGTTTCATTATAAAAACGCGGTGATCCCCGCTATGTCCGGCCTGCGCGCCGTGGTTGACGAGCTGGAAACCTTGGTCAGCAAGGAATATTGGCCTTATCCTTCTTATGGGCGGCTGCTTTATATGACTTAGTCTTTGGTTTTTGGCACCCCTCTGCTGGGGACAGGGTTTTTCGCCCCACGGGGCGGGGAACGCGGTTCCCGGCCTATGGGCCGGGGACGGGGGTGTGATACTTTTTGGACTGGCCAAAAAGTATCCAAAAAACCGCCAGAGGGGGGAAAACGCGGTTCCCGGCCTGTGAGCCGGGGATCGCGTTATTTTCCCCCCTCTGGACGCCCCCCTTTTATTACGGGGGTTGGGCTTTTGGGTCTATTTTAAGCCCTTTGCTTTTTGATTTACCCAACGTTCTTTGCGAGCGCTTTTTTGGCTTTTTCGCTCGGTATATGTGTTGCGCGGTTTTTTCATAGCAGCGTCTATTGTTGTGCAGGTATTTTTAACTTGAAAATTAAAATTTTTATAAGAATATTGAAACCAAAACGGGGTTCCTTCCGTATTGATAGGTGCTAAGGCTTTCCGGAGAGTCATTGCAAGGAGGGGTATTTTGGACGACAAAACGATTATGGCCGCACTGGAGGAGGACGAGGCGTTATGGTATTCCATGGTCATTGACCGTTACACACCCTATGTGACAGCTATTATCAGCGGAATTGCAAAAGGCGCCTTGACCTCCAGTGATATTGAGGAAGCCGCCGCCGACGTCTTCTTTAAGGTTTGGTTGAAGCGGGCGCAGCTCAGAACAGAAAGCATGAAAGCGTTTATTGCACAAGTAACACGAAATACCAGTATTGATATGCTCCGAAAGCTTGGGAAGGCGTTCGTCCCATACGAAGATGATATTCTTCAGGTTGTCTGCCAGCACACCCCGGACGAATTGGCGATTGTGAGAGAGCAAACGCAAATTGTGGAAAACGCGGTAAATTCATTTGGAGAACCGGATCGGGAAATCTTTATCCGTTTTTACTATTTTGGAGAAACGATAAGGGCGATATCAAGCAGGCTCCATATGAACACCAACACAACGAAAACCAAACTGCACCGCTTGCGATCCAGACTGAAAGAAATCATGCGGGAAAGGGGATACGACTGTGAATAAAGACATCCCAAACACTGAAAATTGGAGAATCTCGGATATGGCCTCTCATCTGCCGGAGGAAAGCGTCCACTCCGTTGCGCCACAGGGCGATGACTCCGTTTCCCCCTCCTTTGACAGGATCAAACAGCTCGCGCTGGAAAAACGCAACCAACACTTGAATGGAAAAGAGGTAAAAACCGTGAAAAAAGTATCGTTTAAGGTTATCCTTGTTGCGGCAATGGCCTGCCTATTGGGGATTGCCGCGCTTGCCGCCGCCTTTGGCGGACTGGACTATATAACAAGCATTTTTGGTGACAGCGCCAAATCCATCCAGGACGAGATCGTAACGCCACAGGTGCAGGCATCGGCAGACGGCCGCGACCTGGCGCTGGAAGCCATGGTGACAGACGGCTTTGTCACCAACATGATTGTGTCCTTGACCGGTGATCAGCCTTCCGATGAATACCTGTTTACAGTAACCGCCGACACAAGCATCCGATCAACCGGATGGTATGTGCTCGAAGATTTTACGACTTCCGGCAAGACGTTCTATGTAGTTGATCTTGTAAGCGAGCAGCGCTTTGACACTGCAAGTATTACGCTGTCCCTGAGCAGAAATGTCGCGCCCATTGATCTTTCCTTCCAGATCGAAAATCAGCTTGGAAACGCTGTCGTCAATTTCCCTGAAAACGCAATGTCCGGGCAAACCCAGCTGAAGGAGCTGCAGGTGTCTCCTATGGGCTTCTTGTTGATTTGCCATGAAGAGAATCCACAGGGCGGACTGCCCGCAACCAACATCCGCTTGCGATTCTCCGACGGGGAAACAGAGGATATGGAAGTATCGTTTGCCCCGAGCGATGAGACAGTTGGCGGCGGCGGTGGCGCCATTCTCACAAATGGACAGCAAAACGCGCCCTTGGTCGTCATCTTCCACGGTACAAGGAATCCGGACGGCGAGCTTGTCATCAGCGGCCAATTCTCCCGTATCATTACTCCGGCCGCAATCGAAAATGTGATCATTGACGGCGTTGAATATTCGGTAAAGTAGAATTGGACGCGTAAGGGGCTGTAGCAAAACGGAAAATTGCTACAGCCCCAGTTTTATGCGCAAAAGCAGCGGAGAGGGCGATAAAAATTGCCGAAAGCCGTAGTCCTGCTTGATTACCCCAAACGCGCCCTCAACCTGAATGGAACGGTTTGCCTACGCTTTTCTTCCACACAAACGTATACGTATTCGCATTGGCTTCGATTTTCGTGCCGTCTACAAACAGATGCGCATACTTGATTTCACTCAGCTCAGACAGCTTCTCAATCAGTTGTGAAAAGAACTCCTCGCCGCATTCCGTCAGCCGCTTGCTCCGAAACCACGCGATTTCGCTGTGATTAGGCGCACTTTCGCCGTTTAGCGGCCAGATGTAGTTGATGTCTCGCGCGCACGACGCGGCAATCCCTCGACTTGTGTAATTACCCTCCATGCTTGCATATACCACAACCTTCATCATCGTGACGGGATTCGTTGCCGGGCGTCGGCCTGTGCGTTTGTATGCGCGCATGCGCGCGGTGTACTCCATCCCCTCCATCATTTCCTCTAAGAGCCGCACGCTGTCGTCCGCCGGAATGACCCTTTCAGCAAATATCTCGTCAATTTTTAGTTGCAGATTTCGCTTTCCTGTGTCATAATTGACACGGTATTTTTCGTTTTTCATAACTCAATTATACCAAAAACAGAGACGAGGCGCACTGCTTTTCGCAGTCGCCTCGTCTCTGTTTTGCGGCAGACCCTTCAGATTTTTTATCGGAATTTTCTGCTCTCTGCGACGGCCAACTCATCGCAGCGGTTATTATAGGCGTTTTCGGCATGGCCCCTGACCCAGTGGAAGGTTACGTCCTGATACGTCAGAAGCGCCAGGAGCCGCTCCCACAGGTCGGGATTCTTGGCGGGCTCCTTTTTGTTCCGCATCCAGCCCTTTTCCCGCCAGCCGACCGCCCAGCCCTTCGTTATTGCATTCACAATATACTGGGAATCCGTATAAAGATCCACCTTACATGGCTCCTTCAGCGCCTCCAGGGCCGATATTACGCCGGTCAGCTCCATCCGGTTATTTGTCGTTTCCTGTTCGCCGCCTGAAAGCTCCCGCTTCACGTCCCCGTGGAGGAGGATGGCCCCCCATCCCCCCGGTCCCGGATTTCCGGAGCAAGCCCCGTCCGTATAGATTTGAACGGCTTTCATTCCGTTTCCTCCGCTGCGTCCACGACAGGCTCCGGCACCCCGTCCGTGTCCGGGGCGTCTTCCTCCTCAAGCTTTTCCGTCCTGGCAATCGATATAACCCGGGAACCCTCGTCCAGCCGCATCAGCCGGACGCCCTGGGTCGCCCGGCTGTATTTGCTGATGTCCGAGGCCGCCATGCGGATAATCGTCCCGTCGTCTGAAATCAGGAGTACATCGTCCTGATCGTCCACCACCTTAATGGCAGCCACCTTTCCTGTTTTTTCCGTAACCTGGTAGTTTTTCAGGCCCATCCCACCCCGACTCTGGGGTACCCGCTCCTGGCCGCCGCCCCGCAGGTACTCTTCAATCTTCGTCCGCTTGCCGTAGCCGTTTTCCGTAACGGTCAGCAGGCTGCCCCCCGCTCTGGCCCGGGCCGCGCCGACACAGTAATCCCCCGGGCGGAGCTTGATCCCTCGTACGCCGGTAGCCGCCCGGCCCATGATGCGAACGTCCGTTTCCTGGAAGCAGATGGCCATGCCTTCATGCGTGGCGATCAGGATGTCCTGCCGACCGTCCGTTTCCCGCACGGAGATCAGCTCGTCCCCCTCCTCCAGATGAATCGCCCGGATGCCAATGTTCCGGATATTTTTCAGCTCCGATATCCGCATCCGCTTGACGGTACCGTTCCGGGTAATCATAACAAGGCAGACATCCGTGTCAAAGTCCCTCATTCGGATCATAGCGCCCACCTTTTCCCCCGGCTCAATGGGGATTAGGTTGATAATATTTGAGCCCTTGGCCGCCCTGCCCGCCTCCGGAATCAGATAGCCCTTCTTCTTATACACGCGCCCGAAATTGGTAAAGAACAGCAGCGTATCATGGGTAGAGGCGGTAAAGACCGTCTCTACATAGTCCGCTTCCCGGGTCGTCATTGCGGTAATGCCGTGCCCGCCGCGCCGCTGTACCCTGTAGGTATCCGCGGGCATACGCTTGATGTATCCGGCGTTCGTCAGGGTATAGACGCAGTCGGTTTCCTCGATCAGATCCTCCACGTCAATTTCATTCTCCAGCGCCGTAATTTCCGTCACGCGGTCGTCGCCATACTTGTCCCTGATTTCGGTCAGCTCTTCTATCAAAAGCCGGTCGATTCGGTCCGGATTGGCCAGTAGTTCCTCAAAGTGTTTAATTTTTTCCAGTATCTGGTTGTATTCATCCTCAATCTTTTCCCGCTCCAGCCCTTGCAGACGGCGAAGCTGCATTTCCAAAATCGCTTGGGCCTGCACATCGCTGAAGGAGAAGCGCTCTATGAGGCGCTCCTTGGCGTTTGAGTAGCTTTGCCGGATGGTGTGGATGACCTCGTCAATGTTGTCAATGGCAATTCGGAAGCCCTCCAGCAGATGCGCCCGCTCTTGGGCCTTTCTTAAATCAAATTGGGTCCGCCGGGTAAGGACCTCTCGCTGGAATTGAATATATTCATCCAGGATTTCCCGCAGAGACAGGCACTTCGGCTGCTTTTGGTTGTTTACCAGAGCCAGCATGATCACCGAAAAGGTAATCTGCATCTGGGTGGAGGCAAAGAGTCTGTTCAGCACCACCTGGGCATTCGCGTCCCGCCGCAGTTCAATCACAATCCGCATACCGTCCCGGTCGGACTCGTCCCGCAGACCGGAAATACCCTCGATCCGTTTTTCCTTCACGTGATCTGCAATCGTTTCGATGAGTCGGGCCTTATTGACCTGATACGGCAGCTCTGTAACGATGATCCGGGTCCTGTTCTGGCCAAACTCCTCCATTTCCGTTCTGGCCCGCAGATGGATATGGCCCCTGCCGGTGGCGTATGCGGCGCGGATTCCTGCTGTCCCCAAAATAATCCCCTTTGTGGGGAAATCCGGGCCTTTTATGTGCTCCATCAAATCCGCAAGGCCTGCCTCCGGATTTTCGATTACACAAATCGTGGCGTTGATGACCTCTTTCATATTATGGGGCGGGACATTCGTTGTCATGCCTACGGCGATCCCGGAGCTGCCGTTTACCAGCAGATTGGGAAATCGAGCGGGCAAAACCACCGGCTCCTTGCCTTTTTCATCGAAATTCGGGACAAAATCAACGGTATCCTTTTCAATTTCCCGCAGCATTTCGTTTGAGATCTTCGCCATCCGGGCCTCCGTGTACCGGTAGGCGGCAGGGGGATCTCCGTCAACAGAACCAAAGTTTCCATGCCCTTCGATCAGGGGATAGCGCAGTGAAAAATCCTGGGCCAAACGCACCAGCGCGTCATAGACGGACGTGTCACCGTGTGGATGTAAATGACCAAGCACGTTCCCCACCGTGGTTGCCGATTTCCGAAACGGCTTGTCAGATGTAAGGCTATCGGCATACATGGAATAGAGAATCCTACGGTGAACAGGCTTCAAGCCGTCCCGAACGTCCGGCAGCGCCCTTCCCACGATAACGCTCATGGCGTAATCAATGTAGGAATCCTCCATCTCCTTTTCCAATTCCGATACGACGATCTTCTGATCTGGAAACGATATATCCTGATTTTCCTTATAACTTCGATCTTTTGCCAATACCTTCACTTCCTTATCTGAAACGCTTTACCCCGCGCTTTGTTAGGTAACCGGTATACACAGACGCTTAAATATCAAGATTCACGACTTTTTTGGCGTTCAATTGGATGTATTCCCGCCGGGGCTCCACTTTTTCACCCATCAGGATCGTAAAGATTTCGTCCGCCTTGACTGCGTCCGTCAGCTCGATCTTCTTCAAAATCCGCGTTTCCGGATTCATCGTTGTATCCCACAACTCATGGGGATCCATCTCGCCAAGGCCCTTATTCCGGCTGATCTCCACCTTCGCTTTTTCGTCTCCGCCCTTCATTTCGGCGGAAATCCGGTCGCGGTCCGAGTCGTCATAGGCGTATCTGGTGATCTTTCCCCGCGTCAGCTTGTAGAGAGGCGGCATGGCCGCGTATACGTGTCCATGCTCGATGAGGGGCCGCATGAACCGGAAAAAGAAGGTGAGCAGGAGCGTTCGGATATGGCTCCCGTCCACGTCGGCGTCTGCCATAATAATGACCTTGTGATACCGGAGCTTGGAAAGGTCAAATTCGTCTCCAATCCCGGCGCCCAAGGCGGTAATGACCGGGGAGAGCTTATCATTGCCGTATATCTTGTCCGCCCTGGCCTTTTCCACATTGAGCATTTTCCCCCACATGGAAAGAATCGCCTGAAATCTGCTGTTCCGGCCACCCTTAGCCGAACCGGCCGCCGAATCTCCCTCTACAATATAGATTTCCGTTAGGGCCGGGTCCCGTTCATTGCAGTCAGCCAATTTTCCGGGCAAGGTAGAACCTTCCAGGGCGTTTTTCCGCCGGATGCTTTCCCGGGCCTTCCGGGCGGCTTCCCTCGCCCGGGACGCGTTGATGGCCTTTTCAATGACTGCCCTGCCTACGGCAGGGTTTTCCTCCAGAAAGATGGTGAGCTTTTCCGTCAAAATTCTGTCCACAAGGGATCGAATCTCGCTGTTACCAAGCTTTGCCTTCGTCTGGCCCTCGAACTGGGGCTCCTCCAGCTTGACGGAAATGATCGCGCAGATGCCCTCCCTGCAGTCCTCTCCCTGGAGCTTTTCCTCGTTTTTCAGAATGTTTGTCTTCTTTCCGTAGTCGTTAAGCACCCGGGTCAGTGCCGTTTTGAAGCCTGTTTCGTGCATACCGCCCTCCGGCGTGTGTATGTTATTGGCAAAGGACAGCAGAATCTCGCTGTACCCCTCGTTGTATTGGATCGCGATCTCCGCCATGGAGCCGTCCCGCTCGCCGCTGACATAAATGACGGCGTCATGGAGCGGGTTTTTGATTTTATTAATGTCCAATACGAACTGGCGGATTCCGCCCTCGTAGCACATCTCGTGAAAGGCTTCCTTTTCCTTCCTTTCGTCCACCGTACGGATGGTAAGGCCCGCGTTCAGATAGGCCTGCTCCCGCATCCGCTTTAACAGGGTTTCATAATCAAATTCCACCTGCTCAAAGATTTCACTGTCCGGTCTGAAGGTAACAGTGGTACCCGTCCGATCGGTTTTTCCGATTTTTGTAATCTCCTGTGTAATGTCGCCTCGGCTGAATTTCATCTGGTAAATCGCGCCGTCCCGGTGAACCTCCACCACCAGCCATTCGGAAAGGGCGTTTACGACGGACGCGCCCACGCCGTGGAGCCCGCCGGAGACCTTGTAGCCGCCGCCGCCGAACTTGCCGCCGGCGTGCAGCACCGTGTAGACCACCTCCAGGGCGCTCCTGCCGGACTGCTCTTGTGTACCCACAGGAATGCCGCGCCCGTTGTCAGAAACACGGATGCAGTCGCCCTCTTGAATGGTGACCGTAATATCGTCGCAATAACCGGCCAGGGCCTCGTCAATGGCATTGTCTACAATCTCATAGACAAGATGGTGCAGGCCGCTTAAAGACGTGGATCCGATATACATGCCGGGCCGTTTTCTGACTGCCTCCAGCCCCTCTAAGATCTGAATCTGTGACGCTTCATAGGTTGTTTCGTTTCTTTCAATTGCTTCGTTCATCCTGCGGCAGCCTCCTGTTGCTTTTCAAAATGCCTTGTTTCGCTTCGCTTCAGAAGCGTGCCCGTAGATAATTGGCTTAAATAAACTGTACGGCCCCTTTGGTTCTCACAAACGATAAAGGACCTTGGCAATTCGTCCCCAACGCTTATAAGCCGCCGGTCCTTTTGCGCCGTTTCCAGATACGCTCTTGTAATCGCTGATGACGACGTGTTATCCAGATCGAATATCCCTAAAATCTCCTTCTGCAAAACCGCCACATCCTGGCCCAAATGCAAGTACATTAATACACAGCTCCCTTCTCTACGCGGAGGACATGCCCGCCGGTTCGTTCGGCAATTCGCCCATCCTCGCAGCAGGTTATAAATACCTGCCCATCCTGAATCCGGTTGAGAATAAAGGACTGGCGCTCTGCGTCAAGCTCACTGAGCACATCGTCCAAAAGCAGCAAGGGGTGCTCGCCCCTGTCGTCCCGCAGAATATCACGTTCCGCCAGCTTTATGGAAAGGGCGGCCGTTCTAATCTGCCCCTGGGATGCGTAGGCTTTGGCCGATATTTCATTGATGAGAATTAAAAAATCATCCTTATGGGCGCCGGACAGGCAAAGACCGGCGTCAATCTCCGCCTGTCGGTGGGTGCTTTGATGCTCCATCAGGCGCTCAAACAGTTCGGCTGGCCGCGCCGTCGGATCACTGATCGTCTTGACCGTCCGGTATTGGAGGGACAGTCGCTCACCGGAGAATTCCGCGTGAATATCCCGGGCGTACCGCTCCAGCTTGTTCATATATGCGGCCCTATAATAAATTAGCGCCGCGCCGGCCCTGGCAAGCTGTATATTAAAGTCGTCCAGCGTAGAAAGTAAAGACGGCTTTTCCCTAAAATCCTTTAAAATACGCACCTTTTGAGTATAAAGCCGCTGATGGTCGGCCAGCGCAGCAGCGTATTTGGGCCGCAATTGGGAGATCGCCAGATCTAAAAACCGCCGCCGCACGGCGGCTGTATCCCGAATCAGTCCGAGATCCTCCGAGGAAAACAATACCGCCGCCAGCCTCCCGCCAAGCTCTGCGGCCCGCTTCACCCGCGCCCCGTTCAGCAGCAGTGCCTTCTTCTGGCCCTGCGTGATCCGAGCTTCAATTTTTTGATCCCTGCCTTCCGAGAAAAACAACCCGTAGATTCGGGCACAGGGCGCGTCAAACCGGATCAACTCCCGCTCCGTCCGCGTCCGAAAGGATTTTCCCGCGGCAAGAAAGTAGACGGCTTCCAGTAGATTCGTTTTACCCTGCCCGTTTTGCCCGATTAGGACGTTGGCGCCCGGCGCGAAGCCGCAGGACGCGCCGGCATAATTGCGGAAATCCGCAAGCTCAATATAATTTACATGCATTCGGACGATTAATCCTCCGACGCCCGCAGCCGGACAGGCAAGATCATGTACAGAAACGCCTCCGTCCCGTCTGCGGCCCGGATCACGCAGGGCGATGTGCTGGAGCCCATATCCAGGCGCAGGGTATCCGCGGGCGCGGCCTTTAACGCGTCCAGCAGGTATCGGTTGTTAAAGCCAATCTCCAACTCGGCGCAGTCTCCGCTTATGCTGCAGGCGTCCGCAGCCTTCCCGAGAGGGGTAGCGACAGAAAAACGCAGCACGGTTTCATCGAAAACGCATCGAACAGGGCTTTTAAGCTGTTCGCTGATAATCAGTGATACCCGCTCGACGCAGTTGATAAGGCTCTGGCGGTCGACGGTTACGGAAAATTCTTTATTTTGGGGAATTACCTGCTTATAGTTCAAAAATTCCCCTTCCAGCCGCCGAGAAATCAGAATGGTATCCTCAATTGTAAACATGATGTGCTTTTCCCCCAGATCTATTTTAACCAGTTCCTCTGAGTTTAAAGCAATTTTTTCCACCTCCCGAAGAGCGGCGCCGGGAACGACAAACCGGATGCCGTCCGCCTCTGTTTCCGCCAGAGGGGTACGCCGCAGGGCAAGGCGGAAGCCGTCGATGGAAACCACGGTCAACGTACCGTTTTCCACTTCAAAAAGGGAACCCGTATGGATCGGCCGGGATTCGTCGGTACTGACGGAAAAAATCGTCTCACTGATCATGGTCTTCAATGTATTCTGCGGGACGCGGAGGGACTTTTCAGACTCCAGGACCGGCAGGGCGGGAAAATCCTCCGCGGGCATACCCATGATATGAAAAACACTGATTCCGCAGGAGATTGTGGCGGCAAGTGCATCGTCAACGGAGATACTTACGATATCCTCCGGCAACTTTCTGATGATTTCACCAAAAAGACGCGCGTTCAGGACAATGGCGCCGGGCATCCGGATGTCTGCCGCGATTTTGGAACGGATCCCTGTTTTCAGATCATAGCCTGTAATATGCACCGCTTCCGACGCCTCGATCAACAAGCCATCCAAGGCGGGGAGGGGACTTTTTGCTGTGGTGGCCTTGGATGTCGTCAGGATTGCGTCGAGAAGCGATGATTTTTCGCAGGAAAAATTCATAATTGTTACCTCCAGTTGTTCTAAAAGGAGAGAAGAGAGAATATATAGATTCGTAATAATAGTAGTAGTAGAAAATTATGTGGAAAAGTCGAAAAAAGGCCGGAAAGACAGGAAGTTCGGGTTTGGATTTCTTTGTGGAGAAACCGGGGATGGAGTGTGGAAAGACCTGAAAACAGGATATTCACATTTAGAGGCGGAAAAAGAAACATGAAAATGTGGGTAACCTGGGACTATTGGCTTTTGGCGTTGATGTTGGCCGTAATGTCCCGGAGGGTGTCATTAAAATCAAGCGAGGCTTTAAGCTTTTCCTCCACCTTTCGGATACCGCTCATGACGGAGGTGTGATCCATGCCCTTTCCACTCCGGCCATAGTATTCCTTTCCGATGTCTACAAGGGAGAGTCCGGTTAGCTTCCGAATCAGGTACATGGAGATCTGCCGTGCCTCCGCAGTGTTGCGCGTTTTTCCCGTTCCCTTCAGGTCATCGGCGGTAAGGGAATAATAATAAGCGGTTTCCTGAATGATCCGCTCCGGCGAAGGCAGGTATTCGGATTGCTCCTTGATCATATCCTTGATGGCCCGGGTGACGGAGGTCAGATCTGGGTTGTGGGACAGCAGGGATTGATAAGCTGTCAATTTTTTGACGATTCCTTCCAGCTGCCGGATGTTTGTAGTGATGTTTTCGGCAATGTAATTCGCTACGTCATCGGGCAAAATTAGGCCCAATTCGTTGCTCTTGTTTTTGATGATGGCCATTCTCGTTTCGTAGTTCGGCGGCTGAATATCCGCCAGCAGGCCCCATTCAAACCGACTCTTCAACCGGTCCTCCAGCCGGATGATTTCAATCGGCGCCCGATCCGAGGTCATAACAATTTGGCAGTTGGCCTCGTAGAGTGTGTTGAAGGTGTGAAAGAATTCCTCCTGCGTCTGCACCTTGCCGGCGATAAATTGGATATCGTCTACCAGAAACAGATCGGCCGTTCGGTATTTTTTACGGAAATCAGCGGTTGTGCCGGCTTGGATAGCGGCGATCAGCCCGTTTGCGAAGTCATCGCCCTTGACATAGGTGATCTGGAAGTGGGGATTGCTTTTCAGAATGGCGTGGCAGATGGCATGGAGCAGATGGGTTTTTCCGAGGCCCGATTCGCCGTATATGAAAAGGGGATTATAAACCGTCGCGGGGTTTTCGGCCACGGCGATGGCGGCGGCGTGGGCAAATTTATTGGAGCCTCCGACGACGAAGCGCTCAAACGTGAAGTAGGTATTGTTAATAAACGTGTGCTGCTTGTCAGCGGCGTTATTTTGTATTTTCGGCGGCGCCTTTTCGTTTAAGAGGACAAAATTAAATTCGCCGGAGAAAATATCGAACAGGGCCTCTGTGATCGGAACACGGAACCGGTTTTCAATAACGTTTTGCTTAAATTCGGACGGGCAGTAGATGAACAGCGTACCGTCCCGGATTTCGATGGCTTCTGTATCGTTGAACCATGTGTTGATTGCGGTGGTCGTCAGCTGACCCCGAAGGATGTCCAGTACCTTTTCCCAAATTTCGGACGCCGCATTCATGCGCCGGACCCCCTTCCAAACCTGATTATAACTCAATGAGTATATCAAATTTTAAGTGTAATTGCAATAATTTTAAAATAGAAGCCACGGTTTTTGATTTTATTAGCCATGTCATGGCGAAAAGGGATGCGTGGAGTGTTCCTGCTAATGTGTCTTTAAAATTACAAATTCTTTATTGAATCAGCAAATAATCGAGCCTGCGCGTCCTTACCAAGCCGATGGTTATTATGATCGGCACCGCACAAAAAGCTGTTGACATTTCATGTAAAACATGCTATAACTGTGCTAGAATTATTAATACAGTTATCGGAGGCGCGGCCGATGTGAGGAAGGAGAAAATTATATGTATCAAATTGATGACCAATCCCGAATGGCGGTATATGAGCAAATTGTGGAGCAAGTGGAGCGGTATGTCCTGACCGGCGTATTGACGGGCGGGGATAAGATGCCCTCCGTACGGAAGCTTTCGATGGAGCTGCATGTGAACCCAAACACGGTACAGCGGGCTTATACCGAGCTGGAGCGGACGGGTGTAATTCAAACCGCACCCGGCAAGGGAACCTTTGTGTGCAAGGATGCGTCAGAAACTGTCAGGGGACAGCGGCGTGCGCGGCTTACCGACCTGCGCCGCCTTGTCCGGGAACTTGCCCTGGGCGACGTAGGGAAGGACGAGATCATCGCACTGACGGAAGAGATCTACGAGGAGGGATTTTTCTGATTCGGGCGGAGGGTGAAAAAACGCTGTGATTTCAAGGCCATTGCGGATTAAGCACCAATATACATAGATGGGAATGCCGAAAGCTTGTATTTACGGGCTACTTGGCGCGAAAGGCGCGGGGAGGATCACCGCCGTCCGATTTGGGCGATCCGGCCGGCGCGTTAAGCGCGGACGAACTGGCCCTTGTCAAAGGAGATTAACCATGCAAATGACACAAACGCCGCCTACCCGGCGGCGGCGGAAAATCAGCAGAAAACGGCTCCGCCGCCGCTTCCTGCTGGGCGGCGTGGCCGGGCTTGTCCTTTTGTTGAGCGGCGTGATCTTCACGGTGCAGAGGGGCGGCGAGGAGGTACCCGCGAACAAAAAGCGGGTCATGCCTACGGACGTGACTGTGCCGGAATGGGTAACCCAGGATTTTTTGGAGGTGAACCCCTATTCCCGCCCCGGGACGGCGCTGGAAATGGTGAACGGCGTGGTGGTGCATTACATCGGGAACCCCGGCACCACCGCAGCCCAGAACCTCAGCTATTTCCGGGGCCTTCAGGAAACCGGGGAAGCCTATGCCAGCAGCCACTTTATCATCGGCCTGGAGGGGGAAATTCTTCAATGCGTGCCACTGGACGAAATCTCCTACTGCTCCAATTCCCGGAATGTGGACACCATTGCCATCGAGGTTTGCCACCCGGACGAAATCGGAGAATTTACCGAGGCCAGCTATGACAGCCTGATCCGGCTTTTGGCTTGGCTGTGCAATACATACAGCCTGGACCCGGAAAAGGAAATTCTCCGTCATGGGGATGTTTTCGACAAAATGTGCCCGATTTATTACATGCAGAATCCCGATGCCTGGCGGAAAATATTGACGGATACGGCGGCACGGACGTAACAAATTGCTTAGTAGACCTGTCCGAGCGTCTGCCATAAAGGGCTGGACGAGGACAGGCCTATTTCTGTCTATGCGCTTGTTAGGTTCAGCGGCTTCACGGCGCCGCGCCTTGGAGCGGCCCTATTTGTGATATAGCTTTCTTGTCTGGTACCGGGGCTCGCAGGTCAGGTTGACCCCCAGCTTGCGGAAAACCGACGCATCCACCTGGGACAAAATCACGGTGGAATGCACCTCGCAGTCCCTCAGCTTGTGCAGCTGGGCCAGGGCGCACCGGGCGTTGGGATCCGTTGCGGCGCAGATGGACAGGGCCACCAACGCCTCGTCGGTATGGAGGCGGGGGTTTTTATTGCCCAGGTGATTGACCTTCAGGTTCTGAACCGGCTCAATGACGGACGGGGAAATGAGGTGGATTTCGTCGTCAATGCCGCCCAGTACCTTCAGGGCGTTTAGGAGCATGGCGGAGCTTGCTCCTAAAAGAGAGGAGGTTTTGCCGGTAACTAAGGTTCCGTCCGGAAGGGCGATAGCCGCGGCGGGTTCCCCGGTTCGTTCCGCCTCCGCCAGGGCCGCACCGGCAACGGGCCTATCCTCCGGGGTGATCCCTGCCTGCTCCATAAGCAGCTCGATTTTATAAACCTGCTCCTTGCTGCCGGATCCCTGGCGGAGATTGCACTGGGCGGCATAATACCGGCGCAGGATCTCGGCCTTGGAGGCCGCGGATACCACGGCGTCGTCCAAAATGCAGCCCCCCGCCATGTTGACGCCCATATCTGTGGGGGATTTATAGGGGCAGGCCCCCAAAATCCGGTCAAACATGGCCCGCAGAACGGGAAATACCTCTACGTCCCGGTTGTAGTTGACCGCTTTTTGCCCATAGGCGTCCAGATGAAAGGGGTCGATCATGTTAATATCGTTCAGGTCCGCAGTGGCGGCCTCATAGGCAAGATTGACCGGGTGCTTGAGGGGCAGGTTCCACACCGGGAAGGTCTCGAACTTCGCGTATCCGGACTTGACGCCCCGCAGATGGTCATGGTACAGCTGGCTCAGGCAGGTGGCCATTTTCCCGCTGCCGGGGCCGGGGGCGGTGACGACCACAAGGGAGCGCTCCGTTTCAACATAATCGTTTTGGCCATACCCGTCGGGACTAACGATGAGGGGGATGTTGGCGGGGTAGCCGCTGATGGGGTAATGGCGGTAAACCCGGACGCCCAGCGCTTCAAGCCTGCCCTGAAAGGAGGCGGCGCAGGCCTGGCCGTGAAATTGGGTCAGCACCACGCTGCCCACATAAAGGCCGGATTCCCGGAACGCGTCGATCAGGCGCAGCACGTCCAGATCATAGGTGATGCCCAGGTCGCCCCGCACCTTGCTCTTTTCAATGTCCCCCGCGCAGATGGCGATCACGATTTCCGCTTGATCCTGCAGTTGGTGCAGCATCCTGACCTTGCCGTCCGGCTGAAAGCCGGGCAGGACGCGGGATGCGTGATAATCGTCAAAAAGCTTGCCGCCGAATTCCAGGTAAAGCTTTCCGCCAAACTGGGCGATCCGCTCCCGGATGCGCGCCGATTGCATTTTCAGGTATTTTTCATTGTCAAACCCCGGGACCATGGCTGCCTCCTGTCTGCTTCGGACAATGCTCGGAATCCTGCCGCGGGTGTGCCAAAAGAAAAAACCCGCCTGCCGACATTTTTCCGGTGCAATCCGGAAAAGCGGCAGGAAGCGTTATATTTTTTATTATTATCTATGATGCGGACATCCCTGTCAAGGGTGTTTTTGCAAAGAAATACATTTTTTACGGCGGGCGGGACGATGCATGGGCTGCTTTTCAATAATCGGAATCATTCTGCCGAAGCGGGGAACAAATAAGGATAGGCATCGTCATAATATTAAAGATGTCATGAGAAATGTGGCTATTAAAATATCAAAATTACAGGGGGAATCGTTATGAGAGGATTGAAACGCTTTTTGGGGATGCTGCTTGCGTTTTGCCTGCTTTGTGTCCCGCTTTCCGCGCTGGCGGAAGATGAAACGGGGATTGAAGCGGCGGAGCCCGCGTCCTGGTTCGGTGCCTACACCGGTACCGTAACGGAAATCAGCAAATCGGAAGCACAGGCGTTTCCGGAGGGCGGCGGGCCGGTTGGCTGGCAGAATTGGGTTTGGCTGTCCGCCGAAAGTGCGGAAACCGGGGCCGCAACCATCGTTGTGACAGACAGCACCTATATTCTGGACGGCAAAGGGATCGCTGTGGGGGATGTGATCACCGCTTATTATCCGGCAAACGAGCCGATGCCCGCCATTGAGCCGCCCCAGTATACCGCCGAAATCATTGTTGTCGGCGACTATGAAGAATTCGTTAAGGTGGATCTGTTCGATGAGAACCTTGTCAGCGCCGACAATAAGCTAAAGCTTAATATGGACGAAAGTACAGTGATCACCGGGCGGAACGGATTGCTTTATGACGGCCCCCTGGAGGGGCGGAAGCTGATCGTAGTTTATGACATATCCACAAGAAGCATCCCGGCCCTGACCACGCCCATCCGGATCATCGTGCCGGACGCTTTTGGCGCGTCCTCCTGCTTTGATCAAATCGGAGCGGACACCCAGATCGTTGTGGATGTGGACATGGTGCTCACCGCCCCCGCGCCCTATCTCTCCGAGGAAGGCTATATCATGGTACCCCTCCGGGCGGTAGCGGAGGCCCTCGGGTATACGGTTACCTGGGACAACGCTTTGAAGCAGGTCACGCTGGATGGGGGCGTCCGTCTCCGGATCGGAAGCGGCATTTATTTTGGAGCGCACGCCGTGTTTACGGACGTCGCCCCGGCACTTATGGACGGGCATACCTATGTGCCCCTGTCCTTCTTCAAACAGGTGCTGGGCATGAATAACGCCTATTTCTTTGAAAATACAATTGTCATTAATAACGGAGAGCTTATGTCATAGGCCGGGCGCTTTCCGGCGAAGCAAGGGGCTGACGCACAATGCAAATTGTGAATCAGCCCTTTCGTTCTGGAAAAAGGAGAAAAAACAGAGAAGAAAACGAACTGCCTCCCCAAAACTGGCGCACTTTAATAAGGGCCCAGCCCTTTACGCGCCAAACTATTCAGTTTTGCCACCGGTTAAGCCGTCATTTTTTTCAAACAACCCAGCTCACTGCTGATTTTTAGTTGATAGTTCCTTGGATATTTGCTATAATCTTTTTGTATTAGTTTGTCTTTTTTCATACTCAAATTATACCAGAAATACCGCCAGAACGCTATTCGTTCCAGCGGTATTTTCTGTTGTCAGGCTGACCTATTTGTGCGTCAGCCCCCCCTTTAGTTTATTCAAGCAGCTGTTTCCAAAAGGTTTATACACCGCTGCATGATGACCGACACCTGCGCTCGGGTGGCAAGCCCGTCAGGACTGAGGGTAGTGCTGGATATGCCTGTTATGATACCTTCGCTTACAGTCCATTCCATTTCCTCTTCCGCCCACCGGCTTATTGCCCCAGCGTCTGTATATGACGCAAGCGTGCCGTCCCGGCTGTTCTGCGCTACACTTACATTTTTCACATCGTATCCCCGGAAAACGGCATAATTATACATGATAACGGCGGCCTGTTCCCGGGTTATACTGTCGCCGGGCCCAAAGAGGTTGTTTCCATAGCCGCTTATGATGCCATTTCCCAAAGCCCAGGATACGTATTTTGAATACCATGTGCCAGGCTGGGTATCGTCAAAGGGGCTGTCCGCACTGTCGATTATACCGCCGGAATTCTCATATAAACGCCCGAGGACTGTGACAAACATGGCCCTTGTCATTGATATGTCCGGGCTAAACTCTGTGCCGGAGGTTCCGTTGAAGAGCCCGGCCATGATCACGTATATTATACTGCTGGCCGCCCAGTGGGTGGAAATATCGGAGTATTTCAAAACATCGATCTTTTCGGACATTACCGATATAGCTTCTTCTATGTTTATAAGCCCGTAGCCATAATATGTATCATACCCCGCGCCGCTCAAGTCTGTTGAACTCAGTATCAATATGCCTTCAAATTCATCGATAGTAATATCGGTGTCTATTGATTTAGCTATGGCGGCCAAAGCGGTCACATATGGGGTCGAAAAGGAGGTGCCGGCATTGTTCATGGAATAACCTGCACTGTTATTGTAGGACAGGCTTGTTATCTGGTCGCCTGGGGCGACGACGAACACACTGCTATTGTGCTGTGAAAATTTTGAAATAGTCAAATCTTTACTAACCGCCCCCACGCCTATCACCTCTGGAAAAGCCGCCGGATAACACAGGGAGGTCCCTCCGCTGTTCCCGGCCGCGGCAATCATCAGGACATTCTTTGAAGCCGCGTAAGTGACGGCGGAAGAGAGGGCGGTGGAATAGATGTCAAAACCAAAGCTCATGTTGATGACATCACATTCATAGACGTCCACTGCATCTCTTACGGCAGAAACTATTTTATCAGTGGAGGTGCTGTTGGTACTAAAAGCTTTCAGAGGGATAATAGTAACTTTATCGGTAGTCCCAGCAATACCCTTGCCGTTATTGCGCTGAGCGGCGATAATCCCGGTGACGATAGTTCCATGGCCCGCCGTATCGGTCGTATCTGTCCCGCCGTCAAAATAATTTTTGCCGGTTTCTATGTAATCATAGTTAAGGTCCTCGTGGTCTGGAATGACTCCTGTGTCAATGACCGCGACCCGTACTCCTTCGCCGGTATACCCAAGCGCCCAGGCGGCGGAGGCGTTTATTGTACCGATGCCCCACTGGGTGTCAAAGAGCGGGTCGTTTGGCGCATCATACAGTGTGACAATATAGTTTGGCTCGATATACTCGATGTCGGAAGAGTTCCAATTAGCCGTTATGACAGACAGATCCTCCGCAAAATAAAGGCTGTCCGACACCTGGGAAATCTCCGGGCTGTAAAGCTCTGCGGAACAGGCCGCACCATCTTTTAGTTCAAATAAATACCCGTCATACTCCAACCCATGTGCATCCACAGCGAATATGTCGCCCTCGGGTTCATATGCAGCTGCAATCGGGGCGCAGAAAAGAGATATGGCTATTACAATCGAGATTAGTTTTTTCATTTATGTTACCTCAATGGAGCTTATGTAAACTAAGGATCAAATAATTATACAATATAGAACATAAAATAACAAGAACTATAATCAGTATAATTTTAACTATTTAGTAAGGGGCTGACGCACAAATAGGTCAGCCTGACAACAGAAAATACCGCTGGAACGAATAGCGATCTGGCGGTATTTCTGGTATAATTTGAGTATGAAAAAAGGCAAACTAATACAAAAAGATTATAGCAAATATCCAAGGAACTATCAACTAAAAATCAGCAGTGAGCTGGATATTTTGATACCGTGCGACGAATCGGTGCGGCTTTTGAGCGAAGTAATGGAGGATTTGGACTATACAGAGCTGTATAGAGCTTATGGCATTTGGGTTTAACATCAACAAGTTGCATCATAAAATTCAGCAAAACCGCACCGGTTTGCAGTTGTTTGAGAAAATGTCGGCTTAACCGGTAACAAAACTGAACATTCCCTCGCTTAAAGGGCTGGGCCCTTATTAAAGTGCGCCAGTTTTGGGGAGGCAGTTCGTTTTCTTCTCTGTTTTTTCTCCTTTTTCCAGAACGAAAGGGCTGATTCACAATTTGCATTGTGAATCAGCCCCTTGCGCATTATCCCAACCTGCTGCGGACAGTCAGGACTGCATCGTGAACGTATGGGTTTCATAGCGATTCTTTTCCCAGCAATTGAAGCCCCGCAGGGTGACGGTCTCCGGCAGGCTTTCCACTGCCTGAAGGGAGGCCCTTTGCAGGAATCGGGTCTGCCCGTCGTCCAGCGGTGTCACGCCGCCGATGTCTGCCGCTCCGTCCGGGACGCGTTCGCCGTTTTCGTCTAAAAACTCGAACAAGAGTCCGCCGTCCGTTGCGGCATATAACGCCTCGTCGATGACGGTAAATTCGATTTCCGCGTAAACCGCCATAGGGGAGCCGGTCAGTGTTACCTTGTCAATCCGGACGCCGCAGTCGGCGTATACCTGTGTCTCTGTGCTGGTCATGACGCTTTGGGCCGCGGGCGCATCCAGGGTGAAGGACAGGGTCGTATCCCGGCGGCTTTCCAGATCAAGGGTTTCGCCGCGAAAGGCGTACGTCACGCAGGCCAGGCTGATGGCGGGCGCGTCCCCGCCGCCGGTATAGGTGCCCTTGACCATATAGACAAGGGTTCCGTCCTCCTCCAGCAGGTAGTCAAGGGTGTCGATTACCAGCGTGCCCTGCTCGGTCTCCCCGCCCCGCATGGACACACGGATCATCTCCTTTTGATTTGCGGCGGCATAGTCCGCGATGGTGCCCGCCGTATCCGCGTAAAGCGGACCCATATCGCTGACGGGGTCGTCCGGATCCGCGTCCGCGCCCAGCAGGAAAAGCTTCTCATTTGCGGGCTTTGCCTCCACGACGATATACGTGTACGCCTCGTCAAGCACGGCCTCACGGACCGAGAAGGCCACCGCGTCGGTTTGGGCGTTCGTCTGGGGAACGTCCTCCTGTATGACTTCCGAAGCCGCGGGCAGGACGACGACGGCGCCTCTGCTATTAATAAAGTCCAAAACGCCCCACCTTCCGGCTACCGCGAGGGCGGTGGTGGTCAGGATGATACAGGCCGCCGCCACAGCGATGGCGGCGCGTATGGGTTTTCTTTTCATGGGCATATTCCCTCCGTTTCGGTTCAGCTGCGCCAGAGATTGATATACGGCGTGCTCAAACCGCGCGTCGGCTTCCCCGAAGGCTTGCTTCATATCCCGCTCGTTCAGCATAGCTCCAATCCCTCCTCTGCCAGCATGGTTTTGAGCGCCCGCCTGCCCCGCAGCATCCGCGATTTGACGGTTCCCTGGGGCAAGCGCAAGATTTTAGCGATTTCATTGATCTGAAATCCCTCCATATAATGTAAAACGATGGGAACGCGCAGCGCTTCCTCCAGCCGCATCAGCGCGTCATGGAGTACACCGTCTGCCGCCGCGGGCGCGGCGCGTTCAGGCAGCGTGTCATAGGGGATTTCCCGCCCCTGCTTTTTTTGAATATTGCGGCACTCGTTGATCAGGATCCGTACCACCCAGGTTTGCATATAACGCTCGTCCCGGAGTTGTTGCCGGTTTTGCCACGCCTTGCACAGGCATTCCTGTACGGCCTCCTCCCGGTCACAGCCCTGGGAAAGGTATGTATAGCTGACGCGGTACAGCGTTTGCATCATCGCGACAATGCGTTCGGAAAATTCGTCGTTTGTCAACCGCCGAACTCCTTTCCTGTTTTTGACCGGTCATCTGTTAGACGCTTAAAATCCTGTTTTGGTTTTCTGCTTCCGAAAATTTTTTCGTGGAAGCAAGAAAAACAGGGCTTGACATATATAGATTATCGATATATAATGCAGGCATCTATTACCAGGGAGGAAGCCGCAATGGAGATCGACAAAAGCCTGCTAACCGGCAGTACGTCCATGCTGATTTTGAATCTGCTGGCCGAGGGGGAGCTTTACGGCTATCAGATGATCAAGGCACTGGCGGAAAAATCGAACAATGTATTTTCCCTGAAAGCCGGCACCCTTTATCCGCTCCTCCATGGCTTGACGGAGCAGGGGCTGGTGACGTTTTGTGAAAAGCAGGCGGAAAACGGGCGCGTGCGGAAATATTACAGCATCACGCCCAAGGGGAATCGGGCGCTGATGGACAAAAAATCCCAATGGAATACGTTTATGTCCGCTGTCAATCGGGTTTTGGAAGGAGGCGAGGGATTTGCCTGTGCAGAGATTTCTTGACGCCGTTTGCGCGCAGATCCGGTGGAAGGAGGCCCACAAAAGCGTCATACGGGAGCTGGGAAACCATGTCGCGGATCAGGCGGAGGCCTTTCAGGAGGAGGGAATGGAGGAAGCCGACGCCATCCGGGAGGCGCTCCGGGAAATGGGCGACCCGGTGGAGACGGGGCGGCAGTTGGACCGGGTATACCGCCCAAGGCCGGACTGGCGGCTGCTTACGCTCACCGCCGCGCTGGGCTTCATCATTTCTTTGTCCGCCGTACTGACGGTCGCGACCCAAAGCGTCTTTTATGTGCTGAATAATCTGGGTGTTTGCCTGTTTGATGCGACCCTCCCCCTGCTTTCCTACGGCAGGGCCAGCTTTTTTGTCAATATGGGGCTGATCGGGCTGATGCTGTCGGTCTGCCGCCGCAGCAGCCTGACGGTGGACACGCCGGTTACGCAAGGACGCCAAGGGCAAAGCGGCGGACTGCTCCGGGGCCGGTATACGTTTTTGAAGGGCAGGCTTATCATTGACATGACGGAAAAATAACCCGCATAGAACGCGCCAAGCACGTCAAGCGGCGTTTAGCGCGGCGGTCTCGCATTGCTGGAACCCCCAAGGGCCACATCGATATGCGGCCCTTGGGGGTTCCAGCAATGCGCCGGGCGCACGGTTGCTTCAGCGGCTTGCCTCGCGCGGGCACAGGCTGACAGCCCCTGTTCTATCAATCCGGCTTTTTATGCGGGTACCC
>Ga0153972_1000078_pt1 | contig 25965 bp, 24 predicted proteins | sample TSGA056MetaG_FD_104732 | JGI IMG/M metagenome (GOLD analysis project Ga0153972, IMG submission 104732) | Attine ant fungus gardens microbial communities from Georgia, USA - TSGA056 MetaG | ecosystem: Host-associated > Fungi > Mycelium > Unclassified | place: USA: Georgia, George L Smith State...
TGATCTTGAAGGAGAGGTTTATGAAATAGCGCTTTCCGATATTGGTTACCAGGCGGATTACACGGAACCGCTGCAGACTTATCTGAACCTTCAGAATCCGTTATTGTGGGCGAATAATTTGACGGGCGGACCGGATGAAGATATTTTCCCGACGGTGGAATATGACGAAAGGGCCTTAGAAAGTTGGTGGTTATCACTGCCTTTTGTTCAGGAAGAGCTGCAGAAGGAATCCGAAGTTATGCTTATACTGATGCAGGGTGGATACGAATTATATGACGGTGCGTCGGGAAGACTGGATGTGGAAGCCGGCTTTCTTTGGCTGAAAACGACAATTGCCGAGAAGAATTATTACGTTTCTTTGTGCGAAGAGCTTTATTACGATATTGCGCTTACGGAAGCGGATATGCAGGCTATGGAAATCTGGGATAAGGTAGACGCCTTGCAAAACACTGGGATTGTCTATAATATGGGTGATGCTTTGCTGCCTGTTGATGCCGGCATAGTCAGTGACTTTATTACCCTTTCTGAGGACGGCTCGTTTTTGCTTTCCGACGATGGCGAGCTTGTCCTTGCAGAGGATCGGATCCGGGAATTTATCGGAGAACTTGCGGAGGAATATGATACGTATGGAAAAGAAAGACAGTTTAGTGCCACCCGGGGAGAAGTAGTCACGGTAAAGGGAGGAACTTACGGCACCAAGCTGGATGTGGAAGCGGAAGTTGCCTATCTGCTGGAAGCCTTAGCGGAAGAAAGAACGGAATACCATATTCCCACTTATATACAGGAAGGTTTTATCAGGGGGAAAGATGATATTGGCACGACTTATATTGAAATTGATATGACTGAACAGAAAATGTATTATTATAAAGATGGCGAATGTCTGGTGGAAACCAGTATCGTAACCGGAAATACCAGCCGCCGGATGGGAACGCCCCAAGGGGTTAATTATGTATATAACAAACAGACAAACCGGATTCTCCGCGGCACGAATTATGCTTCCTTTGTTTCTTTCTGGATGCCCATAAATGGGAGTGTGGGAATCCATGACGCCACCTGGCGTAGTAAATTTGGCGGGGAAATATATAAAAATTCCGGTTCTCATGGTTGTATCAATACCCCTTATGATCAGATGGTAATCCTGTATGAGTTGGTGGAAATTGGGACTCCGGTTATTTCTTTTTATTGAAAATAAAAAGAAAATAATCTAACAAATAATTTAACAATGCAGTTGACTAAAGTAATGGAAGAGTTTACAATATTTTTATATCATAGGATATTCCCTCGGAATATCCTATGATTTTAGTAAAAATGAGGGAGGATGATTATGCCAAGAGTTTATAATTTTTCTGCGGGTCCCGCAGTGTTACCCGAAGCAGTGTTGCAGGAAGCGGCGGATGAAATGCTGGACTACCGGGGATCGGGAATGTCCGTTATGGAGATGAGCCATCGCTCCAAAACCTATGATACCATTATTAAAGAAGCGGAAGCGGATCTTCGGGAATTAATGAATATTCCGGACAATTACCGGGTGCTTTTTCTGCAGGGGGGCGCCAGCACGCAGTTTGCCATGGTACCGATGAACCTGATGAAAAATAAAGTGGCAGATTATATTGTCACCGGTCAATGGGCTAAGAAAGCGTATCAGGAAGCCGGAATGTATGGCCAGGCCAATAAAATTGCTACTTCCGAAGACAAAACATTTTCTTATATTCCGGATTGTTCGGATTTGCCTGTCAGTGATCAGGCGGATTATGTGTACATATGTGAAAATAATACAATTTATGGGACAAAATATAAAACCCTTCCCAATACCAAGGGGAAAACGCTGGTGGCGGACTTATCCAGCTGCTTTTTATCGGAACCGGTGGATGTTGCCAAATATGGACTGGTTTTTGCCGGGGCGCAGAAAAATGTCGGGCCGGCAGGGGTGATGATTGTCATTATCCGGGAAGATCTGATTACGGAAGATGTGCTGCCGGGGACTCCCAGTATGCTGCGTTATAAAATTCATGATGACAATCAGTCATTGTATAATACGCCTCCTGCATATGGAATCTATATCTGCGGTAAAGTGTTCAAATGGCTGAAAGAACGCGGCGGCTTGGCGGCCATGAAGGTCTATAATGAGAAAAAGGCCGCTGTATTATATGATTTTCTGGATGAAAGTAAGATGTTCAGGGGTACAGTCCGCAAAGAAGACCGTTCTCTGATGAATATTCCCTTTATCACCGGAAATGGGGAATTGGATGCAAAATTTGTCAGGGAAGCAAAGGCTGCCGGCTTTGAAAATCTGAAAGGCCACCGCAGTGTAGGCGGAATGCGGGCCAGTATTTACAATGCCATGCCGGTTGAAGGTGTGGAGAAATTGGTTGCTTTCATGAAGCGGTTTGAAGCGGACAATGCATAAATAAACATAGGAAGAAAGAAGGAAAGAAAGAGCATGTTCAGTATAAATTGTTTAAATCCCATTTCCCAGTTTGGACTTAATTATTTTACCGATGAATTTACGCTGACGGAAAACGTGAAGGAAGCGGAAGGTATTCTGGTAAGAAGTGCTTCCATGCATGAAATGGAGATACCGGAGAAGCTGCTGGCGGTTGCCCGGGCCGGTGCAGGTTATAATAATATTCCCCTGGAGAAATGCGCGGGAAAGGGCATAGTGGTTTTTAATACTCCAGGTGCCAACGCCAATGGGGTAAAGGAACTGGTGATTGCCGGAATGCTGCTGGCAGCCAGGGATATTGCCGGTGGAATTGAATGGGTGAAAAAGACGGCGGATGACAGTGACATTGCCAAAAAAGCAGAGACGGAAAAGAAGAAATTTGCCGGAACTGAAATTTTTGGTAAAAAGCTGGGAATTATCGGTTTGGGCGCCATTGGTGTTAAAACTGCCAATGCGGCCAAGCATCTTGGAATGGAAGTATATGGGTATGATCCTTATGTTTCGGTGGATGCGGCATGGGATTTAAGCCGTGATGTAAAACATGTGCTGAATGTGGAAGATATTTATGCCGTTTGTGATTATATTACCATTCATGTGCCGCTTTTGGATTCCACAAAAGGGATGATTTGTGCTAAGTCCATTGAACAGATGAAGGACGGTGTTGTTATCATCAACTTTTCACGGGATCTTTTAGCAAAAGAAGAAGATGTGCTGGAAGCGCTAAAGAGTGGTAAGGTGCGGCGTTATGTTACCGATTTCCCGAATGCCACTACCGCCGGTGCCGAAGGTTGTATTGTGATTCCTCATTTGGGCGCCAGCACTGAGGAGTCGGAAGATAATTGCGCCAAGATGGCCGTAAAACAAATGATGAATTACTTAAGAAACGGTAATATCAAGAACAGCGTAAACTTCCCGGAATGTGATATGGGCATATGTACCAATGCCGCCCGTATCGCCATTTTCCACAAAAACATTGCCAATATGATTACTAAGTTCACGGCATGTTTTGGGGAGAACGGTGTTAATATCAGTGACATGACCAATAAGTCTGTTAAGGATGTGGCATATACTATGCTGGATGTGGATATGGTGCCCACTCCCGAAATGATCCGGACCTTGCAGAAGATTGACGGCGTGTTTCGGGTACGTGTCGTAAAATAAATATTAAGTAGGCAATCAGCGGTAAAGGAAAGAAGAACCGCCATCATCCAGGTCGGCCAGCTCCTCCCGCAGCTTTTGGTCTGAGCGGCAGGTGGCTTCACTTTGGAGATCCATATATAGAATAAAAAAATCTTCCGGGCTCATATTCATTTCGACGGCAATTTTATCCATAATCGGTCTTAATTTATCAAGCTGGACGGAAACTTGGATCTTTTGCGGATCAATGTCGCCCATTACTTGTTTTGCATAGTTATTAATTCGGGTTAAAATCTGTCGCTGTTCTTCAGTCATAGGAGTTCCTTCTTTCTGTATAAAAAGATACCGGGGCCAAAAGTCATGCTTGATGAAAAAGCATGACTTTTGGCCTCCAAACATCATAAAAATATTTTAGCACCAGATGCTTGTGATGTATAGTCATATTTGATAAAATAAATATAATAATCAAGGAGGAAATGATATGGCAGATATTAAGCCATTCCGGGCCTACCGGCCGAAAAAGGGAATGGAAAGTAAAATAGCGGCGCTGCCCTATGATGTATATAGCAGGGAAGAAGCAGCTAGATTTGTAAGGGGAAATCCCGATTCTTTTTTGGCCATTGACCGCGCGGAGACTCAGTTTGAACCGGAGGCGGATATGTATGCGCCCGAAGTGTATGCGAAAGCCAGCGGTCTGCTGTGGACAGCCATTGGAAACGGCACTTTTGTGCAGGATGAGGAGCCTTGTTATTATCTGTACCGGCAAATCATGGAGGGCAGGAGCCAAACCGGTATTGTGGCCTGTGCTTCCATAAAAGATTATCAGGACAATATTATTAAGAAGCATGAAAATACCCGGGCTGATAAAGAGGAAGACCGGATCCGTCATGTTGACGCGTGTGATGCGCAAACCGGCCCGATTTTCCTGGTCTATGAAAGCTGTCAAAGATTAAATGATATCATAAATAGCTATGTCAAAAAGGATCCGATCTATAATTTTGTCTCCGAGGATGGGATAATCCATCAGGTATGGCAGATCCGGGAGCCGGCCGTAGTCCGGGAAATCCGGGATACATTTTCCAAGCTGCCGTCTGTTTATATTGCCGACGGGCATCACCGCTGCGCCTCAGCGGTTAAGGTGGGGATGAAAAGGCGGTCTGAAAATCCTAATCCGGGGAAGAATATGGAATATGATTATTTCCTTTCCGTATTGTTTCCGGAAGAAGAATTGAGGATTATGGATTATAACCGAGTGGTTCGGGATTTAAACGGATATACGAAGGTGGAGTTCCTAAAATGCCTGGAAGAACACTTCATCTGGAAAATTTGGGGAGAAGACTCCTATCAACCGACGGCAAAAGGGTGCTTTGGGATGTATCTGGATCATGAATGGTATGAGCTTAAGGCAAAAGACAACACTTACAGTGAGGATGTGGTAAAGGCCCTGGATGTTTCCATCCTGCAGGATTTTTTGCTGGAACCGGTGCTGGGTATTGCAGATCCGAAAACCGATAAGCGGATTGATTTTGTGGGTGGTGTCCGGGGACTTGGAGAATTGGAAATGCGGGTGCATACGGATATGAAGGTTGCTTTTTCACTTTACCCCACTTCCATCCGGGAATTGTTTGCGGTAGCGGATGCCGGAATGCTGATGCCGCCCAAATCCACCTGGTTTGAACCGAAATTACGCAGCGGTTTATTTATACATAGCCTTAGATAAAGGCTGTTACGATAAAGGATCTGGCCGAATATGCGGGCCTGGTTGGAAGCGTGCCGCAGCACGCAGATTGGCAGGTATATGAACAATAAACTTTATCATTTAATGAATTGGCCTAAAATTGAAGAAATCATTTATTCGGAATGTGATAATCCCCATGAAATTTTAGGACCTCATAAACTGGGTACTCAAATATTAGTACAGGCTTTTTTCCCGGGAGCGGCGGAAGTTTGCATTATCTTCATGGAAGACACCGAGAAAAAAATCCGGATGGAAATGGCCGATGAAGAAGGATATTTCGCGGCACTTTTACCTAACCGTAAAGTCTTCCCTTACCAATATGCGATCCGGTATAAAGACGGTACGAAAACCATATGCGGAGACCCCTACCGTCATGCTCCGGTAATGACTCATCATGACACAGAAAAATTCACAAACGGCACCCACTATACCATTTATGAAAAGTTGGGTGCTCATCCCTGCCGGCTGGACGGGGAGGAAGGAACCCATTTTGCAGTTTGGGCACCGGGCGCCATGCGGATCAGTGTGGTTGGTGATTTTAACCGATGGGATGGGCGGGTCCATCAGATGCGGAGACTGTGGGATTCCGGAATTTTTGAATTATTCATCCCCGGTGCGGAGTGCGGCAGTAATTATAAATTTGAATTAAAGTTAAAAGGCGGTCTGACCTACCTGAAATCGGATCCTTATGAAAATGCGGGGCAGAAACGTCCGGATAACGCTTCCATAATTACAAATATCAATGATTTTCAATGGGAAGACGAAGAATTTCTGCAAAAGCGGATGGAATACCAGAATGGTAATGTGCCAATCAGTATTTATGAAATGTATTTAGGTTCCTTTGTGGAGCCTGATGTAGGACAAGATTACGCTAATTATCGGGACATTGCGCCAAAGGTAATCGCATATATTAAACAGATGGGATATACTCATGTGGAACTGATGCCGGTGATGGAGCATCCTTTTGACGCTTCCTGGGGATATCAGGTAATCGGTTATTATGCGCCCACTTCCCGTTATGGGAGTCCGAAGGACTTTATGTACTTTATCAATGAGCTTCATAAGGCCGGAATCGGCGTTATACTGGATTGGGTACCTGCGCATTTTCCCAGGGATGTTTACGGACTGTCCGATTTTGACGGTACTTGTCTGTATGAACATCAGGATCCCCGTCAGGGTTTTCATCCCCACTGGGGCACTTTGATTTATAATTACGGGCGCCCTCAGGTATCCAATTACCTGATTGCCAACGCGTTATTCTGGGTGGAAAAATATCATGCCGATGGTATCCGCATGGATGCCATAGCCAGTATGCTTTATCTGGATTATGGCAAAAATGACGGCGAATGGGTTGCCAATATTTACGGCGGACATGAAAACCTGGAAGCCATTGAATTTATCAAGCATCTGAACTCCATTATGAAAAGACACCATCCCGGAGTACTTTCCATTGCAGAGGAAAGCACGGCGTTTCCTTTAATAACGGGTGATTTAAACAAGGGCGGTCTTGGATTTGACCTGAAATGGAATATGGGTTTCATGAATGACTACTTGAATTATATCAAATATGATCCTTATTTCAGAAGTCATCATCATGGAGAACTGACCTTCAGTCTGATATATGCATATAGTGAAAAATTTATTTTAGTATTTTCTCATGATGAAGTGGTGCATGGCAAGGGAACTTTGGCAGGGAAAATGCCGGGTGACAAAGAAGCTAAGCTGGCCAACCTGCGTCTGACATATGCATATATGATTACTCATCCGGGAAAGAAGCTGTTATTTATGGGGCAGGATCTGGGCGAATTTGATGAATGGAATGAAGAAAGAAGAGTGGAATGGGAACTGCTTACGCAGCCGGAGCATGCCGGTATTAATGCCTTGATGAAAGATTTAAACCATTTGTACCGGGCTCATAAGGCGTTATATGAATGGGATGATGTTGCGGAAGGTTTTGAATGGATAAATGCCATTTCCGGTGAAGAGACTTATCTGACTTATCTGCGTAGGGGCAGCGTTCGGGAAGATATCCTTTTAGTTGTTGCCAATTTTGCCGGGGCAGCACAGGAAATTACGGTTGGGGTGCCCTATGAAGGGAAATATAAGGAAATCCTGAATACCGACGACATCAAATATGGCGGCGCCGGTCTGGTAAATACCCGGATTAAGAAAGCGGAGGATCGGGAGTGGGATGACAGAGATCAGTCCGTTACCGTAAAAATGGCGCCCTTGTCATTAAGCATCCTGCAGTTTGTTCCCTATACGGAAGAAGAACTCACAAAAGTGATTGAGCATAGAATCAGGAAGCGGGCAGTGGTAAAGAAAGAAACAGGTAACAATTCCAATAAAAATTTTGTTAATAAAAAGGCTGGCATCAGAAAGGGAAAAAATAGTAAATGATAAAGTTGTTCAGTAGTGTGACTGTTGATACATTAGGACCACAGATAGAGGTAATTAAAACTTTCTGGGAAGATCTCCCGGAAAAGGCTTTGGCTCTGGGCATCCGCATTGTTCTTGCGTTGGTGTTTTTCCTGGTGGGTGTGCAGATTATTAAATTCATCCGAAAAATTATCCATAATTCCATGAAAAAAGCAAGCGCGGATAAAGGGGCCATTCAGTTTATGGATTCCTTTGTAAAGTATGCGCTGTATATTGTCCTGATATTTATGATTGCATCTTCCTTTGGCGTGGACGCGGCCAGTATCGTTGCGCTGGTGGGCTCTGCCGGTGTTGCCATTGGCCTGGCCGTACAAGGCAGTTTGTCAAATATGGCCGGCGGAGTGCTGCTGTTAATCCTCAAACCCTTTGTGGTGGGCGATTACATTATGGATGACAATGGTCATGAAGGAACCGTGAATGAAATCCAGATCTTTTATACCAAGCTAATGACGCCGGACAATAAAGTAGTGGTGCTGCCCAATGGGAATCTGGCCAACAACTGTCTGACTAATGTTACGGCAACTCAGACTCGCAGACTGAATGTAAAAGTAAGTGTAGCTTATGATACGGATTTAAAAACGGCCAAACAGGTACTGTTAAAGGTTATTGAAGAAGACCCGGCGGTATTGAAAGAAAATGATAGAAACGTTTTTGTAGATGAATTGTCGGAATCCGGTGTGATTATGAGGGTAATATGCTGGATGAAGAAGGAAGATTTCTGGGCGGGGAAATGCCGGATTACAGAAAATATCAAATACGCCCTGGATGATGCCGGTATCCGAATTCCGCTTCCGCAGATGGATGTCCATATGGTAAGGGATAACAGCAAAGAGGCATAAAGTACTTTGTTTTAAAATTGTCGACATATGTAGATAAGTGTAAGTATTTGCGGTATAATTTGTAAAAAAAATAAATTTATGGTTGCAAAAAAAGAAAGAAGCCGATATAATACATTTTAGCTGCACGTATCGTGTAACTTGAATTCCCCTTTTATATCCTAAATGTACTTGCTGAAATAGCTCAGCTGGTAGAGCACTTCACTCGTAATGAAGGGGTCGAGGGTTCGAGTCCCTTTTTCAGCTGCAGCATATGCGATCCCCGCTGCTTTGAGGCAATCAAGGTGGCGGGGATTTTTCACTTGAGCCTTATAATATGAATTGTATCGAATGAAATTAATTGACTTTTTATAGTAGAATGATAGAACAGTGCCTGAATGGAGAATGAAAAATGCTTTGGGAATAAATATGAGAGGTAGAGTCTAATGTATGTATGCCTATAAACCAATTTCGGTCTTATAGGCTTATGATTATATCCGTTTCAAATAAAGTTTCTCCAGCAAATTTATCAGCTTGTAAAGTCCCATGGCAATCACACAAAGTATGACTATTGATGTCAGTACCCAATCCAGCTTAAATACCTGGGAACCATAGATAATCAGGTAGCCAAGACCGCGTCTGGCGGCAAGGAATTCCCCGATAACGACACCGACCAGCGCCAAGCCGATATTGACTTTTGTGGTACTGAGAAGGATGGGGATGGAACCAGGCAGCACTACCTTAAAAAAGGCGTTTCTTTTCTTGCCTCCCAGGGTGTAAATTAAAGTAATCTTCTCCGCATCCACCTGTTTAAAGCCAGTATAGAAGCTGATAATGGATCCGAAGAGGGCAACGGATATACCGGCTACGATAATAGTAGTGGTCCCGGTTCCCAGCCATACGATAAATAGCGGAGCCAGAGCCGATTTGGGCAGACTGTTCAGAATAACCAGATAAGGTTCCAATATTTCCGAGAGTTTGGCAGAATACCATAATAAAGTTGCGGCAACCAGGCTAATCAGAAATACCAGTGAAAAACTGATTATGGTTTCAAATAAAGTAATTCCCACATGCTCAAGGAGGGAACCGTCTTTTATCAGACCCAGGGAACATTTTACCACCAGGGTGGGACTGGCGAAGAAAAAGCTGTCAATCCACTGAAGACGGGCACTCACTTCCCATAAGATCAAAAATGCCGCAAATATTAAAATTCGTAAAACGGTCACTTCATAATGATGTCTTTTATAATCTCTGACAAATGCATCCTGTTTAGTCAGCTCTTTTTCATTTTCCTTCATTTGTCAGCTCCTCCCATAATAGATTAAAATAATACTGAAATTCCGGCGCTTTCCGGGCGGCCAGAGGAGTATTGTCTTGAAGTGTCAGTTGAATCGGTACTTCTTTTTTTACCACCGCCGGAAGATTCGAGAGTATGATGACCCGATCAGTCAGGCTGATTGCTTCTGACAGGTCATGAGTAATGATAATAACTGTTTTCCCGGTTTTGCGGATTAGCTGGCAGATATCGGCGGAAACCATCAGCCGGGTTTGATAATCCAGGGCACTGAAGGGCTCATCTAAAAGCAGGAGACTGGGATTCAGCGCTAGTGTGCGGATTAGAGCGGCCCGCTGTTTCATTCCCCCGGATAATTCACTGGGCCGTCTATTTCTGAAATTATCCAGATTATAATCTTTTAATAGCCGATCCACATAATCCAGCCGGTCCTTGGTCAGCATGTGATTAATTTCCAGACCTAAGATAACGTTTTTGTATACGGTACGCCATTCAAACAGGTGGTCAAGCTGCAGCATGTAACCGACCCGGGGGTATTTCAGGGAGCCGTCCGGATTATTGACAATGATGGTGCCCCATTCCGGCGCAAGCAGACCGGCGATAATGGACAGCAGCGTGGTTTTGCCGCAGCCGCTGGGACCGACGACGGCAACAAATTCCCCCTCTTTTATACCAAAAGAAATGTCTTGCAAAGCTACCGTTTCACCACTCAGGTCATGGTAGGAATAACCGACATTTTTTAGTTCTAACAGATTGTTTGGCATGGTAGAGTTATTTCCTTTCGTCCCCAACCGATGAAGTGCTTATTTCAAAACAATAGCGGCGGGAGTTTATATTATCTTATGATTCGACAGGGCAAAAGGTGTGATGGTATTGCAACAAAACTTTTTTTATGTTATTATAGTTCAATTAAAAGAAGAATGATTACTATTTAAATTATATTTCAAAAGAGGTTAAATATGGCACAATTATGGGGCGGACGTTTTACAAAAGAAACAGACCGGCTTGTGTATGACTTCAATGCTTCCATTGCATTTGACAAGAAGCTCTTCAAACAGGATATTGAAGGCAGTACGGCACATGTTATCATGCTGTCCAGACAGGGAATCTTAACCGTGGAAGAACGGGATACCATAATAAAAGGTTTGACGCAGATCCGGGATGATGTGGAAAAAGGGATTTTAAGTATTCATCATAAATATGAAGATATTCATAGTTTTATTGAGGCCAACCTGATCGAACGGATTGGCGATACCGGTAAAAAGCTCCATACCGGCAGGAGCCGTAATGATCAAGTGGCTTTGGATATGAAGCTTTATACCAGACAGCAGGTTATCGAGACGGATCTTTTGTTAAAAGAACTGCTTAAGGTACTGCTTTCCATTATGGAAGATAATCTGGAAACATATATGCCGGGTTTTACGCACCTTCAGAAGGCTCAGCCAACTACCCTGGCTCATCATTTGGGCGCTTATTTTGAAATGTTTGGGCGGGATCGGCTGCGGATGAAAGATATCTATTACCGGATGAATTATTGCCCGCTTGGGGCCGGAGCTCTTGGCGGTACCACTTATCCCCTGGACCGTGAGTATACTGCGGCGCTGATGGGATTTGAGGGACCGACCCTAAATAGTATGGATTCGGTATCCGACCGGGATTATCTGATTGAATTTTTAGCGGCGTTAGCAACGGTAATGATGCATTTAAGCCGTTTTTGCGAAGAAATCATTATCTGGAATTCCAATGAGTATCAATTTGTGGAAATAGATGATGCTTATTCCACAGGAAGCAGTATCATGCCCCAGAAAAAGAATCCTGACATCGCCGAGTTGGTAAGAGGCAAGACCGGACGGGTATATGGTTCGCTGATATCCTTGCTTACCGTGATGAAAGGACTGCCGCTGGCATATAATAAAGATATGCAGGAAGATAAGGAAATGGCGTTTGACGCCATGGAGACCGTTGGGAAATGTCTGTTGTTATTTACCGGAATGGTTCGCACCATGAAATTCAAAAAAGAGCGGATGGCGGAAAGTGCCATGAAAGGTTTTACCAATGCCACGGACGCGGCGGATTATTTAGTGAATAAAGGGGTTCCGTTTAGGGACGCTCATAAGCTTGTGGGCCGCTTGGTTCTGTACTGTATCGACCGGGATACTTCAATTGATGCTCTCAGCCTGGAAGAATTTCAGGCTGTCAGTGATAAATTCGACCCTGATATATATGCGGCCATATCCCTGAGAACTTGCGTGGAAAAGCGGCTGACCACCGGGGCGCCGGGACCGGCGGCGATGAAAGAGGCAATCCGGCATTACCGGGAATATCTGGCCCATGACTGGCATGAGGACTCCGGGAATGAAGTGAATACGGAAAGAGGAATGGAGGAAAAATATGAGTGAGAAATTAAAAGTAGGTATCCTGGGAGGTACCGGAATGGTGGGCCAGCGTTTTATTGCTCTGCTGGAGAACCATCCGTGGTTCGAAGTGACCACTATCGCAGCAAGCCCCCGTTCTGCCGGGAAAAGCTATGAAGAGGCGGTAGGAGACCGATGGAAGATGATTACACCGATTCCCGATACCGTGAAGCATATAACAGTAATGAATGTGAACGAAGTGGAAAAAGTAGCCGCCGAGGTGGACTTTGTGTTTAGTGCGGTAGACATGTCCAAGGATGAGATAAAGAAGATTGAAGAGGATTATGCCAAAACTGAAACGCCGGTGGTCTCCAATAACGGCGCCCACCGCTGGACCCCGGATGTCCCCATGGTAATTCCGGAAATTAATTCGGACCACATACAGGTTATCGAATACCAGAAAAAAAGACTTGGTACCCAAAAGGGATTTATTGCGGTGAAACCTAATTGTTCCATCCAAAGCTATGCCCCGGTGTTAACGGCATGGCAGGAATTTGAGCCTTATGAAGTGATTGCGACTACCTATCAGGCTATTTCCGGAGCTGGGAAAAATTTTCAGGATTGGCCGGAAATGGTGGAAAATATCATTCCATATATCGGCGGAGAAGAAGAGAAGAGCGAAAAGGAGCCGCTGCGTATCTGGGGCGAAATCAAAGACGGAGTGATTGAGCCGGCCGTATCTCCCGTAATCACTTGCCAGTGTATCCGGGTACCGGTGTTAAATGGTCATACTGCCGCCGTGTTTGTAAAGTTTAAGAAGAAACCGACAAAAGAACAGCTGATTGAAAAAATCAGAAGCTATCGCGGCCTTCCCCAGGAGTTAAAACTTCCCAGCGCACCGGAGCAGTTCATGCAGTATTTGGAGGAGGATAACCGGCCTCAGGTTACTCTGGATGTGGATTTTGGCAGCGGTATGGGCATTAGTGTCGGTCGGATTAGAGAAGATTCCGTTTATGATTATAAATTTGTCGGCTTGTCTCATAATACGGTCCGCGGAGCGGCTGGAGGTGCTGTTTTATGTGCGGAGCTGTTAAAGGCTCAGGGTTATATTAACCGGAAAAAAAAGGCTGAACTGTAACAATAAAGTAACGGTTCGCAAAATAATATTCTGATAATCACCATAGTTGGAAGAGAAAGAATTCCGAATTCTTTCTCTTCCAGATCAGTAAGGTTTAAGCACCGGGAGGTTACATGATGAACGAAATGCACTATCAATTGGATTTATTGAAAGCAATGAATCAGAAACTGAGTGCAAAGGAAAAAATGTACCGCTTGGTCTGCGATACCACATCCAGTGCCTTTCTGCATTATTCTTTTCAAAAAAATGAAATCACTCTTTTGGGGAGATGGGATTCTTATTTTCCATTCAAGATCGCTAATATAAAAGAAATAGTAAAATTTTTTGATGTGGTGGAAGAACAATATATACTCCCTTTGAGAGATATTCTTTTCCTGGAGAAGACCGGGAAGGAAGAAGAACAATTGGAATGCCGGAGAAAGGATGGCAAGACCTGGTTGGTGTTTGATACCATTGTTATCTGCGATGATAATGGGCAGCCCGCTGATAAAGTCATCTGTATCACTGATATTTCGAAATATAAGCAGCAGAATGATAAGCTTAATAATATGGCGTATTACGATTCTCTGACAGGTTTATGTAATCGGGATTATTTTATCCGGCTGCTGGAAAGGATGTTAAGGCGGGCCGAGGATGAGAATGTGGCGGTCAGTGTTCTGATTTTCGATATTGATGATTTCCGGAAAATAAATGACGGCCTGGGTATTGTAATTGGGGATGAGCTGGTACGGCAGTTCGGACTGGTGCTGGGAGAATTCCGTAATGAGAACACTCTGGTCGGCCGGTTTGGCAGTGATGTATTTGGTATGGCCATTTATGATCCCGTGGGCAGCCGCAGTGTGGAGCATATTCATAAAGTGATCCAAAACAGAATAAAGGAGCCTTTTTCTTTAAGCGGCAGAAAGGAAATTAATATTACGGTCAGTGTGGGCGTTGCTGAATATCCGGGGGTCGCACAAACTGCTCCGGAACTGATTAATTCGGCGGAAATCGTTATGTTTAAAGGCAAATCTCAAGGGCGGAATACCATTAAATACTTTGATGCACCTATTTTAATGGAATTCATGCAAAACATAGAAATTGAAAATAAGCTTAAAGAAGCGGTAAATAACAAGCAATTCCAGCTATATTATCAGCCGCAGTTCTATGCGGGGAACAGAAAATTACGCGGGGTGGAGGCATTGCTTAGGATTCCGGAGATTGAAGGAAGTTCAATATCGCCGGGAGCGTTTATTCCCATTGCCGAAAAAAACGGGTCCATCGTTTCTATTGGAAAGTGGGTTATGGAAGAAAGCATCAAACAGCATTCAAAGTGGAAGTCAAAGTACGGTCATTCCCTGATTATGTCCATAAATATTTCCGCTGTACAATATCAAAAGGCGGACTTTGCCGACACGTTAATGTATCTGCTGGGTAAATATCATGTGGAGCCCGGGGAAATTGAACTGGAAATAACGGAAGGGATGCTGATTGAGGATTATCAGGAGGGGTCCCGTAAACTGACGGCTTTAAGAGATGCCGGAATCCGGGTGGCCCTGGATGATTTTGGGACAGGATATTCTTCACTGTCTTACTTAAAAAAACTTCCCATTGACACTCTGAAGATTGATAAATCTTTTATTGATACGGTTCTTACGGATCAGGCTTCCAGAGTAATTATGGAAGCCATTATCCAAATGGTCACGACCCTGGGTTTTGTTACTATTGCGGAAGGAATTGAGGATGAAAAACAGTATCATTATCTGCATGCGATTGGATGCGATATCATTCAGGGTTATTACCTGGGGAAACCAATGCCGGCAGATAAGCTGGAATCATCATTGTTGCTATAAAGCCCGTAGGGCTGAATAGTAACGGAATAAAGCTGCCGGTTTGTAAGTGCGGGGAAAAGGAAGAAAATGTGTGGGCAAGAATCTTTTTATAGCAGAAAAACCCAGTGTTGCCAGAGAATTTGCAAAAGCGCTGAAAATCAATACCACTTCCAAGGATGGTTTTCTGGAATCGCCGGAAGCCATAATCACCTGGTGTGTCGGTCATTTGGTGACGATGAGCTATCCGGAAGCATATGATGAAAAATATAAGCGGTGGTCATTTGAAACCATACCGTTTGTTCCCAAGGAATTTAAATATGAAGTAATTGAAAATGTAAAAAAGCAGTTTCGGATTGTTAAGAGTCTCTTAAACCGGGCGGATGTGGATACCATATATGTATGTACGGATTCCGGCCGGGAAGGGGAATACATATACCGTCTGGTGGAGCAGATGGCCGATGTGAAAGGGAAAAGAAGAAAAAGAGTCTGGATTGATTCTCAGACCGAAGAGGAAATTATTCGGGGAATCAGAGAGGCAAAGGATCTTTCCGCATATGATCATTTAAGTGATGCCGCTTATCTTCGGGCAAAAGAAGACTATTTAATGGGAATTAATTTCTCACGGGTGCTTACCCTGAAATATGGGAGAGATATCCGTGATTACCTGAAAAGGGAGCGTGCCGTAATTTCAGTTGGGCGGGTAATGACATGTGTACTTGGAATGATCGTAAATCGGGAACGGGAAATCAGAGTTTTTGTAAAAACACCGTTTTATAGAGTGATCGGTAATTTTTTAATGCCGTCCGGTAATCTGAACGGAGAATGGAAAGCGGTGGAAGGTTCCAGGTATTTTGACTCACCGTTGCTATACAAGGATAATGGTTTTTTGAAAAAAGAGTCCGCGGAGGAACTAATCCGTTATCTAAAGGAAGATGAAACCAAAGATCCGGTGGTGGACCTGGTGGAACGTAAAAAAGAGAATAAAAACCCACCGCTGCTATACAATCTTGCCGAACTACAGAATGAATGCTCCCGGTTATTTAAAATCAGTCCGGATGAAACCCTGCGGATTGTTCAGGAGTTATATGAGAAAAAAATGGTAACATACCCAAGAACAGATGCCAGAGTTTTATCCTCAGCTGTGGCAAAAGAGATCCGGAATAATATCGCGGGATTAAAGCGATATCAAGCTGTCGGAACGTTTGCGGAAAGCATACTGGCGGAAGAAAGATATAAAGGGATTGCCAAAACAAGATATGTAAATGATAAACAGATTACCGATCATTATGCGGTTATCCCTACCGGCCAGGGAATTAATAATTTAGGAGCACTTCCCGGTACCGCTCAAAAAGTATATGAACTGATTGCCAGGAGATTTTTAAGTATTTTCTATCCGCCGGCAGTTTACCAGAAAATACAGGTGGTTATCCGGGTAAAAACGGAGAAATTTTTTGCCAATTTTAAGATTCTGAAGGAAGAAGGATACCTGAAAGTTGCCGCACCTTCGGAGAGCCGCCGGGAGACTCAAAAAACGGACGGTGATAATAGCGAAAAGGATAAAGAAGCCTTGGATGAAAGTTTTATTAACCTTATCATGAAATTAAAAAAAGGAGATATTTTAAAGGCAGGAGAATATGAAATCAAAGAAGGAGAGACATCTCCTCCCAAGCGTTATACCTCCGGCAGCATTATATTAACGATGGAAAATGCCGGACAGTTTATTGAGGATGAAGAACTCCGCTCCCAGATAAAGGGCAGCGGAATCGGTACCAGTGCCACCAGAGCGGAAATTCTAAAAAAACTTGTTCATATCGAGTATCTATCCCTGAATAAAAAAAACCAGGTGTTGTCCCCCACTTTAATGGGAGAAATGATATATGATGTGGTTACCGCGTCCATAAAGCCGCTGCTTGATCCGGCGTTGACTGCCAGTTGGGAAAAAGGACTGACCATGGTGGCCGGCGGAGAAATTACGGCAGCGGAATATATGCAAAAGCTGGATGATTTTGTGGTCAGAAGAACCAATATGGTCAAGGGCCTTAACAATCATAGTCATTTATATGCACATTTCCGGGAAGCCGAAACCAATTATAATAAGGGGAAATAGAAAATGGAAAAAATTAAAATTACTGAATTATTTGACTTAAAAGAAACAATTGCGGCCGAATTATTTGAAGGCCTGGAATATCCCTGGGAGGCTTTAGAATTAATCAATGAATTTATTCTTAAACTTGGGGCCAGACTGCCGGAGGATTTATATGTAAAGCAAGGCGAAAATATATGGATTGCCAGAAATGCAGTAGTGGCCCCCACAGCTAGCCTGACCGGGCCGCTGATTATCGATGAAGAGGCAAAAATCAGACATTGTGCGTTCATCCGTGGCGGTGCCATTGTTGGCAAAGGAGCGGTGGTGGGGAATTCCACCGAATTAAAGAACTCAGTGCTCTTTAATAAAGTACAGGTTCCTCATTATAACTATGTCGGTGACAGTATTTTAGGCTATGCTTCTCATATGGGAGCCGCATCCATTACTTCCAATGTAAAAAGCGACAAGACCCTTGTGGTAATAAAAGGGAGGAACAAGCAATGGGCCACCGGCCGAAGGAAGGTGGGCGCCATACTGGGTGACCATGTGGAAATCGGCTGCGGCAGTGTCTTGAATCCCGGAACCATAATCGGACCTGAAAGCAGTGTTTATCCTTTATCAATGGTACGGGGAGTGATACCGGAAAAAAGTATTTACAAAAAAGCCGGAGATATTATTACCCGGCAAGAAGGCTGAATAGCAACAAAATCTTAATCTCAAGGCGGCCGATCTCCCGGCTAAGTTTGAAGCGGTCAGCGGCAATGAATTTGCTAATGATCGGATGATTTTGTCATAAATATATAAACTGACATTTATGCGTGACAAAAATAATCAAAAACCACTGGATTTTTTAATGAAAGTATGAGAAAATATAAATGTCCGTGAGATTATTATTTTTTATTATTTTAACTTTTTAATGTACTGTCATATATAAAAATAAATAGCGCTCAATGTTCTAGTGAGCGCTTTTATTCTATAGAATAAAGGGAATAACTTTGTTCTGAAATAAATCATAAATACTAATGGAGGACATAACATGTTTTTTTGTAAAAATTGCGGCGAAGCGTATGTGTCGGACGAAGCGGTCATGTGTGTAAAATGTGGTGTGGCAAAGGCACAGGGATCTAATTATTGCCATAACTGCGGAAGACCAATTGCCCCGCAGTCCGTGGTTTGTTTAAACTGTGGCGTGGCTAATCAGCCGCCGATTCCGGCTGATGCCAAATCCAAGATGGCCGCCGGATTATTGGGGATTTTTCTTGGTGCATTCGGAGTACATAATTTCTATTTAGGGTATACTTCAAGAGCGGTGGTACAGCTTGTGCTTACGATTGTAGGTCTTATATTAAGCTGTTTTGTGATCGGCATATTTTTGGTGCTGGGCATTGAAATATGGGGTATCGTGGAAGGTGTCATGATTCTTACCGGGAAAATTAATACTGACGGCAGAGGGATGCCGCTTAGTAGTTAATTTTATAAATTTTTAAAGGGAAAAAGGAGAGAAATAAAAATGGATGGAAATAATTTTTCAAACGAACCAGATAATCAGGATAATCTGAGCAATCAGAATGAGCAAACCACTGAGAGCAATCAGAATGAGCAAACCACTGAGAGCAATAATAACGTTTATCAGGACTACACATCAAATGTGCAAAATCAGGTACCGCCGACACAATATTCCGCACCGGAAGAGAAGCAGACAAATGTACTTGCCGTTGTTGGCATGATTCTTGGTATTCTTTCAATTATTGCATGCTGTCTGAATACTTATATAGCAATTATTGTAGGTATTGCCGGTTTGGTTTGTTCGATTCTTTCCCAGAAACAGGGTAAGAGCGGTATGGCGATTGCCGGTATTGTTTGCTCCATTATCGGTTTAGTTCTTAATCTTTCTATTTTGGTAATTGGCCTTGTTGCAGGACCGGCATTGCAGGAATTCGTAAATCAGTATGGTAATTATTTTTAAGATATGAATCAAAAAAAGAAATTAGAGGATCAGTTATATTATGCCGGGCTGATTGTATTTGTTCTAAGTATTTTAGCCTTATGGATTTATTACCGTCTGCTCCCGCTGCAGTTGTTTGCTGATGGCTGCGTGTGGCAGCGAGTTCTTGGTATTTACTGTCCGGGCTGCGGTGGCACCCGGGCTGTAAACGCCTTGCTTCATGGTAACATCCTGTTGTCTTTGTGGTATCATCCGCTGGTACCTTATACGGCGATATTATTTGGTGCGTTCATGGTCAGTCAGACGGCGGCCAGAAGCACCAAATACCGGTACTTTAAAGGAATGCGTTTTCATAATTGGTTCCTGTATCTTGCTTTGGTAATACTTATTATTAATTTTGTTGGCAAAAACCTTTTGCGCTTTGTATGGAATATTACATTGTAGATTTTCATGGAGAAAAAGTATGGATAAAAAAACAACTGGAATTGTGGCTTATATTACTTGGATTGGACTGATTGTTGCTTTTGTGGCAGGTGACCGTGAAGGTGCCAAATTCCATCTTAACCAGGCATTGGTTATTTGGATTGGATCGCTTATTTGCAGTGTTTTGGGTTGGGTTCCCGTAATCAACTGGTTTACCGGGATTCTCAATATCTTATTATGGATTTGTGCTATTGTTGGCCTGATCGGCGCAGCGCAGGGCGAGGAAAGAGAAGTTCCTTTACTTGGCAAAATTAAGATTTTAAAATAATCTCAGGCTATAAACAGTCTTTGATTATGGAAAGAAAGCGGACAGGTGATTCAGTTTCTGTCCGCTTTCTTTTATTCATATTTTATTCATATTCTATCGTTAAATCAGCATCATCAGGTTCTTCGCCATGAAGAAAAGTAATAATGATTTGAACCCGTTTATAAGCTCTTGAATAATTTTCATGTGCGTATTCGGCAATGCTTTCATCATAGGCACCGTCACTGTAAGCGCTGTGATAATTAGTTACCGCTTCGGTCATATATTCACTGGCTTCCACGGACAACGACTGTAAGTAATCAAACTCCTCCGGGAAATCAATTAATGCCAGTTTCTGAAATTCTACATTCAGCTCATCCAGATATCCCAGTAATTCTTGATCCGCGGTTTCAGAAGCGGCGTCGATGTTGTTAATGGATGTATCCAATAAGGAAATGTTGATACAAAAGGTTTCAATTTCCTCCTGAAACTGAGTAAGCTTCGGATCTTTTCCGCAGCCGGTCAATAAAAAAATCGCTATAATGATAAAAAACCATGTTAATTCCTTATTTTTCAACAATATAACCTCCAATACATTTTTGTCCAATATAAAATTTAACATATTCTGCCACATTTATCAATCTTAAATGAAGAATCTGTTTTATTTATTTGCTTTACACCGTTGTCATATGTTAAAATAAAACATTGCCCGGAATAAATATTCCTGGCGGGAGTGGTGAGATAAATTACCCGGAATGGAGGGATTTTTATGATAGGAGCGGATGCGGTAATTAAGTGCCTGGAAGCAGAAGGGGTGGAAGTGGTTTTTGGTTATCCCGGTGTGGCAATCTGTCCCTTTTATAATAGTATTTTGGATTCCAAGATCCGTACCGTACTGATACGGACGGAACAGAATGCGGCCCACGCTGCCAGCGGAATGGCCAGAATGACCGGACGGCCGGGGGTTTGTGCGGTAACATCCGGTCCCGGAGCAACTAATGTAATTACCGGAATTGCCACCGCCTTTGCGGATAGTATTCCGTTAATTTGTATTACCGGTCAGGTTGACAGTGAACTTTTAGGCAGTGATGTGTTTCAGGAGGCGGATATCACCGGGGCGGTGGAATCTTTTGTGAAATATAGCTATCTGGTTAGAAACGCTGCGGACATTTCCAGGATTTTTAAGGAAGCATTCCATATTGCCAATACCGGCAGAAAAGGCCCGGTGCTGATAGATATTCCCATTGACGTACAGAATGCCTCATTGAAGCAGTTTCAATATCCTGAGGAAGTTAATCTGCGTACCTACAAACCGACTGTGAAAGGACATGCCGTACAAATCAAAAAGGTGATTAACGAGCTGGAAAAGGCCAAGCGCCCGATTATTTGTGTCGGCGGCGGAGTACTGATTGGCGGAGCGAAGAAGGAACTGTTGAAATTTGCGGAAAAGAACCGGCTTCCGGTAGTATCTACGATGATGGGAGTCGGCGTTATGCCTACGAACCATCCTATGTATTTTGGCATGGTGGGCAATAACGGAAAAGTTTATGCCAACCGGGCCATGAACGAATCCGATCTATTGATTATGGTGGGCGCACGGGTGGCGGACCGAGCGGTGAAACAGCCGGATCTGATTACCCAAAATAAAGTATTGGTACATATTGATGTGGATCCGGCGGAAATCGGTAAGAATGCCGGTCCCACCATCCCGTTGGTAGGTGATGCCAGGAATATTTTTATTGGTTTTAATAAAGAAGATATTAACGGTGATCATGAAGATTGGCTCAAAACCCTGGAAGATTATCGCCGCTTATTTAACCGGAAAAGGAATCCCAATCCGGAATATGTGGATCCGGCCCAGTTTATTATCAAGCTTTCCGAAAAAATGCAGGATAACGGCATATATGTGGCGGATGTGGGCCAGAACCAAATATGGTCCTGTGCTTATCATGTAGTGAAACAAGGCCGTTTCTTTACCTCAGGAGGGATGGGTACCATGGGATATTCCATACCGGCGGCCATGGGGGCTAAAATAGCGGCACCGAAAAGACAGGTAGTGGCGGTGTGCGGTGACGGTTCGTTCCAGATGTCCATGATGGAACTTGCGACCATGCGTCAGCATGGTGTGGCGGTGAAGATTGTGGTTTTAAAGAATAATTATTTGGGAATGGTACGGGAATATCAGCATTATAGCTATAAGGATCAGTATTCGGTAGTCGACCTTTCCGGAAGCCCGGATTTGGAAAAAATTGCAGCCGCTTATGATACCCGGTTTCTGCGCTTGTTTGACATGGAGAAGGTGGATGAAGTAATTGATGCTTTTCTGGAAAAGGATGAATCGGTTCTTTTGGAATGTATGATTGATCCCATGGATCTTGTTTAAGGAAGGAGACCGGATATGATAAAGAGAATTTATTCCGTTCTGGTAGAGAACCGTTCCGGTGTACTCTGCAAAGTAGCCGGATTATTTTCAAGACGCTGCTTTAATATTGATTCACTTGCCGTTGGGGAAACCGATGATCCCACGGTATCATGCATGACCATTGTCAGCGGAGGCAATGAACGGATGATTGAACAGATAGAAAAGCAGCTTAATAAAAAACTGGATGTCATTAAAGTAAAAACATATGAGGAAGTGCAGTGCGTCAGCCGTGAACTGATGTTGATAAAAGTAAAGTACAATAAAGGAAACCGCCGTGAAATTCTGGAGACCTGTGATATTATGAAAGCGGAGATTGTTGATATGTCCAAACATTACATGATGCTGCAAATTTGCGATGTGCCCGATAAAATTAAGGTTATGCTGACGATGCTTCAGTCCATCAGTATTGTGGAGGTGGCCCGTACCGGAACCCTGGCCTTGGCTAAGTGCGTGGAAAACGGCAACTAAGACTTTTATTGACATTCAAACACGAACTTGCTAAAATGAACAAGGAATATCAGTAGAATTATGTGAAAATTACGGAAAGGCATGGTTATTTTTATGCAGAAGAAAGTGTTTCAATTATTGGTAGATAATACTGCCGGAGTACTCAGCCGTATTTCCGGGCTGTTTTCCCGAAGAGGTTATAATATTGACAGTATTACGGTAGGCGTTACCGCCGATCCCAGATTCAGCCGGATTACTATCGTAACCAGCGGGGATGATGTTATTCTGGAGCAGATTGAGAAACAGGTGGCAAAGCTGGAAAATGTCCGTGATATTAAGGAACTAAAGCCGGATGGGAGTGTTTATCGGGAGTTGATTCTGATTAAAGTGAAGGCTGAAGCCCATCAGCGCTCGGGAGTAATATCGGTATCCGATATTTTCCGGGCTAAGATTATTGATGTGGCACAGGAGAGTCTGATTATAGAATTGACCGGCAATCAGACTAAAATTGATGCCTTTATTAATCTTCTTTCAGGATATGAGATTCTGGAACTGGCAAGAACCGGAATTACCGGACTGGGCCGTGGAACGGATAATGTGACATACATAGATGAATAATGGTAACAGTTCCGTAAGGCAAAACTGTAACGAATAATGCGTTAGCTCTAGGGAGACCTATTAATTATAAATGAAAGAAATTAATGGAGGAAGAAAAATGGCAAAAATATTTTACCAGGAAGATTGTAATATTGCTTTATTGGAAGGAAAGACTATCGCTGTCATTGGTTATGGCAGCCAGGGTCATGCTCATGCATTAAATGCGAAAGAGTCCGGATGTAACGTTATTATTGGTTTATATGAAGGTTCAGAATCCTGGACAAGGGCACAGGAGCAGGGATTTGAAGTATATACCGCGGCTGAGGCGGCTAAAAGAGCCGATGTTATTATGGTTCTGATTAATGATGAAAAGCAAGCCGCAATGTATAAAAAGGATATCGCTCCTAATCTGGAGCCGGGTAATATGCTGATGTTTGCGCATGGTTTCTGCATTCATTTCGGCCAAATCGTACCTCCTGCGGATGTGGATGTAACCATGATCGCACCGAAGGGTCCCGGCCATACAGTAAGAAGCGAATACCTGGAAGGCAAAGGGGTTCCCTGTCTCGTTGCAATACACCAGGATGCCACCGGAAAAGCTCAGGATCGGGCCTTGGCTTATGCACTGGCAATCGGCGGAGCCAGAGCCGGTGTTCTTGAAACTACTTTCCGTACGGAAACGGAAACCGACCTCTTTGGTGAGCAGGCTGTGCTTTGCGGCGGCGTATGCGCCTTAATGCAGACTGGTTTTGAGACATTGGTGGAAGCCGGTTATGATGAAAGAAACGCATATTTTGAATGTATCCACGAAATGAAATTAATTGTGGATTTGATTTACCAGAGCGGTTTTGAAGGAATGCGGTATTCTATTTCCAATACGGCGGAATACGGAGATTATATTACCGGTCCTAAAATCATTACCGATGAAACAAGGAAAGCCATGAAGCAAATCCTTCATAATATTCAGGACGGTTCCTTTGCCAAAGACTTTTTACTGGATATGTCGGAAGCAGGCGGACAGGCACATTTCCGGGCAATGAGAAAGCTTGCCATTGAACACCCGGCTGAAAAGGTAGGTAAGGAAATCCGGAAGTTATACAGCTGGAATAATGAAGAAGACAAGTTGATTAACAATTAAAAAGAATAAAGGAGTTACTATTTAACAGCGCTAGCTGTGAATAATAACATAAAGGTTAACGTTTTACCAAGACCAAAGGATTTCTTAAGAAATTCTTTGGTTTTTTTTATGCCCGGATTTTATAATCCATGGGTATATTAAGGTTTAAGGACATTACAGATAGGAGGAAATAAAATGGATCTTGTGACACTTACTTTATACTTTACGAAATATGGAGCAATAGCCATTTTTGTTATTGTACTGTTGGAATATATGAATCTGCCGGGATTTCCCGCCGGAATTATTATGCCTCTTTCCGGAGTTATGGCTGCTAAGGGAAATATCAGCTTTTTCAGCGTCATGGTGATTTCGGTTGTGGCCGGACTTACCGGCAGTCTGATTCTTTATCTGCTTGGCTGGAAAGGCGGAATTGTCTTTTTAAATGCTTATTATAAAAAATTCCCCAAGCAGAAAGACGCTATTGAAAAAAATCTCAATTGGATTCGAGAGAAAGGCTGTATCGGCGTTTTCATTGGCAAGTTAATTCCTATGATCAGAACAATTATTTCCATTCCGGCAGGAGTTCTGAAAATGAATCCGGGAAAGTATGTAATCAGTTCAGTGCTAGGTGTATTTGTATGGAATCTGGTCTTTATCGGATTGGGTTATGTATTGGGAGATCAGGTATTTACTTTATTGGGACAGACATAAGAAGGAGGGAGAATTTACTTATGATGATTGCATTAATGACCAATAATTATAAACCATTTATCGGCGGTGTTCCGATTTCCGTGGAACGGCTGGCCATAGGACTGCGGAGTCTTGGCCAATTTGATATGATTCACGTCCATCACCCTATGCTGATTGGAAAGACTGCTATTTATCTTTCCCGTAAGTATTCGGTTCCACTTGCTTTTACATATCATACCAGATACGAACAATATTTGGGCTATTTTAAAGGATATCGCTTTTTGGAAGAAGGGGCCGGCAGAAATAAGGGGGTGGTATCCGCGCTGGAACAGAAGTTTTTATACGGAATTCGGGAAAAATACCTACCGGCGTACCTGCTCCGTTTTATGCGGAATTGCCACCATATTTTTGTACCTACGGCGGGAATGAAGCAATATCTAATAGATAAATTCCATTTTGAGGAGCCCCAAATTGATATTCTTCCTACCGGGTTATCGGAGGATGGCGATTACGTGACCAGGCAGGAGATAGGTGCACTGCGGATTCAATATAAAGCGGAGCAGATACCTTTGCTGCTTTCAGTCTCCCGCATGGCTGGGGAAAAAAATATTATTTTCCTGCTGCACAGCATCAGCCGGTTAAAATTGCGGAGGCGTTTGCCGGTGCTACGCCGGTTGTGGCGCTTTCTGCCACCGGTGTTTCCGACCTGGTGGTTGACGGGGTGAATGGTTATCTGTGCCCGGAAAATATCGATATTTATACCAA
>Ga0153972_1000079_pt1 | contig 25868 bp, 20 predicted proteins | sample TSGA056MetaG_FD_104732 | JGI IMG/M metagenome (GOLD analysis project Ga0153972, IMG submission 104732) | Attine ant fungus gardens microbial communities from Georgia, USA - TSGA056 MetaG | ecosystem: Host-associated > Fungi > Mycelium > Unclassified | place: USA: Georgia, George L Smith State...
CTTCTTAAAGGGAGTATCATGATGAGATAGTGTAACTGCAAAAAAAGAGGTATTTAGCAGGATTTATTTGTGTGCGTCAAAATAATAGTTTTGTTTTTTGTTAGAAACTTGTTAAGTCAATAACATATACCAAGATGCCTATATCCGGAAATAATTAGAGTTTCCGAATCAGGAGATAAATAAGGAGGAATTTTATTGTGGGAATGAGCGGATGCATAAAATTATTGGACGAATCAATTCATGTAACCAGGCGGATTAATGATTTAAGAAACAGGTATTTTGACACGACCCCTCCTTTATGTATAGAGAGAGCGAGACTTTATACGGAATCATTTAAGAGTACGGGAAGCGAGCCTATATCAATCCGCAGAGCTTTGGCTATAGAACATGTTTTAAAAAATATATCCTTATATATTTCAAAGGGAGAGCTTTTTGTGGGAGGTCTGGCAGAAAAACCCAGAGGTTCTTCTATCTTTCCGGAATTCTCAGTCCAGTGGATTATAGATGAACTAAATGGGACTCCCTGTGCTTTTAATGAACGAAAGAATGATCCTTATATTGTAGAACCTGAAATTAAGAAAGAATTATTAGAGGAGATTCTACCATACTGGAATGGAAAAACCCAGGAAGATATGGTATATGCCAGACTTCCGGAAGAAACTAAAATTGCCGGAACGGATGTAAAAGGATTTGATGGTTCTTGGATTATGATGAGCGGAGACGGACATACAATCCCTGATTTTAAAAAGGTTTTAACCGTTGGATTAAATGGCATTATTAAAGAAGCAGAAAAATGTACGGCTAAACTGGATTTGAGCAATCCCGAAGATTTGCGGAAAGTACCTTTTTATAAATCCGTACTTATTGTAACCCGGGCAATTATTGCTTATGCAGATCGATTAAGCACTTATGCAAAAGAATTGGCAAAAAAAGAAATCGATCCTGTTCGCAAAAAAGAATTGCTCCTGATTAGTGAAAACTGTGCAAATGTGCCTGCAAAACCGGCAAAAACCTTTTATGAAGGTATACAATCTGTCCTGATTATGCATATTGTTATCCAGATGGAAAGTAATGGGCATGGAGTATCACTGGGAAGATTTGACCAGTATATGTATTATCTGTTTCAGAAGGACATCAAAGAAAAAAGAATGAATTACGAAGATGCCTTGGAATTAGTCAATGGCTTCTACATAAAGCTGAATGAAATGAGTAAGCTGAGGAATGTCGCAGATACGGAATTTTTTGTAGGATATATGGTATATCCTAATTTAACTATTGGTGGGCAGACAGAGATTGGTAAAGATGCCGTCAATGAGCTATCTTATATTTGCCTGGCAAGTACGAAAAAAATGAAAATGATTCAACCACTTTTAGCCGTACGAATCTTTCCGGGTACAAATGAAAGATTCCTTGTAGAATGTGCAAAAACTATTGCTAAAGGAATTGGAATGCCGGCTCTTTATAATGATGATGCTATTATTCCGGCATTACTAAGTCAGGGATATGAATTGGAGGATGCTTACGATTATGGCATTACAGGCTGTGTCGAACCATCGCCGCAGGGTAAAATTGGGGGAAGGTTTGGCGCAGCATTCCCTAATCCGGTAAAAGTATTAGAATTAACGATGCATGGAGGAAAAGATCCAAGAACCGGATACACGCCGATGCCCGGGAAAAATTTCACCCAGGTGCGAAGCTTTGAAGAATTTATGGAGGAATTTAACAAACAACAGCAATATTATTTAAAACATCATGTCATCCAGGACAACCTAGTTGATTTGATATGGGAAGATATTATGCCTACACCAATTCTTTCCTCGGTAATTTCGGATTGTATACATAGAGGAAAAGAAATCAAAAAGGGCGGAGCAAAATATGATTTCACCGGAGGACAAATGGTAGGGACAGCTTCCTGTATTAATTGTCTGGCGACGATTAAAAAATTAGTATTCGATGAGATGATTTTTACTAAGGAAGAATTACTTCATGCACTGGATACCAATTTTGAAGATGAAGCCACCTCACCAAAAGGAGAAGAGATCCGCCAGATTCTCATGAGCAAAGGAAGTGCCTTTGGAAATGACGATGAAAATGCAGATCAGATTGCATTTGATTTTATCCATTTCTGGTCTAAAAATAAGATGAGTTATAAAAATACCCGTTATGGGAAAGGACCTATTGGCGGAAAATTCATTCCTTCTACGGCAACTGTAGCGGCAAATATTCCGGCAGGTTATATTGTTGGGGCGACGCCTGACGGCAGAAAGTCCGGGGAACCTATTTCAGAAGGTATTTCTGCCTTTGGCGGAAGTGATGTGAACGGTCCGACAGCATTGATTAACTCAGTAGCAGCCATTCCCAATATTATGTATGCAGGGGGACAACTTCTGAATGTAAAATTTAATCCTTCCTGCTTTGACAATAACACTGGTATTCGTAATTTTGTTTCATTGATACGAACTTATTTTCTTAAAAAAGGATTTCAGATTCAGATAAACGTTGTTGATAAAGAAACCTTGTACAATGCCATTAAACATCCGGAAAATTACAGGGATCTGATGGTTCGGGTAGCGGGATATAGCGCATATTTTATAACCTTAAACAAACAATTACAGGAAGATATAATAAACAGGACAGAGCATACGATGTAATCAGGGATGCGATATTAAACAAATTATATTGAACAGGCAGGTTGGAAAAGAAATGGAAGGACTTATCTTTAACATACAAAGATATAGTGTGAATGACGGCAATGGAATACGCACAGTCATATTTTTTAAAGGCTGCCCTTTAAGGTGCAGATGGTGCTCCAATCCGGAATCACAGGAAACTGGTTTTTCTAGAATCTTCTGGAAGAATAAATGTATTGGATGTGGAAAGTGTATTATGGCGTGTCCAAAAAAAATTGGAAATAATATGTTAAGACAAACAGAATGTATCCATCACATGTGCTGTGTTGATGTTTGCCCTACTCAGGCCTTGAAGTCGGTAGGCAGAAAATATACTGTCGATGAAGTTATTAAGCTTGTTAATAAAGATGCCATGTTTTATACGGCCTCCCTGGGAGGTGTCACCGTTTCCGGTGGAGAACCTCTGATGCAATGGAAATTCGTTGCTAAACTGCTGGAATGTTTTCAGGAGAATTGTATCGATACGGCCATGGAAACGACAGGGTTTGCCCCCTTTGAGCATTTGGAGACAGTAGCATCTCATTGCAATCAGATTTTGTATGATGTTAAGCATATGGACTCTGGGATACATGAAGCTTATACAGGAGTGGGAAACGAACAGATATTGGACAATTTGGTAAGAATCAAGGAAAAAGGTATTCCGCTCATCATCCGTGTCCCTTTGATACATAATATGAATGATAGTTGGGAAAATTTGGATAATACTGCGGAGTTTGCAAAAAGTATAGGAGTTAAGGAAATTCATATTTTACCGTTCCATCAGTATGGAGAGCCTAAATACGAAGCTTTAGGACGGCCTGTAAGTATAGAAAACGGAACAGTTCCGGAGGTATATATAAAGGAAATAGAGAGAAAATTATCAGCCAAAAGTCTGAAGATTTTGATTGGTGGATAATGAAAAAATCCTTTTGCCTGTGAGATTTGCGTGAAATAAAAATGCACAAATTTCATGGGCAAAAAAAATACGCCAAGTGATATTGACAAATGTTATGACAAATGTTAAAATGATTGTAGTTAGAACAGATAAGAAAGTAAATAACAAAAAAGAATTTATTGTATAGTTCATCAAAAGGTGTTATCGCAGCAGTAAAATGGAGTTTGAATGACATCGAGGAGGCTGTATTAAAATGGAAGTAGAAACAAGCAAGAAAAAAGCAGAATATTGCTTAGAGATGTTGGAAATTGACAAATATTTCCCGGGAGTTAAGGCACTGGATAATGCACGGCTCCAGATAAAGCCGGGAGAAGTACATGCGTTGTTAGGAGAGAACGGAGCAGGTAAATCTACTTTGATGAAAATACTAAGTGGACAGTATTTCCCGGATGAAGGTAAGATTATCTATTTTGGTGAAGAGATTAAAATAAAAAGTTCATCAGAAGCATTAAAATTAGGAATCTCCATGATTCATCAGGAGTTAAGCCCGTTAAAAGATATGACAGTTGCTGAGAACTTGTTTGTAGGGCGGGAACCCAAGAAAAATGGTATTCTTGATAAAAAGAAAATGAATGTGAAAGCAGCGGAGTACTTAAATGAGTATGAGCTGAATGTAAAAACAACTGGTAAGGTAAGGGAACTGAATATTGCACAAATGCAGATGCTGGAAATTATAAGAGCCGCCACATACAGAACAAAGGTAGTTATTATGGATGAACCAACATCTTCCTTAACAGATGAAGAAGTTCGAATATTATTCAGAACGATTGCTAATTTAAAAGAACGGGGAGTTTCGATAATATATATATCCCATCGTATGGAGGAAATATTTGAAATTGCAGACCGGGCAACGATTTTTCGGGATGGACAGTACATAGGAACTAGAATTGTGGAAGATGTAAACCAAGATGAATTGATTTCCATGATGGTAGGAAGATCAGTTGAAGATATTTTCCCTAAAGTTGAAGTAGAGATTAAAGATAAAATCCTGGAAGTAAAGAATTTGACAAGAACTGGTAAATTTAAAGATATTTCTTTTGAACTTAAGAAAGGAGAAATCCTGGGATTTGCAGGATTGATAGGAGCTGGTAGAAGTGAGGTGATGAATGCAATCTTTGGGATTGAGAAGTTGACTTCGGGAGAAATTACTATAGAAGGAAAACCGGTGACGATAAAATGTCCAAAGGATGCCATAAGACACGGAATCGGATTTGTTACAGAAGACAGAAAAGGAAATGGATTAGTACTTGTACGTTCCGTATTAGAGAATATATCTCTGCCGACGCTTCCAAAGATGAATAAAGGCTTGATTTTAAAGAAGCGTTCAGAGATATCAAGGTGTGTTGAATATATAAAAAAACTGAATGTAAAAACTCCTACGCCAAGAACTCTAGTGGGAAGCTTAAGTGGTGGAAATCAGCAGAAGGTTATTCTCGCAAAATGGATGATGGCAAAGCCGAAAATCTTAATACTAGATGAACCAACCAGAGGAATTGATGTTGGGGCAAAGGCTGAGATTTATACTTTAATGTGCAAGCTTGCGGCAGAAGGTATGGCAATTATATTAATTTCATCTGAATTGCCTGAGGTAATGTCCATGTGTGACAGACTGATTGTCATGGGGAATGGCAAAATCAAGGGCGAATTTAATAGACAAGAAATTTTAGACAAAGAAATTACACAAGAAAAAGTGTTAAGTGTGGCAATCGGAGGGATAGAAGATGAATAATATAAAAAAAGTCAGAACAGAAGGGGTAGAAAAAGAAAGCATTAATTTAAAAAGTTTTATGACTCGTTATGGACTGATGATAATTATTATTGTATTTATTTTGATTATGTGTATTGTTCAGCCGGCATTTCGGACTTCTGCAAATATGTTGAACATTTTAAAGCAGGTATCTATGAATGGAATGATTGCACTGGGCATGGCCTTTGTAATAATGATTGGAGGAATCGATCTTTCAGTCGGATCTATCGTAGCTGTAGCAACGCTGGTTGCGGGAAGCGTTTTAACTATGAATCCGGATAATCAGATGTTCACGGTATATGCGGTACTAGCTGCATTAGCAGCAGGTATTTTATGTGGGGCATTTAACGGCCTGTGTATTGCATATTTAAAAATTCCGCCATTCATTGTAACCATGGGAACCATGACAATGTTTCGTGGGTTGGGATATCTGTATTGTAATGGGCAGCCCTATGTATTAAAATCAGCAACTTATAAAGTGATTGGGCAGGGGACGGTTACGGGGCTGTCTATTCCGATTCCGGCAATTATGCTAGTCGTGGCTATTGTTATATTTTATTTTATCTTAAACTGGACAAAATTTGGAAGAAATGTATTAGCAACCGGCGGTAATGAAAATGCAGCAATTACTGCAGGGATTAACGTAAAGAAAATGAAAATAATTGTATACACAATGTGTGGATTTATGGCAGCATTGGGAGGGATTATATTAGGCTCACGTATTAATGCCGGGAATCCATCTTTGGGCAGCGGTTATGAACTGGATGCTATTTCTGCAGTAGTCATCGGCGGTGCCAGCATGAGTGGCGGACTTTGTACAACGCTTGGAACTGTACTCGGTATTATGACATTGGGATTAATCAACAATTCATTAAATATGTTAGGTGTATCAAGTTATTTCCAGATGGTATTCCAGGGTATCATTATTATCGTAGCAGTTGCTTTAGATGCAAGAAGCCGGCAGGCAAAATAAAGACAGGTATACTATAGGACAAAGATAATGTCTATCAAATACTTGATAGTATATTATATATTTTAAAAACATAAAGGAGAAGAAGAAAATGAAGAGAAAAGTGTTATCAATGCTTATGGTGATTTCCATAATAGCGGTGATGTTAACCGGTTGTGGGTCAAACGGCGAAAGTGATACGAAAGATGATGCAGCTAATACTACATCAGGCAATGCTAGCAGTACGACAACAGATGATAACGCAGCGGGGGAAGAAAAAATTGTTATTGGCTATTCTGTTAAGACACTATCTGATACCTATATGCAATTCTTAAAAAGCGGTATTGATTCACAAGTTGATAATTATGAATTTGTTGAACTTCAGGTAGCAGATGCACAGATGGACTTAAATACACAGTTAAGCCAGGCAGAAGACTTTATCTCAAAGGGTGTTGATGTATTATTATTCTGCCCACAGGATGCAGACGCATGCATACCGATTGTTGAGGCGGCAAATGCAGCAGGAATTCCTATAGTTGAAGTATGTACCAACACAAATGACGGTGAATATGATTCTTTTGTAGGGTCTAATGATGTTGATGCAGGAGAAATGCTTGGAAACTTCATTATGGAACAGATGCCGGATGGTGGAAATATATTAATACTAGAAGGAATTATGGGCCAGTCTTCACAGATTTTCAGATACGAAGGTTTAGAGAATACCATTCTTGCTGACAGCAAATACAACTTGTTAGAATGCAAAACAGCAAATTGGCAGAGAGACGAAGCTATGGCACAAGTAGAAGACTGGCTGGTAAAATATCCGGAAATCGACGCAATTATCTGTGAAAATGATGACATGGCCATGGGAGCTTTAGAAGCGTGTGAAGCAGCAGGTAGGAAAGAAGATATCATTATCCTTGGTGTGGATGGAAACGAAGATAATATTCAGGCTGTATTAGATGGCCGCCTGGAGGCTTCAATTCTTCAAAACGGACCGGAACAGGGAGCTACAGCGATTGATATCTGTGTAAAACTTGCAAAAGGTGAAACTATAGATAAAGAATATATGATCCCATTCGAACTTATTACTAAAGAAAATGCGGCAGATTACATTGATTAGTTACATAGAAAATACATAAAATTTTTGCCCATCCTTTAGACTATATTTAAGGATGGGCGATTGCAAATTAAGTAAAGGAGGATTAAGTATGAGTAATGTAAAATTTGTAAGAACCGAGAAGCTGCGGGAGTGGATTCGAAGTGTCACACCGGAAATATGTCCGGAAAGAGCTATCATTGCGACGAGGACATATAAGGAAACGGAGTCTGAGCCTATGGCGATACGCAGGGCAAAAACATTTTATAACACATTGGCAGAAATGACGGTATGTATTTATGACGGAGAATTAATCGTTGGAAACCAATGCAGTAAACCAAGAAGCTCGCCAATTTTCCCGGAAACAACAGCAACCTGGATTAAAGAAGATATTAGCGATTTCTGGACAAGAGGATCTGATAAATTTTATGTGCGTCCGGAAGTTGAAGAAGTCCTGAAAAAAGAAGTTTTTCCATATTGGGAAGGAAAAACGGTCCAGGACCGTACGTTGGATTTAATTCCGGCTGAAAGTAAAAATGCATGGTTAGTTGATTACCGAATCTATTCCAATGATTTACATTGGAAAAATGCAGTAGGCCATCTGGTCGCAGATTATGATGTAGTATTGAAAAAAGGCTATGGAAAGATTGCAGAAGAAATCCAGGAAAAAATAGACAACCTTGACATGACGCAGTCAGAAAATGTAGAAAAAATGATATTCTATAAATCTGCACTATTATGTTCCCAGGCAGCCATCATGTTTGCAAAAAGATTTTCTAAACTGGCGGCAGAACTTGCTTTGAAAGAAGACGATGCAGTAAGAAAAGCAGAATTACTAAAAATCTCCGGAATTTGTAATAAAGTGCCGGAAAAACCAGCAGAAACCTTCCATGAAGCATTGCAGGCAGTGTGGTTCCACCAGTTATTAATACAGTTGGAAGTAGACGGGCTTGCCATATCCACAGAAAGATTTGACCGGTTAATTTATCCTTATTATAAACACGATATTGATGCCGGAATTATAACGAAAGAAAACGCACAGGAGTTATTGGAATGTTTATGGATTAAATTTTTCGAAATCATGAAAGCCTATGATAATATCAATGCAAAATATTATTCAGGGTATTCCATCGGTCAGATTCTGACTATCGGCGGGCAGGATGATGATGGGAATGATGATACTAATGAAATATCCTTTTTGTGTATGGAAGCAGAAGATAATATGCGGCTGACACAGCCGAACCTTGCAATCAGATATAATGTTAATACACCTGATGACTTCTTACTGCGTGTCAGCGAATACATTAAAGTGGGTACTGGAAAACCATCATTATTCAATGACGGCGCAATAGTACCGGCCTTATTAAGCAGAGGAGTTAAACTAGATGAAGCCAGAAACTATGCACTCATTGGCTGTGTCGAAGCATCTCCTAAAGGTATGTATTATGGATGGACAAACTCCGGCATGTTCAATCTTGCAAAATGTATAGAACTGGCAATCAATGACGGCATATGTATGCTATCCGACAAACAGGTGGGACCAAAGACCGGCAAAGCAGAGGAATTTAAGACTTTTGATGACTTTGTAGCAGCCTACAAAATCCAGGTAGAATACTTTGTCAGCCAGATGATAGCGACTTTAAATGGCATTGATTATTCACACCAGAATAATCTTCCTACCCCATATATTTCTATTTGTATGAAAGACTGTCTGGAAAAAGGAAGGGATCTTACACGAGGTGGTGCCCGGTACAATTTTACAGCTCCTCAGGGCGTCGGGCTTGCTGATGCGGCAGATTCTTTGGCGGCAATCCGTCAAATGATATTTGATGATAAGAAATATACCATGAAAGAATTATTGGCTGCTTTGAAAGCAAACTTTGAGGGTTATGAAAAATTACACAGGGATTTAAAAAATGTGTCTAAATTTGGGAATGATGATGATACTGTAGATAAATTGGGTGTCATGGTCGGTAAGCATTTTTGTAAAGAATTGGAGAAATATCCTAATGCACGTGGCGGCAGATTCCATGCAGGATTATATCCGGTATCATCTAATGTCCCAATGGGAGTGGACGTTGCGGCACTGCCAAGCGGCAGATTGAGCCAGCAGCCATTGGCAGATGGGGTCTCTCCTTCAATTGGCGGAGATAAATTAGGACCCACAGCTGTTATTAAATCAGTTGCAAAATTAGACCATATTGCAGCTTCTAACGGTTCTTTACTGAACCAGAAATTCAATCCAAAGGTACTTGATACACCGGAAAATATGGGGAAATTTATGAAGCTGATTCGTACATACTTTGACTTAGGCGGATGGCATGTACAATTTAATGTTATTTCGGCAGACACGATGAAAAAAGCACAAAAAGCACCTGAAGAATATAAAAATTTAATGGTACGTATTGCTGGATATAGTGCGTTTTTCACGGAACTGGATTCGGATTTACAGGATAATCTTATTTCCAGAACAGAGCAACAGGGATTTTAAAATGAGAAATGCTTAGGAGGCGGCAGGCGCAGTGCTGCCGCCTTCGATATTATGGATAGGAGTCAAAAAAATGGGTATAAGCGGAATAATATTCAACATTCAGCGTTTTTCTATACATGATGGACCAGGAATTCGTACGATTGTATTTTTAAAAGGCTGTCCTTTAAACTGTATATGGTGTGCAAATCCGGAGTCCCAGAATAAGAGAAAGCAGGTAATGTATTCTAAAAAAGAATGCCGGATGTGTGGGATATGCCAAAAGGTATGTCCAAATGGCGCTATTTACATAGAGAAATACAAGGGCGTAGTAATTGACCGGGAAAAATGTATGGTATGTGGTACATGTATTGAAGAATGCATCCCTATGGCTTTAAAAATAGTAGGGAAAGAGTTATCTGTGGAAGAGATTAAAAAAGAAGTTATGAAAGACAGCTCATTTTTTCGCAGGGACGGCGGTATAACCTTGTCCGGGGGAGAAGCTCTGGCGCAAAAAGACTTCACCGCAAAGCTGTTAAAAGAATTTCATGATTTATGTATCCACACGGCAGTAGAAACCTGCGGACAGGTGGAATATGAGACTATAGAAGCCATTCTTCCTTACTGTGATTTATTTCTTTATGATATCAAGGAAATGAATTCCTTAAAACACAAGGAATTCATTGGCATGGGAAATGAAAAGATATTGGAAAATCTTTTGAAGTTGGGAAAAACAGATGCAAAGATTTGGATTAGGATGCCCATTATAGCCGGATACAATGATAATCCAAAAGAAGTCTGTACCGTGGCTGATATTGCAAGACAGATAAGAAATCTGGAAAGAATTGAACTTCTTCCTTATCATAATCTGGGCGTGAGTAAATATGAACGTCTTGGTAAAACCTATGAATTAGACCGAGAAATGCCGCCGCCCACCCAGGAACGGCTGTATGCGCTCAAAAAAGTGATTGAACAAGAACTGCAGGGACGTGATGTGGAAGTGATTGTCGGCAAATAACACATGTGGAAAAGGAGAGAACCGTATGCAAGGTAAAATGAAAGCAGTATTAATGCCTGAAATTCGTAAAATGGAAATAATTCAATTAGATATTCCGCAGATAAAAGTTGATGAGGTACTTATTAAAGTAAAACATATCGGAATCTGCGGTTCGGATGTACATTACTATGAATATGGACGTATAGGTGATTTTGTAGTGGAAAAACCTATCATTTTAGGCCATGAGTTTGCCGGAGAGGTAGTGGAAAGGGGTGATTTAGTAAAACATTTAAAACCAGGTGATAAGATTACCGTGGAACCTGGAAAACCATGCGGAAAATGTAAATACTGTATGGCCGGAGATTACAATCTTTGCCCGGATATGGTATTTATGGCGACGCCTCCGGTTGATGGCTGTTTATCTGAATATGTTGCCTATCCGGCACATTTATGCTTTAAATTACCAGATAATATGAGCACTGTAGATGGGGCTTTAGTTGATCCTGTTGCGGTAGGATATCATGCAGCATTCCAGGGTGGCGCAAAAGTAGGAAAATCTGCTATTGTGCTTGGCGCAGGCTGTATCGGGTTAATGTCAATGATGGCATTACAGTCGACCGGCGTATCCCCTGTTTATATTACAGATATGGTAGGAAGCCGCTTGATAAAAGCCAAGGAATTAGGTGCTGCCGGTGTCTATGGAGCTTGGGATGCTGATTATATTGAAAAGGCAAAAGCAGACTTGAATGATGAGGGCTTTGACATTGTCGTAGAAACAGCAGGAAGCCCCCATACTATCCGACAGTCTACAAAGCTAGTAAAACGGGGCGGTGTCATCGTATTGGTAGGTATGTCGCCAAATAGTGAAAACATTGTGGATACTGCAGAGCTTATGGCAAAAGAGGCTGCCGTGACAACTGTATTTAGGTATAAAAATATCTGGCCGATTGCTATTTCCGCTATTTCAAATGGTAATTTCCCTGTCAGCAAAATTGTGAGTGCCACCTATCCTTTCGAAAAAACCCAGGAAGCATTTGAACGCTGTGTCAATGATAAAGAAAATGTTATCAAAGTCGTCATTGAGTTTTAAAACATCTGGAGGGATTGCTGATGAAATGCTTTATCGGAATAGATATGGGGACCAGTGGTATAAAAGCGGTGGTAATGGAACACGACGGGAAAATAATCGGGACGGGTTATGTTGAAAATAACGAACTGATTACCCCGGCTTCCCTTTGTGTGGAACAAGACCCCGGAAATTGGTGGAATGCTTTAAAAAAAGCAGTACAAAATGCCGTCCGGGAAAGCCAGGCTTCTAATCGAATCGTATCCATGGCCGTGACGGGACAGATGCTTGGAAATGTCATGCTTGATAAGAATAAGAATCCAATTGGAAATTGCATTATCTGGATGGACCAGCGGGCGATAGAAGAGTTAGAAGAATTTAATAATATTGTTGGAAAAGAAAGGCTTATAGAGATAACATCCAATATTGCGCTGACTAGTCTATGGGCACCGAAACTCATGTGGATAAGGAAACACAGACCGGATATTTATGAGAAGACAAGACATATTCTTTTTCCAAAAGATTACATTAATTTCAAACTGACCGGAAATATTTCTATTGAAGTATCTGATGCCTCAGGAAGCGCCTTGATGGATGTAAAAAAACGGAAATGGTCAAAAGAACTCTTTGAACTATGCGGTATACCATATACATGGGTTCCTTCTGATATATTTGAATCACAGGATTGTATCGGTACGCTTTTACCGGAAGTGGCTCATGAGTTAGGACTTAGGGCGGGGGTCACCGTAGCTGCAGGATGTGGAGACCAGTCGGCATGCGGAATAGGAAGCGGAGCGGTAAAAGAGGGCGTTGTTTCTGTTACAATTGGAACTTCAGGCGTAGTATTTGCAGCAACTAATCAGGTGATACCTGATAATGCAGAAGCAGCAGCTATGGGGTACTGCCATGCAATTCCAAAGATGTGGTGTAAGTTTGGATGTACTTTAGGCGCCGGTGGTTCTTTTAAATGGGCAAGGGATACTTTCTTTGTTAATGAGGCAGCGTTGTGCAGGAAAAACGGGCAAAACCCTTATAATAAAATGACGGACTATGCCAGTCGGGCAGCAATAGGAGCAAATGGGCTTATATTTCTTCCATATATGAATGGTGAGCGCACCCCCCATCCGGATCCATTTGCAAAAGGTGTTTTTTTGGGTTTATCTTACCGCCATAAGCTAGATGAAGTGCTACGTTCCATCATGGAAGGGGTGACCATGAGTCTTCGTGATACAGTAGAATTACTGCGTGCAGCAAGAGTGGATGTGCAAAGAGTATACGCATCTGGAGGCGGTGCAAGAAGTACTTTATGGAGGCAGATGCAGGCTGATATTTTTAATGCTGAATTAATAGTCAATAATGTGAAAGAGACCGGATGTATGGGAGCAGCAATTTTGGCAGGAGTTTGTGCGGGAGAATACCAGGATATAGAAAGTGCCTGTGCGGCTATTTTAAAGCCAATGACTATTGTAGATCCAATACCAGAAAACGTGCAAAAGTATGATGAATATTACGAAGTATATCGAAATTTGTATGATACTTTGAAAGACGATTTTAAAAAGTTAAATTCAGTAGCAGGAAAATATTAAGATATCTTAAAAATGGAGGAGAAGCTGTTTTGAGAAATGATATATATTATAATCCGACAAAAATTTATTTTGGTAAAGATGCCGAAAACAATATTGGAAAAGCAGTCGCATCTGCCGGGGTAAAAAAGGTGCTTATTCATTATGGAAGTGAACGGATAAAGAAGAATGGATTATTGAATAAGGTAGCAGATAGCCTGAAAAAAGAAGGTATAAGATGGGTGGAACTAGGAGGGGTAGAACCCAATCCAAAAGCCGCTCTTATATATGAAGGAATCAAATTATGCCGAGAAGTTGGGGTTGAATTCATTGTAGCAGTTGGTGGAGGGAGTGCCATTGATTCTGCAAAGGCAATTGCAGCAGGTAGTTTATATAATGGAGATTTCTGGGATTTCTATGTGGCAAACGCTAAACCAGAGAAAGCACTGCCTGTTTCCACAGTTTTAACCATTCCGGCAGCTGGCAGCGAATCCAGTAACAGCAGTGTAATTACCCATATGGAACACGGATATAAGCGGTATCTTGACAACGATTTAATCCGCCCGGTTTTTTCGGTTTTGAATCCTGAATTTACTTATTCCCTTACTCCGTTTCAGACGGCCTGTGGAATCGTAGATGCATTTGCACATGTATGTGAACGATACTTTACTTTGGAAAAGGATGTGCTGTGCACCGATTACTTATGTGAAAGTGTTATGAAAGTCTTGATTTATTATGGAAGAAGGGTGCAAAAGGAACCGGACAGCTACAGTGTCCGTGCAGAAATTATGTGGGCATGTAAAATAGCCCATGACGGCAGTCTTGGCATTGGACGGTCAGATGACTGGGCATCCCATATGATTGAACATGAATTGAGTGCGGAAAATGATACGGTTCATGGGGCAGGCCTGGCTGTTATCATGCCTGCCTGGATGAAATATGTATCTAAACAGTACCCGCTAAAATTTGCACAGATGGCAAAAAATGTATTTGCAATACCGGATAATGATAATCCACAGGATATGGCCAGGAGAGGAATCCAGGCATATGAGTGCTTTTTAGATGACCTTTTAATGCCAAGAACTATGTCAGAGGTTGGTATTGGCCGGGAGTCCTATGAAACCATAGCAAACAGATGTGTTGAATTTGGCGGTTCTGTCGGAACTTATGTGAAAATATATAAACAGGATGTATTGAATATTCTTGAAATTGCAGAAACGAAGGGGAGTTGATTCCTTATTCCTTATTCAAGGTGATATAGTTTTAAAAAGTGCTGATACTGTTGTTCCCATAGAGAGGTATCTGTGGGATAATAGGTGGTGATTTCATAACTTTTGGCAATAATGGAGCGTGCTTGTTTTACACTATTCATAGCTTTGTGGCTCAAAAACTGGACTGTGGCATTACCAAGGGCCGCTGCATCCACCGGGCCGCAATGGACAAAACGATTGCAGGCATTTGCAGTATATTGCCCGAGTAATTTGTCCTGGCATCCGCCTCCGGTGATTTGAATATGAACAATGGGTTTAGTACTGATATGTTCCAGTTTATCAATTGTCCAACAAAATTTCAGTGCCAAACTCTCCAGTATGCAGCGGACGATTTCTCCCACGCTTTGTGGACAGGAGCCATATACTTCCATACATTTTTCCTGAATCCTAAGGGGCATGTTTCCCTGAGAAAAGAAAACTTCATCATCCGGATTAATCAAATAGGTAAAGGGAGATGCCTGGGCTGCCAGGATATCCAGTTCTAAATAGGTATATTCTTGTCCAACAGAAGCATAGTAGGCACGCACTTCCTGAATCAGCCACAATCCCATATTACATTTCAAAATACGGTGGTGGGGACCTGGATAACCACCTTCATTAGCAATATTGAACATAAAGGTTTCTTTATTGATAATGGGGTGGTTACTTTCTATGCCTGTAAGGCACCAGGTTCCGCTGCTGATGATGGCACTGTTATCCTTACATGGAGCCGCGAGATACGCTGAAGCAGTATCGTGTTCACAGACGGCAATGACTTCTATTGGCGGCAGGTTCCACTCATCACGCAGTTCTTTGCGCAAGGTTCCCACATGGGTTCCCGGCTTTATAATATTGGGCAGAAGTGATTTGGGAATTTTGTAGGCCTTCAGTATTTCTTCGCTCCAGGTCTGTGTATAATAGTCATACATTTGACTGACAGAAGCAATCGTATATTCCGAAGCAATGTTTCCGGTCAGATAATAGATGAGTAAGTCCGGTATATGCAGTAATTTATAGGCAGAGGAAAGAATCTTTTCCTGTCCGGCTTCCCTCATAGAGGCAAGATGCATTAAAGTTGTAGACGGACTGTTCTGATTTCCGGAATATTGATGCCGCATCCGAGGTGGCATGATATGATCCAGGATATCTTTATAACGTAGTGTCCGTTCGTCTCGATAACAATGTATAGGCATAAGCAAATCGCCCGCCCTGTTAATCAAGCCGAAATCGTTGCAAAAACTGTCGATGCCAATGGATTTGATTTCTCCGGGGTAGAGCATATTTGCCTTTTTGATACCAATAACTAAATTTGTATAAATATACAAAAAATCCCAGTAAATACTTGAACCTAATGCAATTCCATGATTGGTAAAACGATGGATTTCTTCCAACTGCATATTATTACCCGAATAAGTAGCAATATAAATTTTTCCACTGCTTCCACCTAAATCAAATGCAAGTATTTTTATATTTATCTCCATTTTTGCAAACCACCCTCCGTTTTATATGTACAAACTGGTAACGACTTAAATCAGTTTTCCCAGGATAGAACACATAGCGTCTGTTTCGATGCGTTCTAACATACTGTATGCTGTATATAAATCCTGACCGGAGACTACAACGCCGTGTAATGGCATGATGCATCCGATGGGCTGCTGTTTAGCGAGTTCTTTGCGGTCATTCCAGTATTTGTAGATTTCATGGTGGAGATCTGAAGTATATGCCTTAGTATAAGGAATACAATCCACCATGCCTCTCTTCATGGTAGCTTCCGTAATATTTGGTATAGACTTGGATCGGGCAACATAAACCATGCAGTACTGCGGATGAGCATGAATGGTGCAGCTTATGTTTTTAAAATTTTTTAATATCAGGACATGCATCAGCGTTTCGCGGGACAGGTCTCCATGTCCTTCTATGATATTTTGTTCATAATCAATCAGAATAAAATCCTTAGCCTGTAATTCACAGAATCTACGCTCACTCATGAGAGAAGGGGAGACTAAAATTCTGTTTTCGTCCACCTTGACTGCAAAGTTTCCTCCGGCGGAGTTAGTAAGCCGCCTATCCCACATATAATGACAAATCTTTACCATTTCTTTTCTTGTTTCTAAATAAGATAGTTTAGACATAATAAACAGCCTTTCCAAAAAATTATAATTTATGAATGGTTACATTATTTAAAAAATCTTTGACGCGTTGACGGTTGAAGCCTGACGATATACTGCTTTCCGCCGTAGCGGCAGAGGCTGCCGTTGCCAGCTTTAAAGTATCCTCAATGCACATCTGTTCGGAGAAACCTGCTATCAGACCGGATAAATAACAATCACCACAGCCGATGGTGTTGATTACTATTGTATTTTCCGGCGGATATATACGGTAAAAATCATCCTTGTATTTCACTATGGAACCGTCTCCCCCAAGACTTAAAGCAATGACCTCTATCTGGTAAGCATCTAAAAGACCTATGGCGTGAATCATAGCGGCTTCGGTCTGAAGTTCTGCCGCCGGAATAGAACATAAGGCAGAAAGCTCATCCAAATTCGGCTTTAGTAAAAAGGGAGAAGCCTTAATGCATTCCTTGAGACTTAGTCCGCTAGTATCCAGATAAATAGATAGATGCTTGCTTTTCAATTCCTGGATAAGGATATTATAAATATCCGGATTGCAGTTAGACACATCACCGGAAAGAACTAAAATATCCCTTGGAGCAATCTGTTTCTTCATACCGGTAATTAGTTCATCCAACATATTGTCGGTCAAACTTACCCCTTTATCCGAAAGGATAGTGCAGTCGGTGGAATCTTCTACAATCAGATAATTGGTACGGGAATTCCTTTCAGGATAATATAGAAACTGTGTGATAATCTCTTCAGCTTCCAGCATATCAATAATAGTTTTACCTATTACGCCAAAAGAAATCCCCCAGGCCGTATTATCTTTACCAAGTTGTTTTAAATCAATAGATACATGGGTTCCCTTGCCTCCCAGCACTGTTGTGGTATGTTTAATACGGTTAGTGATATTACGATTAAAGCTGTTTAAGTAAATTATATTATCCAGAGCTGGATTCAAAGTGATGGTATGGATCATATGTCTTTTTCCTTTCCGTTTAATTCCGAATATGTTTGTATTGTAACATATTTAAGCAAAAAGCGCAACTAAAAACACAAAAATAGGGAGTCTTGCTACCTGAACCATTTCCTGAGTATCCGAAGAAGGCTTTGCTTTAATAATATTTCAGTTATTGACATACGTTATAACAAATGTTAAAATTGATTATATAATAAGACATATATAAATATCATAAAAAGGGGAGGCATTAAATTGAATAAACAATATCCAAAAGATTTATTGGCAGATATGTGGTTTAAAATGAATCTTGCAAGAGAATTTGAGAACAGGGTTCAATGGCTCTTTTCTATGGGACTAGTTCACGGAACGACCCACTTAGGCGTAGGAGAAGAGGCAACTGCCGTAGGTTCCATTTTAGCACTTAAGCCACAGGATTATGTGTTTGGTACACACCGGGGTCACAGCCAGGCAATAGCAAAAGGGATTGATATAGACCACATGATGGCGGAAATATTAGCAAAGGCTACCGGTGTCTGTAAGGGAAAAGGAGGATCAATGCATATCGCAGATCCGGATATCCATTATTTCGGGGCAGACGGAGTGCTTGGTACGAGTCCGGTCATGTGTTGCGGAACAGCACTGTCTATCAAAAAAAGAAAAGAAAACGACAGGATTTCTGTTGTGTTTTTTGGAGATGGTTCCTCCAACGAAGGAGCAGTATTTGAGGCGTTGAATTTGGCAGCCGTATGGGAGTTACCCATTTTATTTATCTGTGTTAATAATACTTATGGTATGTCTAGCCATATTACAAAAGTAATGAAAGATACGGATATCTCTAAACGGGCAATACCTTTTGGAATGCCATCTAAATCCATTGATGGAAATAATGTGTTGGAAGTGTATGATACTATTGTAAAAGCACGTAAACATGTGCTAGAGCACGGCCCGATGCTGATTGTAGAAAATACATATCGAATTTCCGGCCATTCTAAAAGCGATGGGAATTTGTATCGATCCAAAGAAGAAATTAATGCATGGAAAGAAAAATGCCCGATTAAATTCATAAAAAATTATTTGATTGAAAATGGTGTTTTTAATGACAAGCAATTAAAGGCAGCAGCCCAGGATGCAAATATCCAAGTCGACCATGCGCAGGAATATGCAAAAAACAGTCCGGAGCCGATTATGGAGAATATTTATGATGATGTATATGCATGAGGGGAGATAAAAATGAGCGAAATTACTTATTCACAGGCAATAAATGATGCTATTTCAGAGGAAATGCGACGGGATGAAGATGTATTTATGATGGGAGAGGATATCGGTCTCTACTGTGGAGCCTTTGGAGTTTCCAAGGGTATGCTGCAGGAATTCGGAGAAGAACGTATTATGGATACACCTATTGCAGAACAGGGGTTTGTGGGAGCAGCCGTGGGAGCGGCTATGGCAGGTATGCGGCCCATCGTAGAGTTAATGTTTTCTGATTTTATGTGTGTCTGTTTCGATGAACTTGTGAACGAAGCAGCAAAATTGCGTTTTATGTTTGGCGGCAAGGTAAAAGTACCTATGGTAATGAGAACGGCATCCGGAGCGGGAACAGGAGCCGCTGCCCAGCATTCCCAGAGCCTAGAAGTGTGTCTGGCGCATTTTCCGGGACTTAAGGTGGTAGTTCCTTCTACGCCTTATGATGCAAAAGGTCTTTTAAAAACCGCAATCCGTGATGATAATCCGGTTATGTTTTTAGAACAAAAAACTTTATATCGTACAAAAGGTGAAGTGCCACAAGAAGATTATACGATTCCTTTTGGTGTTGCAGATATCAAAAGATCAGGGAAAGACTGTACGATTATAACTTATGGAAGAATGGTGCAAATGAGCCTTGAGGCCGCAAAAAGAATGCAGGAAAAAGGAATTGATGCAGAGGTTATAGACCTTCGTACCTTGCTGCCATTGGATACGGAAACTATTATTAAGTCGGTCATAAAGACAAAACATGTTTTAATTGTACATGAAGCAGTACAGTTTGCTGGTTTTGGCGGTGAAATCTGCGGACAAATTGCAGATAGTGAGGCATTTTATTATCTGGATGCACCTATTAGAAGACTTGGAGCTAGAAATATACCAATTCCGTTTAATCCGAAATTGGAAGCGGAGACATTACCAACTGTTGATAAAATTTGTGCGTCAGTAGAGGGATTACTATAAAGGAGGTATTCGGATGGTTGAGATTTTTATGCCTAAAGCAGGAATGGATATGAAAGAAGGTACACTCATACGCTGGTTAAAAGAAGCAGGAGAACCAGTGGAAAAAGATGAACCAATTATGGAAATTGAGACCGATAAGATTACCATGGAAGCTGAGGCTCCAGGAGATGGTATCTTGTTAAGTAAAATTGTAGAAGAAGGAAGCATTGTCCCGGTTCTTTCTGTTCTTGGATATATTGGAGAAGAGGGGGAAGAAATACCGGAGGGACCATCTGTAATCATGAATTTTGAGACTCCCATTCAGCCGGAAGCAGCTGCAAAAAAGGAAGTTCAAATAGAGAATATAGATAAAAAAGCAGTATCGTCTAACTTTCCTGCCACCCCATATGCAAAAATGTTAGCAACGCAAAGTCAGATTGATTTAAAGGATGTAGTACATATAAGTGATAATGGTATTATACATGCAGCTGATGTACTGGCGACACCACTTGCAAAACGCATTGCAAAAAGCAATCAAGTGAATCTGACCGATACAACAGGAACAGGGTATCATGGAAAAATCACCAAATCGGATGTACTTTCATTGACGGCAGCCGATACGGATACAATTGAAATATTCGAAAATCCATATCGTACCGAGATAGCCAGAAAAACTCTCAAGGGTGTACGTAAAATAGTTGGAAAACGTATGTATGAGAGCTACAGCCAGGTGCCTACCGTAATGCAGAGCATGAAAGTCGATATGACTGATTTAATAGAATTTAGAAGACAGATTAATGAAGGAAGAGAAAACAAAATCTCATTAAATGATTTTATCATAAAAGCGACAGCTATTGCCGTAAAAGAAATGCCCCACGTCCGTTCGATGATTGTAGGTGAGGAACTGGTGACCTATGCAGAGGCGAATATTGGTTTTGCGGTAGCCGTAGAAGATGGATTATATGTTCCGGTTATCAAAAATGCAGATTTGTTATCTATCGGAGAGATTTCCAGGCAGGCAAGAGAATTGGCCGGGAAAGCCCGGAATAGCACAATCACTCCCGACGAATATTCAGGCGGAACTTTTAGTGTGACTAATATGGGTATGTATGATGTATATACATTCAATCCAATTATTAATCAGCCGGAAAGCGGGATTCTTGGAATTACCGGTATTGGTGAAGTGCTTCGTCTGGCAGATGAGAAAGTCGTCGTGCGCCAGGAGGCAATTTTGTGCATGAGTTATGATCACCGTGTTATGGATGGCGTAGGTTCTGCGAAATTAAAACAACGGGTGAAAGAGCTCCTTGAACATCCTATACAGATTCTCATATGAGGTGGTGGATGATATGAAACAGTATGATGTAGGTGTGATAGGTGGAGGGCCTGCGGGATATATTTCTGCAATTAAAGTAGCCATGCTAGGCGGTTCTGTAATTTTATTTGAAAAAAGCGTATTAGGTGGAACTTGTCTCAACAGGGGCTGTATCCCAACTAAAACTTATTTAAAAGGGGCAGAAATGATTCACCACATTAAGACAGCTTCTAAATATGGAATTGTCAATGATACAGATGTTTATGTGGACATGAAAAAGGCCGTTGCCAATAAAAATAATGTGGTCAGACAATTGACGGGCGGTGTGGGAAGCCTGTTAAAATCCCGCGGTATTAAAGTGATTTATGGAGAAGCACAAATATTCTCTGAGACATCCATTATTTGTAATGACAGGGAATACCATGTCAAAAATATTATTTTGTGCGGTGGTTCCAAAGCTAATTTAATTCCCATACCGGGCATTGATCATGAAAATATTGTAACAAGTGATGAGATTCTGGATATGGAAAAATTGCCAAAACGTCTTGCCATTATTGGCGGCGGTGTCATTGGCTGTGAAATTGCAGCAGCGTTTCATTATTATGGCTGTGAAATTACTATAATTGAGGCAGAAGATAGAATTTTGCCGCAGATGGACGAGGATATATCGAAAGCTCTTTTAAAGACTTTAACGGAGCGGAAGATGAACGTTCTTACCTCCCATATGGTGGGGGAAATCACACATTCTTCTAAGGAAAGTACCATTGTATGCAGAAACGGAAAGCTTGTCACTGCAGATAAAATTTTATTATCAATCGGAAGAGTTTCAGATTTAAGCTGTCTTGGGTCTCTTAAGGAAAAAATCATGCAAGACCATGGCAAAGTGCAAGTAGACGAACATATGCGCACTAATATCTCTAACATTTATGCACCTGGTGATATAAACGGACGCAGTATGCTTGCGCATGCCGCTTTCAAGATGGGAGAAACAGCAGCAAAAAATGCCATGGGCATGGAAGCTAGCTATAAACCCGACCTTGTTCCCAGTTGTATTTATACTATACCGGAAGCAGCGGGAGTGGGTATGACTGAAACTGCTGCTATTAAAAAAATGGGAAAAGAAAATATTTCTATTGGAAAATTCCCATTTATGGCAAATGGCCGTGCTTTGGCTTCCAATGAAAGTACCGGATTTGTAAAAGTAATCATAGACAATCACTATAATGAATTATTAGGTGCTCATATTTTGGGTGGCCTTGCTACAGAGATGATTTCTGAAGCCGCATCTTTAATTTCCTCTGAAATTCCTGCTGATGAAATCGCAGATATTATGCATGCACACCCGACATATTCCGAAGCTTTCATGGAAGCTTGTGCGGATGCATTACGTGAATGCATGCATCTACCTAATAAAAGTCAATAATCTTATTGAGTAAGGCCAAAAAGGGATGTTGTACTATTTTAGTACAACATCCCTTTTATATAGGAATTTGCAGAGTTTGAAAAGGTTCTTTAAATATGGTGACGTTGTCTTTAGGATGCTTTTTAATATCCTGATTTACCAATGAACGGATATGAATTTTATCATCATTTTTAAAAGGAATATGATAAATCACTATCTGTTTTGGAGAAATATAATCCTTTAAAATAGAATATCCTATAGGATCATGATAAAAGTAAGGATTGACAAACACTGTATGAATGTTTTCCTGTTGGAATACCTTTAAATACTCTTTCTCTTTGCAGCTGCAGTCAGTTAAAAACAAAATATTCAAATCTTGAAATGAAAGCACAATGCAGTTACAAAGATCTTTATCAAAAAGCTGTGGCATGTGGCGTGTACAAAGAGCGGTAAGGTTTATCCCCTTGCTTATTTTGTATTGATGAGTATTGCCGCGTTCCATTTTAAAGGTCCAAAAGGGGATATTTAGCTGATTGACTGTCTGCATGAGCTTTGTCACCCGATGGTTGGTAACAGCAGGAAGAAATAGGCGTTTTACTTGGTTATGCTGTAAATATTCTGCAACAATGTCCGGAGAAAAGTGGTCTGGATGGGAGTGGGAAAAAATCAAATAATCTATATTATTAAAGATTCCCTTTGATGTGTTGGACAGCATTTGCGATAATACTTCGGGAGGCGTTTTGCTAAAGGGATAATCGCCTTCGCTTTGTATTCCATCCAAAAGTAGCAGAGTATCATAATATTGAATCAAAATACCTGCGTTAGCTATTAGCATTAATTGAATCATCATAATCTCCTTTTACCCTTAATTATTCCATAATATATATTAACATTTGTTATAACTGATGTCAACACAAATATAATAGACTGGAATGAAACATCCCTTTACAATATTTGTGAAATTTGTTATATTACCCTTAGTTGACAAAGCAACACACACCTCAAGCTTGTGAGGGTAACCACAACGGAGTACAAAAAGGGAGGGTATGTATGTATGTATTCGATTGAGAGAAAAGCAGAAATTATCAGTATGCTAGAACTAAATTCTTCGGTGGATGTGAATAAGATGGCCGCCTATTTTAAAAATTCAAAAGAGACAATACGCCGTGATTTAAGGGAATTGGAAGCAGAAGGCGTGGTGAAGCGTACCCACGGAGGTGCGGTTTTAGCAGAAAATGTGAAAAATTTAAAGGAGTATCCCCTTATGGTTCGGGGAATACAGCAATTTGATGAGAAGAATGCAATTTGTGAAAAAGCGGCAGGACTCATCCTAAATGGGGACACAATATTTGTCGATAATAGCTCTACTTGTTTAAATCTTTTAAAATATATAGATAATACTATTCATGTGACTATTGTAACGAATTCCTTGCAGTTGCTAATGGAGAGTGCGAAGCTCAATAACCCAAATTTACTGTTCATATGTCTTGGGGGTGTGTTTAACAATAGTAATTTTTCTATTTATGGAAATATTGCTTTGGAAAATGCAAAGGCCTTTTATCCGAATAAAGTTTTTGTGTCCTGCGCAGGTTTAAGTAAGGAAAAAAAAATAACGGATAATAGTGTATACGAAGCAGAAACAAAACGGTTCATGGTAGAACAGGCAAAAGAAACTGTTTTATTAGCAGATCATACAAAGTTTACCAATAATGGCTCTGTATATTTTATAGGGATTAATCAGGTCAGTACCATTGTTACCGATAATAAAACAAAAATAGAAGAAAAGTCTTTTATACATAAATATCATGTGGAAATACTGGTGGCAGATGTATAATTCTTTTAGATTATTCCTATCAATGCATGCTTTTCTTAAATTAAAATGCACTTTACTTGTAATAAATTAAGTGGAATCTATTATTAAGGGACTGTCCTGAAAATGTTTTAATATAGACGTTCCCTTTGCTTTTTACACTTATTATTGTAATGCTTCAATAGAATGAGATTCGATTGTTTTAATAATATTGTTAGCCGTCATTTCATCCAGTACAAGGTAATTTAATAATTTAGTATTTAATGCGCCTATGATAGAAAACAACTTTTGACTTCCAATTGCAAGTGCAAGAACCTTTTTAGCATTTTTCAACCCATTTTCATCAATTCCTATTAAACGATCATTGTAGCTGCAATGAATAAACTCTCCCTTAATATTAAATCTTCTGGCACACAAATCTCCTACTGCAATCTCCGGGGATTGGTTTACAATTTTTAGCACATTACTATCTAAATATTCAATATTATCTTTATCAAATATTTTTGGAGGACGTCCTACTCCTACAATAGCTAAGTCCAGATTAGCCCAGCTTTGTAAAATGGATTGCATATATTTGCTGTCTAAAATGCGTTTTTTGTCCTCCATAGTGTCTACCATACCCGGAGAATAGATTAATGTAGGTATACCTCTTAGCTTTTCTGCAAAATTGAGTACACTTTCATTTAATTGAAATTCTTGTGATAATAAAGGCGAACCTCCAATCAAGGGAACTACATCAATATCACATAATTCTGTATTTGTTGGAAAGGCTTTAATAAATTCATAACAGGAAGAACCCCAAGAAATTCCTACTGAAGTATGACTTGACATGATTTCCGACATAAACTTAGCTGCCTGAAGAGCAACCATTTGAAGAAGAATTTTCTCTTTATAAGTGCCTCCGGGTACGACAATACACTTTTCAAGACCGAAAAGCATTTCCATTTTAGCCGACAGCTCTTCGTTGTTTGCCATTGGGTCAAGGATATTAATCTGGACAATCCCTCTTTTTTTTGCTTCTGTTAACAAAATTGATATAGATGAACGAGATATACTAAATTCTTTAGCGATTTTATCCTGTGTTAATCCATCTTTATAGTACATTCTTGCGACCTGAACCATTTCTTGAAGTTCAGTAATTTCCATATCCATAAGCACCCACCTACTTGTAATTTTTCCCTTTTGTATAATGAAAAGTATATCAAATATCGACGAATATGTCAATTAAATTACAACTTGAGTTTCCGCAGTTTTATCCACACTCGTGCTTTTAAGTGAATATCTTATCCACAACTTGAAGAAAATGTTGAAAATGTAAAGA
>Ga0153972_1000081_pt1 | contig 25657 bp, 19 predicted proteins | sample TSGA056MetaG_FD_104732 | JGI IMG/M metagenome (GOLD analysis project Ga0153972, IMG submission 104732) | Attine ant fungus gardens microbial communities from Georgia, USA - TSGA056 MetaG | ecosystem: Host-associated > Fungi > Mycelium > Unclassified | place: USA: Georgia, George L Smith State...
ATGTGACGGAGCTGACACCGGAAATACTCCGGGAGTTCATTGATAGGATTATAGTCCATGCTCCTGACAAGGGCAGTGGAAAACGGTTACAGGAAATCGAAATTATCTATAATCACATCGGAGTGTTTGAGCGTTCCAAAGTCACGTTATACAAAGGAAAAGCGGTATAGCACTCCAAAATGCTATACCGCAAATCCCAACTTTCAAAAACATCCCTATAAAACCCTCACATTCACTGACTTTCCCGGGTTAATCGTTGGGTAACGGCTTCATTGTCGGGAACAGGATCACATCCCGAATCGAGGGACTGTCCGTCAGGAGCATGACAAGCCTGTCCACGCCGATTCCGCAGCCGCCGGTGGGCGGCATACCGTATTCCAGGGCGGCAATAAAGTCCTCGTCCATCATGCCGGCCTCCTCGTCCCCCGCCGCACGCATCGCCGCCTGCCGCTGGAACCGCGCCTTTTGGTCAATGGGGTCGTTGAGCTCCGAAAAGGCGTTTGCCATTTCCGAGCCCCGGATAAACAGCTCGAACCGTTCGGTCAGGCGGCCGTCCTCCGGATGCCGCTTGGCCAGAGGGGATACCTCCACGGGGTAATCCAGAATAAAGGTGGGCTGAACAAGCTGCGCCTCCACCCGCTGGTCAAAGCATTCATACAGGATTGTCCCCCAGGTCTTCTCCTCCGGCAGCTCCACGCCGATGGCGGAGGCCGCCGCCGCGGCCGCCTCCGCCGTTTCCAAGGCGGCAAAATCCAGGCCAGCGTATTCCTTAACGGCGCACGCCATGGTCAGGCGCCGGAAGGGCGGCGTCAAGTCAATTTCCTGGCCGCCGCAGGTGAGCAGGGTTGTCCCCAGAACGTCCCGGGCCGCCCGGATGAAGATGCCCTCCGTCCGATCCATCATATCCCGGACGTCCGCGTAGGCCTCGTAAAACTCCACCGTCGTAAACTCCGGATTATGCTTGGTGTCCATGCCCTCGTTCCGGAAGATCCGGCCGATTTCATAAACCCGCTCAATGCCGCCCACGATCAGCCGCTTCAGGTGCAGCTCTGTGGCGATCCGCATATACATGGGGAGATCCAGCGTGTTGTGATGGGTAATAAAGGGCCGGGCCGTCGCGCCGCCTGAAATGGTGTTCAGGATCGGTGTCTCCACCTCCATATAATCCAGCTCGTCCAGGTAGGCGCGGATGGCGCGGATCACCTTTGAACGGGCCTCAAAGACCCTGCGTGTGTCCGGGTTCATAATCAAATCCACATACCGTTGGCGGTAGCGAAGCTCCTGGTTGGTCAAACCATGGAATTTTTCCGGCAGGGGCCGCAAGGATTTGGCCAGAAGCGTCACCTCCCGCACATGGACGGAAATCTCGCCCCGCCGCGTCCGGAACACTTGGCCCGTCACGCCCGCAACGTCTCCGATATCCCACTTTTTGAACGCGCCGAAGGAGTCCTCCCCCAATTCATCCACCTTTAGGTACAGCTGAATCCTGCCCCTGTCGTCGATAATATCCGCGAAAAACGCCTTCCCCATGTCCCGTTTGGACAGGATTCGGCCCGCCAATGAAACGGTTTGGCCTTCCATTTCCTCGAATTTTTCCTTAATGTCCGCACTGAAGGCGGTTCGAGCAAACCTGGTAATCGCGAACGGATCCTTCCCTTCCTCCTGCAAACGGCGGAGCTTATCGCGCCGAATCTGCAAAATCTCCGACAGGTCCTCCGCCGGTTCCCGAATTGTCTCGTCAGCCATATTGCACCTGCTTTTCTTTCGTTTATTCATGAGACATGCCATGCAATGGCGCGGCGCATCCGCGCCGCTACCGCTCAATGCGTAAAATTTTGTATTGGAAAGCGCCGGCGGGCGCACTGATTGTGACCACATCTCCCTCCGCCTTCCCCATGAGGCCCTTCCCGATTGGGGAATCGTCAGAAACGCGCTGCATCCTGGGGTTGGCCTCCTGGGAACCAACGATCTGATAGGACGCCTCTTCGTTCAGCTCCAGATCTAAAACAGTTACCGTGCAGCCAATCGACACGGCCCCCGTATGATCGCCCGCCTCAATGATCTCCGCATTATCCAGCACATTTTTCAGCTCGGCGATTTTGGAATACAGCTTCCCCTGTTCGGTTTTTGCCTCGTCATATTCACTGTTCTCAGACAGGTCACCAAAGCTTCTCGCCTCTTTTATCAGCTCCGCAACCTCTTTTTCCCGCACGGTCTGTAAGTAGGTCAGCTCCTCCTGGATCTCAACATAGCGGGTTTTGGTCATCTTGAATTTCGTTTCGCTAGTCATCGTACGCTTCCTTTCAACGGGCAAATTCCATCCGCCTGAATAATGAGTTCGCCGCCGCAGGCGGCGGTTAATCGTCCATTCGTTTCTAAGGTATTATAGTCGCTTTCGCTCATTGTGTCAAGCGTTAGCACTTGGACGCAGGCCGGATCCAGCGCGGCGCGGCGTACCGCCTCGGACAGGATCGGAGCTTTGGGGAAGCCCTCCGGCAGCGCGGCATTTTCCTGAGGGCGCAGGGCCAGCCGGGCACCGGAAATTCTCCTGCCGCCCCGTACCTGTTTCAAATCGTCCGGGTCGGGCGCAAAGGCCAGACAGCCCTCCCCTAAAACCACCTGCCGCTCCGGCGGGCGCAGGAACAGGGCAAAGTCTGCCCGCACCTGTCCGTCCTGCCGGGCAGGCGCGGCGGCTACGCCATATCGTCGGCGCAGGTTTTCACATGCGTTTTCACCACCCCGTTCCGCCGCCACCAGAATATGCCGGTAGGCGCCGGAAAGCGCAAGCAGCGCCTGTTCCCCGCGCTTGTCCACATGGCCGCAAAAAAACGCGGCGGCGCGCCCGGCGTTTTCCGCCGCGCGGACGCCGATTTCACCGCCCAGCGCTTCATACAGGGTCCGGCAGTCGGCCTGCCGAAGCGCGCGGTACAGACGCGCCGTCTCCGGGAACGGCTCCGCGACGCACACCCGCTGCCCACCGGCCTGCACAAGCCGGCCCGCAAGCCGCTCCAGCATCCCAGCAAGCCGCTTGGGGGCAAGCCCGTTGTAAAGGACCAGCCTGCCGTACAAAACCGGCATGCCCAACACCCGGCCGCCGGTCACGGTCCAGCACGCGTTTCGTTCCAGCCGCTGCCGCAATCGCGCCGTCAAAGCCGGGCGCGAGATCAATTCCGCCTGAACCAGCGCAAGCATAAAAACGTCCATTCCTTTCGGCGTATTTTAAATCGCAAAGCACACATGAAAAGGAAAGGACGTTTTGTGCATCCTCCGCGGCTCCGGCTTTAGTCGGGCGCGAATGGCACATTTTTTGGGTTCACGTGATTTTTCACGCGAACCTCCCTCATCCCCATCGTCGTTTTGCGTCTCATCTATTCCTATGAGGGGATACGGGGTATTATTTCAAAAATTCAAGTGCAGCTTCCAATTGCCCGTCCGGATCGGATACAATATAATCCGGCAGTAACCCACCGATTTCAGACAGATCCGTGCCTCCCGGGGTATAATACCGCTTTGCAGAAATATGGATGGCGGATTCGCCCGGAAGCGGCAGGGTGATCTGGGAGCGTCCCTTTCCCGTTGTCTGCTCGCCAATCACTTGAGCCCAACCATATTCTTGCAGAATTGCCGCGAAATATTCCGCCGCGCTGTAAGAGTTTTTGTTTACCAGGACAGCGATCGGCAGCGTCAGGCATTCCGCATCGGAGGTTTCCACCTTTTCGTTTCCATTTCGGTCTGCGGAAATGAAAATGTCCCCTTCCGGCAGGAGTCTGTCCAAAAGCGACAGCATTTCCGACACCTTGCCGCCGGGGTTGTTCCGCACATCGAAGATCAGCGCCTTTGCCCCCTGTTCGATCAGATTCTCAATCGCGGCGATTCCCTCCTCGGCGCTTCTGCTCCGGAAATTTGAGACGGCAATATAGCCGATGCCGTCCTCCAGCAGCGAATAGGAGACGGGGCTGATTTCGTAAGCGCCGGGGACAATCGACGTTTCCCGGATCTCTCCGCCGCTGTCGGCCACCGTCAGGGAAAGCACCGTTCCGATCGCATCCAAAATCTGTTTCCCTATTTCGGTTTCCGTAAGCGTATTAACCGGCACCCCATCAATCGCTAGAATCCGCTCGCCGGGCAAAAGCCCCGCCTCTTCCGCCGGGGAACCGGCATTTACGGACACGATTTCCATATCGTTTGTATCCTCTGTCCGCAGAAATTGGATACCGATGCCTTCATGGGTGTTGCTATCGGCCTGGGCATAGGCGGCGTATTCCTCCGCCGTCATGTAATAGGACCAGGGATCCGAAAGCGCGGCCACGGCCGCCGCTAGGGATGCGTCCGTCAGGGCCGCCTCGTCGTACTCGCCCACATAGTGTGCGCTGATATCGGCTCGGGCTCGAACGTATTTGTGAAGCTCCCGGAATAATTCGTCATTTATGCCATAATATAGCCGGAAGGCCAGCAGCGTGATGAAGAAAGTCGCTGATGCTGTTACCAGCACCAGCGCGATTGTTTTGAGGTATTTTTTCATAAATAATCCGCCTAAAAGCCGCATTTTTCTAAAATAGCTGGAAGCGGTCCAAATATAGTATAAGCTGAAATCGCTTCCAGGATTCGTTCGGCTTGAAAATTAAAAGCTAAAATAGTTCGCGGGATCCGTCCGGGTGCCGTTCACATAGATTTCAAAATGCAGGTGAGGCCCTGTGGAATTCCCGGTGGATCCGACCAGCCCGATGGTTTGCCCCTGCACGACGGACTCTCCGACAGAAACGTTCAACTGGCTCATATGGGCGTAAGCCGTCATGTTCCCGTTGCCGTGATTCACCAGTATGTAGTTCCCATAGCCGCCGTTCCAGCCCGCCTGGGCCACAACCCCGCTGGCGGCGGCCAGAACGGCGGTACCGTATGAGGCGCCGATGTCAAGCCCGGTGTGCATTTTATATACGCCCGAAACGGGGTTGGATCGCATTCCGTATCTCGAGGTAATCGTAGTGCTGTTTGCGGAAGGCCACATAAAAATACCGCTTGCCGCCACGTTCGTTGTGTAGGTAACCTTGCTGCCGCTCGCCGCCGCCGCAGCGGCCGCCGCCTCCAGGCGGGCAATCTCTTCTTTTTGGGCCGCCGTCAGATCCGAAAGCGTGGCCGCCAGCGCCGCAATCTGATCCGCGGCGGCCGCTTCCGCTTCAAACGCATCCTCGTACTGGGCCTCCGTATCCACGATATTGGCCACCAGCACGTCAATTTGGGCCTGAATCTCATTGATATCTTCCGTTAGCTCGGCTTCATACGCGCGGAGATCCGCCATCTTGCCGTCCAGCACCAGCTTTGTCTCCTCCAGATCGGCCTTGGCCTCCTCCACGGCGACGCGGGCGGCCGCCAGCTCTTCGGCCACCATCTGGTCATACTCGATAATTTCTGTTACGTCGTTGATCTTTGTCAAAAGGTCGCCGAAGTTTTTCGCGGAAAACAGGATGGAGATATAGGTCCAATTTCCGTCCTCCTCCATGGCCCGGAGCCGTTCGGTGTACCGCTCGAATTGATACGCCTCCTGCTCGACAGCAAGGATCAACTGGGCCTCCTTGTCCGAGATCATTGTCTCGCACTGGGTGATCTGCTCGTTTACGTTTTCGATCTCCTGCTCGGCGATGTCCATCTGCTCGTCCAATATGGCCTTTTGCGCCTCGTATGTATTCTTGTCGCTTTCAAGCGCCGCCAGCTCCGCTTGCAGCGTCTGTTTTCGCTCCGCCAGGTAAGTCTGATTCTCCTCCAGGTTTGTCATGGCCGACTTTGTCTCCGATATTTGCTTTTCAAGCTCCGACAGGGAGACGGCGGACGCGCCGAAGGCGCCAAGAGCCGATACTAAGACCGCCAAGATCATCAGAACCACCAAGATAATTGCTACGACAGATACAAACTTTCTTTGCATAATTGCCTCCTAGTAAAGGTGGAACATCCAAAATGATACGTTCCGGTGTTCGCCACAGGAAGACTCAAACCTTTAAATAATTCCGAATGGTAAAGACACTTCCCAAAACACCAACGACAAAGCCGGTTCCAAGGAAAACGGCCAGGATATATTCCGAAAGGGTGCTGAAAGGAACCACTGTCACAATGTTCCCGGCGATCGAACCCATAATCCGGTCCGCCACCAGAGTATACAGCCCCCATTGGGCGAAAAACGCGATGCAGGCGCCGGTCATGCCCAGAATAAAGCCCTGAAACACAAAGGGCCAGCGGATAAAGCCGTTTGTAGCGCCCACCATTTTCATTATGGCAATCTCCTCCCGCCGGTCGAAGGTTGCCAGCTTAATGGTGTTGGAGATAATGAAAATGGAAATCACAAGCAGGATCACCACAAGGGTGATGCATACAACGCTTACCACGTTCCGGACGGTTACAAAGGCCTTGGCAAGCTCCAAGTAGGCGCTGACCTTGTCAATGCCCTCAATCCCGTCCAGCGCGTCCTTTGTCTCGCGCATGAGGGCAATGTCCTCCATATATACAATGTACCGGTCCCGGAGCACAGTGGCTTCCATTTCCGTAAAATAGTCCTGCTCGTAATCGCTGATGAAATCCTCCCAGGCCTCTTCCTTCGTGACAAATTCAACGTAGCTGACGTTGTAGGCCGATGAGACAGCGGACTCCAATGCCCTGGCCTCCTCCACGGTCAAAGCTTCGTCCACGTAGGCGGTCACCTCGTTCCGGCCCTCCACCTGGCGAATCAGTTCATTGATATTGATTGCCAAGAGGGAAAAGCTCCCCATAATAATCAAGCAGGCCACAATAATTGTGATAGAGGCAAAGGACATGAAACCATGGGAAAAGACGCTGGTTACGCCCTCCTTGATAAAATACCCGAAATTACTGATGCGTCTTTTCTTCATAAGTGAAATACCTATCCAATCCGTCGCTGATTACCTTGCCGTTGTCAATTGCAACCACCCGCTCTCCCAGGGTGTTGACCAATTCCTTTTCGTGCGTCACGACAAGCACCGTGGTGCCCAGCTCATTGATCTTTTTCAAAAGCGTCATGATTTCCAGGCTTCGCACCGGATCCAGATTCCCGGTGGGCTCGTCGGCGATGATCATTTTCGGGTTGTTTACCAGGGCTCGGGCAATGGCCACCCGCTGCTGCTCTCCACCGGACAGTTCCTCCGGCCGCCTTTGGGCGTCCACATTCAGCCCAACAAGATCCAGCACATAGGGCACCCGTTTTGAGATTTCCTTCCTGCGGGCGCCCACAACACGCATGGCAAAGGCCACGTTTTCATAAACCGTCTTCTTTTCGATCAGGCGGAAATCCTGGAAAATGACACCCAGGCTCCTGCGAACGCGGGGCATTTTGGAGTGCTTGATCCGGGTCAGGTCAAAGCCGTTCACGACGACCTCACCCTGTGTCGGCTTCACCTCCCCCGTCAAAAGCTTGATAATAGTAGATTTTCCGGAGCCGGAGGGTCCGACGAGAAAGGCAAATTCCCCGTCCTTCAGTTCAATGTTGATGCCCTTGAGCGCCTTCGTTCCGTTGTCATAAGCCATATATACATCGGTCATTTGGATCATAGAAAGGCGTCCTTCCCTTGGCTGAGATATTTCTTCACCATCAGTGCCACCTTGAATACGATGGCGTGATCAAATTCACGCAAATCCAGGCCGGTAAGCTTTTTGATCTTTTCCAAACGGTACACAAGGGTGTTCCGGTGTACAAACAGCTTTCTGGAGGTTTCGGAGACATTCAGGTTGTTTTCAAAGAACTTGTTGATGGTATAAAGGGTTTCCTGATCCAACGCGTCAATGGGACTCTTTTTAAAAACCTCAGACAGGAACATCTCGCATAGAGTGGTTGGCAGCTGGTAGATCAGGCGGCCAATCCCCAGGTTTTCATAATGGATAATGGTTTTTTCTGTTTCAAAGACCTTGCCCACCTCAATGGCGACCTGCGCCTCCTTGTACCGGTCAGCCAGCTCCTTCACCTGCCTTGCCACGGAGCCGACCCCGATCACTGTTTTAATGGAAAGCTCCGAGCCGATTGCCTCTTGAATTGCGGCAGCCATCTTCAGCAGTTCCTGGCCTTCCACCTCTTCCACGGTTTCCTTAATCAGAACAATGTCCGCGTCCGTGACGGAGATCACGAAATCATGTTCCCGATCCGGGAACATGGTCTGCAGATACTGGGCGACGGCAATATCGGACTTGTCCTGCTGACGGATCAAAAAAACCGCCCGGGGCACATCCATCGGGAAATGGAGTTCCTTCGCCCGCACGTAAATATCACCGGGCAAAATATTGTCAGAAATGATGTTTCGGATAAACGTACCCTTATCATATTTTTCTTCATAATGGGTCTTTGCCTCGCTCATGGCAATCCCGGCCATGATGCACAGGGTGCGGGCCAGCGCGTCCTCCCCTTGCACAAAGACTACGTAATCATACTGCCCGTTCCAGCCGGACAACAGCTTGAAGGTACGGCCATCCTTGATCGTAATCTGATCCTTTCCCTCCACAAAAACAATGTCCGCCAGCATGGTCCCGATCAAGGACAACTCGCTGCTTGCCACGACCGCGCCGTCTACGGTCATAACACCCAGTTGCCGATCTGTCGCGTCCTTCATCTGGATGATAACGCTTTGAAAAATCCTACTGGACATTGCATATCCTCCCCTTCAAACCCTTCAAATTGTCAAGAAACCCTTTTCGTTATTTTGACCAACACAATCATACTCCGTTTCCACGGATTTTTCAACAAGAAAATAATAATTTTTTGTAATCATTTTTAATAAATTGTTATTTTTGTAAAATTTTTGAAGGAACGCACCCTTTTTTCTATATCATTTGGCAGCGCATATCTTGAGTAGTATATCACAAACGAGACGAATTGTACATACAGTTTTTCGACAAGTTTTTTTCCAATTGTCGGCATAACCCGATCCCGCCATGAATATGCTGTACAAAGGGGGTGAAAGAAATGTTTATTTTTACCGCGAAATTCAGCCGGAAAAAGGCGATTGCTATCGTACTTGCGCTGGCCGTCATCCTAGCTGCCATCGTACTGCTGGCCGGCAGACGAGACAGCGCTTCGAAAAGCAGGTCGACAGAAAACAGGGCGTTTGCGGAAGGCATTGAAGGGCAGGAGGATGTAGCCGCCTATCTGACCAAGCTGGGCTGGATCGTATCGCCGGAGCCGCTGGAGGTACAGCAGATCCTAATCCCCAGGGAATTTCCACCCGTCTATGAGCGCTATAACATGCTGCAAAAATCCCAAGGCTTTGATCTTCTGGAATACGCGGGGTTCAGCGCCACCCGATATACATATGAGGTTTTGAATTATCCCGGCGGGGATGAGACAATCATCGCGGACGTGATCGTCGAAAACGGCACCGTAATCGGCGGTGACATTCAATCCCTGCGGTTAGACGGCTTTATGCACGGCTTGATTTCCGAGGAATGAAAGATACCCCCGCCTGCAGCGGGGGTATCTTTTTGTCGTTTTTTACTGAACGGCAATAACAACGCCGGAGCCGACGGTTCTGCCGCCCTCACGGATGGCGAAACGAAGGCCTTCCTCAATGGCGATGGGGGTGATGAGCTCCACGTCCATCTCCAAGTTGTCGCCGGGCATGCACATCTCAACGCCCTCGGGGAGTTGGATTACGCCGGTCACGTCCGTTGTCCGGAAGTAGAACTGGGGCCGGTAGTTATTGAAGAAGGGGGTATGCCGGCCACCTTCGTCCTTGGAAAGGACATAGACCTGGCCGCGGAACTTCGTCAGGGGCTTGATGGAGCCTGGCTTCGCCAGAACCTGGCCGCGCTCCACCTCGTGTTTTGCAACGCCCCGAAGCAGGGTGCCCACATTGTCGCCGGCCTCCGCGTAATCCAGGGTCTTGTGGAACATTTCGGTTCCGGTCACAACCGTCTTGCGGTTCGCTTCCATCAGTCCGACGATTTCCACCTCGTCGCCAACCTTGACGCGGCCTCTCTCTACACGGCCGGTAGTCACGGTGCCGCGGCCCGTGATGGTGAACACATCCTCAACCGGCATCAGGAAGGGCAGGTCGCTCTTTCGTTCCGGTGTGGGGATATAGTTGTCAACTGCGTCCATCAGTTCTTTAATGCAGGCATAAGCGGCATCATTCGGGTCGTCGCCTGCGTTCAGGGCATTCAGGGCGCTGCCCTTGATGATCGGAATATCGTCGCCGGGATACTCATATTTGGACAGGATCTCGCGGATTTCCATTTCAACCAACTCCAGGAGTTCCTCGTCGTCCACCTGGTCTACCTTGTTCATGAACACTACGATAGCAGGCACATCAACCTGGTGCGCCAGCAGGATATGCTCCTTTGTCTGGGCCATGGGGCCGTCGGAAGCGGCGATAACCAAGATCGCGCCGTCCATCTGGGCCGCGCCGGTGATCATGTTCTTGATATAGTCGGCGTGGCCGGGGCAGTCCACATGGGCGTAGTGGCGGGCGTCTGTCTCATACTCGACGTGGGCCGTGTTGATGGTGATGCCTCTTTCCCTTTCCTCGGGGGCCTTGTCGATCATGTCATATGCCTCGAACTGGGCCTTTCCCTGTAAAGATAGGTATTTTGTAATGGCCGCGGTCAAGGTGGTCTTTCCATGGTCAACGTGACCAATGGTACCGATGTTAACGTGGGGCTTTGTTCTTTCAAACATTTTCTTTGCCATGATGGAATAATCCTCCTTATTTTTTAGATAAACGAAATGCGGATTCTTTTCAATCGCATGAATACCGACAGCTTAAATATTCGCCGATATTGTATAGCATTTCAGAAAAATTTGCAACTATTTTTTCAAATGATTCATTTAGCCGAGAAAGCGCAAGCGCTCGCAGGCTGAACCACTAAGCCCTGCCGCGGGCCGTGGCGATTTCTTCCTGAATGGATTTGGGGATTTCGACATAGTGGCTGGGCTCCATGCTATAGCTTGCCCTGCCCTGCGTCTTGGAGCGCATATCCGTGGCATATCCGAACATCTCGGACAAGGGTACAAAGGCATCCACCTGGGTTCCGCCGCTCTTTGTCTCCATGCCCTGAATCTGGCCCCGCCTGGCGTTCAGATCTCCGATAATTTCTCCGGTGTAGTCATCTGGCATTGTTACGGCGACCTTCATGATGGGCTCCAGCAGCGTTGGCTGCGCCTTCCGGCAGGCTTCCTTGAAGGCCATGGAACCCGCGATTTTGAAGGCCATTTCAGAGGAGTCAACCTCGTGGAAGGAACCGTCATAGAGGGTAACCTTCACGTCCACCACAGGATACCCGGCCACAACGCCGGCCTGCATAGCGCCCTGGATTCCCTGGTCCACAGCGGGGATATACTCCTTGGGGATGGCCCCGCCGACAATCTTATTGATAAACTCATAGCCCTTGCCGGACTCGTTGGGCTCCACGATGATCTTTACGTGCCCGTATTGCCCCTTGCCGCCAGACTGCCGGGCATACTTGTGGTCAACGTCGGCGGATTTCTTAATGGTCTCCTTGTAGGAAACCTGGGGCGCGCCCACATTGGCCTCCACCTTAAATTCCCGAAGCATCCGATCTACAATGATCTCCAGGTGCAATTCACCCATGCCGGCAATAATGGTCTGGCCCGTTTCCTCGTCCGTATAGGTCTTGAAGGTGGGATCCTCCTCGGCCAACTTCACCAAGGCAATGCCCATTTTTTCCTGTCCCGCCTTCGTCTTTGGCTCAATGGCTACCCGGATGACCGGATCCGGGAATTCCATGGATTCCAGGATGATGGGATGCTTTTCGTCACACAGGGTGTCGCCCGTGGTGGTGTTTTTCAGCCCCACCGCGGCGGCGATGTCGCCGGAATAGACCATCTGGATGTCCTCCCGGTGATTGGCATGCATCTGCAAAATCCGCCCAAGACGCTCCTTGTTGCCCTTTGTGGCGTTAATGACGGAGGATCCGGCCTCAGCGGCGCCGGAATAGACACGGAAAAAGGAGAGCCTTCCCACATAGGGATCCGTCATGATTTTGAAGGCCAAGGCGGAAAAGGGCGCCTTGTCGTCGGCGGGCCGCTCGTCCGGTTCGTCCGTGTTGGGATTGATGCCCTTTATAGCCGGAATATCCAGCGGTGACGGCATATAGTCCACAATCGCGTCCAGAAGGAGCTGCACTCCCTTGTTTTTATAAGAGGTTCCGCAGGTTACCGGCACCATTTTCACAGCCACGGTGGCCTTGCGGATTGCCGTACGGATCGCGTCTGTGGCGATCGCCTCCCCTTCCAGGTATTTTTCCATGATTTCATCGTCGAAATCGGCGATGGCCTCCAGAAGCTTTACCCGGTATTCCTCGGCCAGTTCCTTCAGTTCCTCGGGGATTTCCTCAATCCGGACGTCCTTCCCCAACTCGTCGTAGTAGACCTCGGCATTCATTTCCACCAAATCTACAACACCCCGGAAGTCCGCCTCGGCGCCAATGGGGAGCTGAATCGGCACCGCGTTGCATTTCAGCCGGTCATAGATCATTTCCAGCACATTGTAAAAGTCTGCGCCCATGATGTCCATTTTGTTTACATAGATCATCCTAGGGACATTGTAGTGGTCGGCCTGACGCCAAACCGTCTCGGATTGGGGCTCGACGCCGCCCTTTGCGCACATGACAGTGACAGAGCCGTCCAGCACACGGAGGGACCGCTCCACCTCAACCGTGAAGTCCACATGGCCGGGCGTATCAATGATATTGATCCGATGATCCTTCCAAAAACAGGTGGTGGCGGCGGAGGTGATTGTAATGCCCCGTTCCTGCTCCTGGGCCATCCAGTCCATCGTGGCGGTTCCCTCGTGGGTTTCGCCTATTTTGTAGTTGACACCCGTATAATAGAGGATGCGCTCCGTGGTGGTGGTTTTCCCGGCATCAATGTGCGCCATAATGCCGATGTTTCTCGTTTTGTCCAGTGAATATTGTCTAGGCATAGGTTCTTCTCATTCCACTCCTAAATATCTCATGCTTTTTGCCAAACGCGGCGGAATCCGCGCCCCACGGCGCGGGCTCGCTGCGCTGGAAAAAGCGCCCGCTACCAACGGTAATGCGCAAAGGCCTTGTTGGACTCTGCCATTTTGTGCATATCCTCCCGCTTTTTCACGGCGCTTCCGCTGCCGTTCGCGGCGTCCATAAGCTCGCCGGCCAGCCGCTCCCGCATGGTCTTTTCGTTTCTTGATCTGGAATAATTCGTCAGCCAGCGCAGCCCCAACGTCTGCCGTCTGTCCGGACGCACTTCAATCGGCACCTGGTAGGTGGCGCCGCCTACGCGGCGGGCCTTGACCTCTAAGGCCGGCATGATGTTGTTCAGCGCCTCCGTAAATACTTCCAGCGGATCCTTTCCCGTCTTATCCTTTACAATGTCAAAGGCGCCGTAAACGACCTTCTGAGCTACGCCCTTCTTGCCGTCCAGCATGATATTGTTGATCAGGCGGGAGACCATCACCGAACCGTACATCGGATCGGGCAAAATGTCTCTCTTGGGTACGTTCCCTCTTCTGGGCACTGTACTTCCCTCCTTCACGTTATGATTTCATAGGTACTCGAAAGCGGGCTGCCGCCCGCCCCCGTGCCGGGTTTCCAAAACCCTTTGTGCCTGCCGGGTTCACATACCACGCATTCGCACTATATATAAACCATTAGGCAAGGCAGTTTCCTTGCGCACAGGTGTCCCTTACTTTTTGGGGCGCTTTGCGCCATACTTGCTTCTGGCCTGCTTGCGGTTTGCCACGCCTTGGGTATCCAGCGTACCGCGGATAATGTGATACCGGACGCCTGGCAGATCCTTAACACGGCCGCCGCGGATCATAACCACAGAGTGTTCTTGAAGATTGTGGCCGATGCCGGGAATATAGGCCGTGACCTCATAGCCGTTGCTGAGACGCACACGGGCGATCTTCCGCAGGGCAGAGTTGGGCTTTTTCGGCGTAGCGGTACGGACTGCCGTACAGACGCCGCGCTTCTGGGGCGAGCTAAGATCGGTCTGCCTGTTCCTCAGTGTGTTCAGCCCCTTTTGCATGGCAGGGGAAGCTGACTTGTATGTGACCTGTTCCCGGCCCTTCCTGACCAATTGGTTAAATGTCGGCACTTTTTGGCCTCCTTTCTTGAAAATAATATATTTTAACGAAACAATGCTCCGCTAAAAACAAGCCTATTTCAACAGCACGGCAACGGCGCTGCCGACCCTAATCCCGCAGGCTTCTCCAAGTGTCTGCATGCTGGAGACAAGCTTTACCTCAATGTTTGCCTCCCGGCATAGGGCGAAAACGGGTTCCTTAACCCGGTCGTCCGCATCCTCCGCCACAAAGCAGGTGCGAACCTTCCCCGCGCGGATGGCCTTCTTCGACTCGTTTACGCCGATTTTCTTCTCACCGTTTTTGAGTCTGTCCGGCAAGCGTATCACCTCCCGATGGCACAATGCCGTTCCAAATCTGGTCTTTAGCCCACGCAAAAACACATTTTAGCACAAAGCTTCCCCCGCGTCAAGAAAAATTCTTGCGAACCGCGGTACGGGCGGCCTTTGCATTCTAAATCGCGTTCCCGATATTCGCCAGCGCTGTCAAATCCAAACCGTCGTCCTCTGGCTCCAGTTCCGGATCCTCCTGAATAACGGGTTTTTTCACAGGTTTGGAAATTTCCGTAAATTCACGATAGACGCCCAGGCCGGAGCCGGCGGGTATCAGCTTGCCAATAATAACATTTTCCTTCAGCCCTTCCAGATGATCCACTTTTCCCTTGATGGCGGCCTCGGTCAGCACCTTCGTCGTTTCCTGGAAGGAGGCGGCGGAAAGGAAGGATTCCGTGGCCAGGGCAGCTTTTGTGATTCCCATCAGCAGCCTTGTGCAGCTGGCGAGCTGCAGCTCCGTCTCCCCTGCGTCAATGCGGGCCTGGACGGCCTTATTCGCAGCTCTAAAAGCACGGATATCCATGGTTGCACCGGAAAGCAGGTCCGTGTCGCCCACCTCCTCCACTCTGACCTTCCGCATCATCTGGCGGACAATCACCTCAATGTGCTTGTCGTTGATATCCACGCCCTGCTGCCGGTAGACCCTCTGCACCTCTTGGATCAGATAGTTCTGGGCCGTTTCTGTACCCTGTATACGCAGGATGTCGTGAGGATTCTGAACGCCCTCCGTAAGCTGCATCCCTTTTTCCACAATTTCTCCGTCCTTCACCCGGATCCCAGAGGCGTAGGGGGCCGGATAGGTTTTGGCTTCACCGGTTTCCGTATCTGTGACCGAAATGGAGAAAACGGCGCTCTTCTTTGTCTCATCCACGGTAATTCTGCCGCCGATTTCCGCTAGCTGGGCCATACTCTTGGGCTTTCTGGCCTCAAACAGCTCTTCAACCCGGGGAAGCCCCTGCGTGATGTCGTCCCCCGCGATACCGCCTGTGTGGAAGGTCCGCATGGTAAGCTGGGTGCCCGGCTCGCCGATTGACTGGGCCGCGATCACGCCCACCGCCTCCCCGGCGCTGACCGGCTCCCCGACAGCCAGGTTGATGCCATAACACTTGGCGCACACGCCCCGGGCCGCCTCGCAATTCAGGACCGTGCGTATTTTCACCGAATGAATTCCCGCCGCCTCCAAAACCTTCGCATCGCCGTTCATCAGCATATGGTCGGCGGAAAACAGAAGCTTTCCGTTTGCGTCCGTAATGTCTTCCACCGGGTACCGGCCATGAATGCTTTCGCCCAGGGTCTGCACCACCTGCCCGTTTTGAGTAATTGCAGTGGCACTCACGCCCTCATGGGTACCGCAGTCCGGCTCCCGTATGATCACATCCTGGGCCACATCTACCAGCCGCCGAGTCAGGTATCCGGAGTCGGCGGTTCGAAGCGCCGTATCCGCCAGACCCTTTCTTGCGCCTCTGGAGGAGATGAAGTATTCCAGAACCGTGAGTCCCTCCCGGAAGTTGGCCTTAATGGGAATTTCAATGGTGCGCCCTGCCGTGTTAGCCATCAGGCCGCGCATACCCGCCAGCTGCCGGATCTGATTCATACTGCCCCGGGCGCCGGAATTCGCCATCATGTAGATGGGATTATACTCGTCCAGTGCGTCCTGAAGCGCGTCGGTCACGTCCTTTGTGGTCTTCTCCCATTCCGCAACCACCAGCCGGTACCGCTCCATATCCGTAATCAGGCCGCGCCGATACTGGCGCTCAATCGCAATAACGGTCTGCTCCGTCTCTGAAATGAGACGGTACTTTGCGTCCGGAACGGTCATGTCGGAGATGGAGATGGTCACAGCGCCCTGGGTGGAGTATTGGAAGCCCAGCGCCTTGATGCTGTCCAGTACCTCCGCGGAGCGCGTAAATCCGTGGACGGCGATGCATTTTTCCACAACCTGTCCAAGCTTCTTTTTGTCGCACTTGAAATTGATTTCATAGTCAAACACCGCTTCCGGGTCGTTCCTGTCCACAAAACCCAGATCCTGGGGAATTGATTCGTTAAAGATGATCCGGCCCGCCGTGGTTTCCACCAGCTTTGCCCGCATCTCGCCGCCGATTTCCTTCGCCACCCGCACACGAATTGGCGCGTGGATGCCGAGGGAGCCTTCCTCGTAAGCCATAATGGCCTCGTCCGGGGACATATAGACGCCGCCTGTCCCCTGCTCGTCACGCTGGAAGGTCAGGTAATAGGCACCCAGAATCATGTCCTGGGTGGGAACGGTCACGGGGTTGCCATCCTGGGGACGGAGCAGGTTATTGGCTGACAGCATCAGGATCCTGGCCTCCGCCTGGGCCTCCGCGGATAAGGGAACATGCACCGCCATCTGGTCGCCGTCAAAGTCCGCGTTATACGCGGTACAAACCAGCGGGTGGAGCTTCAGGGCCTTGCCCTCCACCAAAACCGGCTCAAAGGCTTGAATGCCCAGCCTGTGGAGCGTAGGGGCACGGTTTAACAGAACCGGATGCTCCTTTATGACCACATCCAGCGCATCCCAGACCTCGTCCCGGCCCTTGTCCACCATCTTTTTCGCGCTTTTAATATTGTTGGCGGCGCCGTCCTCCACCAGCTTCTTCATCACAAAGGGGCGGAACAGCTCAATGGCCATTTCTTTGGGCAGCCCGCACTGGTAAAGCTTCAAGTCAGGCCCGACGACAATAACGCTCCGGCCGGAATAGTCCACACGCTTGCCCAGAAGGTTCTGGCGAAACCGGCCCTGCTTTCCCTTCAGCATGTCGGACAGGGACTTCAGCGCCCGGCTGTTGGCGCCGGTGACCGCCCTGCCCCGCCTGCCGTTGTCGATCAGGGAGTCCACCGCCTCCTGGAGCATCCGCTTTTCGTTCCGGACGATGATGTCCGGCGCGTGAAGCTGGATCAGACGCTTCAGCCGGTTATTCCGATTAATGACGCGGCGGTACAGGTCGTTCAAGTCGCTGGTGGCGAACCGCCCGCCGTCCAACTGCACCATGGGCCGGATTTCCGGAGGAATGACCGGCAGCACATTTATAATCATCCAGGTTGGATCGTTTCCGCTTTTCAAAAACGCTTCCACAACCTCAAGCCGTTTGATCAGCTTCGCCTTTTTCTGCCCGGTCGCGCTTTCCAGCTCTACACGGAGCTCCTTGGAGAGGGCTTCGCAGTCAATATCCGCCAAAAGCTCCTTGATGGCCTCCGCGCCCATGCCGGCACGGAAATCATCCTCATACTTTTCACGCATGTCCCGATATTCTTTTTCGGTGAGGATCTGATTCTTCGTCATGGGCGTAAGGCCCGGATCAATCACAATATACGCTGCGAAATACAGCACCTTTTCCAGAATCCGGGGCGTAATGTCCAGAAGGAGGCCCATTCGAGAAGGAATTCCCTTGAAATACCAAATATGAGAAACCGGAGCGGCCAACTCAATATGGCCCATCCGCTCCCGCCGCACCTTGGATTTCGTAATCTCCACGCCGCAGCGGTCGCACACCTTTCCCTTATAGCGGATTTTTTTATACTTGCCGCAATGGCATTCCCAGTCCTTTGTAGGGCCGAAGATGCGCTCACAGAACAGGCCGTCCCGCTCCGGCTTTAAGGTCCTGTAGTTAATGGTTTCCGGCTTCTTCACCTCACCATGAGACCACTCCAGGATCTTTTCTGAAGACGCGATCCCGATTTGAATCGCATCAAAGGGCGTATAGTTCATTCCAGTTCCTCCTCGTCCGCAAATACCAGCTCTTCGGCTTGTTCCTCGTCCAGGTCGGACTCCTCATCGTCAAGCAACGCTTCCTCATCATCCTCATTCAGATCCACCAATTCGATGCTGTAGCCGCTGCTGATCATCTCGGCGTCGTCGGAGCGGTAGTCCGCGGCGTCCTGAATGCCGCCGGCAAAATCGTCCTCATCCTCTTGCAGCTCAATCGGATTGCCGTCCGGATCCAAGACCCGGATGTCCAGGCAGAGGGAATGCAGCTCCTTCATCAGCACCTTGAAGGATTCGGGTACGCCTGGCTGGGGCACATTATGCCCCTTCACGATGGATTCATAGGTTCGCACACGGCCGGTCACGTCATCGGACTTTACCGTTAGGATTTCCTGAAGGGTATAGGCCGCGCCGTAGGCCTCCAGCGCCCAAACCTCCATCTCGCCGAACCGCTGGCCGCCGAACTGGGCCTTGCCGCCCAATGGCTGCTGGGTCACCAGGCTGTAAGGCCCGGTGGAACGGGCGTGGATTTTGTCGTCCACCAGATGGTGCAGCTTTAAGAAATATACATACCCCACGGTAACGGGGTTGTCAAAGGGCCTGCCGGTGCGCCCGTCATAGAGAATGCTTTTGCCGTCCTTCCGCAAACCGGCCAGCTCCAGGGTGTCGGTAATATCCTTCTCGTTGGCGCCGTTGAAGATGGGCGTCGCCACCTTCCAGCCCAGGGCCTGGGCCGCGTAACCAAGGTGAACCTCCAATACCTGGCCGATATTCATACGGGACGGAACGCCCAGGGGGTTAAGCACAATGTCCAAGGGCGTTCCGTCCGGAAGATAGGGCATATCCTCCCGGGGCAGAATCCTGGAAACAACGCCCTTGTTGCCGTGACGGCCCGCCATTTTATCGCCCACGGAGATTTTCCGCTTCTGGGCGATATAGACCCGCACGATCATGTTGACGCCCGGTGACATGTCATCGCCGTTTTCCCGGGAAAACACCTTCACATCTACTACGATGCCGCTTTCCCCGTGGGGAACCTTTAAAGAGGTGTCCCGCACCTCCCTTGCCTTTTCGCCAAAAATTGCCCGGAGAAGCCGTTCCTCCGCTGTCAGGTCCGTTTCGCCCTTGGGGGTCACCTTGCCCACCAGAATATCCCCCGCGTGCACCTCTGCGCCGACGGAGATGATTCCGCGCTCGTCCAGATATTTGAGGGCGTCCTCGCCCACGCCGGGGATATCCCGGGTGATTTCCTCCGGGCCTAGCTTTGTGTCCCGGGAATCCGCCTCGTATTCCTCAATATGCACGGAGGTAAACACATCGTTCATGGACAACCGCTCGCTGATTAGAATGGCGTCTTCATAATTATAGCCCTCCCAGGTCATGAAGCCCACCAGTACGTTTTTCCCAAGGGCCACCTCCCCCTGATCCGTGGAGGGCCCGTCCGCCAGGACGGTTTCCTTTTCCACGCGCTCGCCCACCTCCACAATGGGCCGCTGGTTGATACAGGTGCCCTGGTTGGAACGGGCAAATTTCGTCAGCTTGTAGGACCGCTTTCCGCCATCGTCATATTGCACCGTGATTTCACTGGCGCTGACGTCCAAAACGGTGCCTGGCCCTTCCGCCACGATCACAACGCCGGAATCCACGGCGCATTTATGCTCGATCCCGGTGGCGACAATGGGGGCTTCTGTGGTGAGCAGGGGTACGGCCTGACGCTGCATGTTGGCGCCCATCAACGCACGGTTGGCGTCGTCGTTTTCCAGAAACGGAATCATGGCGGTGACAACGGAGACCATCATTCGGGAGGAAATGTCCACATAGTCCACCCGGTCCCTGTCTACCTCAATGATTTCGTCCTGATGGCGGCAGGTTATCCGGGCATTTGCCAGGCAGCCGCTTTCATCAATAGGCTCCGTGGCCTGGGCCACGATAAACTCATCCTCCATGTCGGCGGTCAGATAATCCACTTGATCCGTAACCAAACCCGTCTCCTTGTCCACGCGGCGGAACGGGGCAATTAGAAATCCATATTCGTTAACCTTAGCATAGCTGGCCAAATAGGAGATCAGCCCAATGTTCGGGCCCTCAGGCGTCTCGATGGGGCACATGCGTCCGTAATGGCTGTAGTGCACGTCCCGCACGTCGAAGTTGGCCCGTTCCCTGGACAGGCCGCCGGGTCCCAGCGCGGACATGCGCCGCTTATGGGTAAGCTCTGCCAGCGGATTCGTCTGATCCATGAACTGGCTCAGGGGACTGCTTCCGAAAAACTCCTTAATGGCAGCCGTTACCGGACGGATATTGATCAGGGACTGGGGCGTCACGATATCCAGATCCTGCAAGGTCATGCGTTCCCGGATCACCCGCTCCATCCTGGAGAACCCAACCCGGAACTGATTTTGCAAAAGCTCCCCCACAGACCGCATGCGACGATTGCCAAGATGGTCGATATCGTCCGGTACACCGATGCCGAAGGTCAGGTTCAAGAGATAGCTGACCGTAGCAAACACGTCATCCACAATAATATGCCGCGGCACGAGCACGTCCTTCTGCTCTGCGATCGCCTCCTTCAGCGCGTTTCCCTTGTATTCCTCCAAAAGCCGCTTCAGAACCACAAAGCGGACGCGTTCACTGATCCCGGCCTCGGCGGGGTCAAAGTCCACAAAGGCCGAAAGGCGTACCATGCCGTTCGACAGGATCTTGACAGGCATCCCCTCTACCTTCACGGTGGCTTCAATCACGCCCCGCGCGTCAAGCTCCTCGGCTCGGACGCGGGTCAAAACCTCCCCGGCCTCCGCGATAATCTCTCCTGTCATGGGATCCGGGACGGGATAATACAGCTCCTGCCCGGTAAGGCGGGCGGAAATCGCCAGCTTTTTATTGAATTTATACCGGCCTACCGTAGAAATATCATACCGCCGGGGGTCGAAAAACAGGCTGTCAATCAACACCTCGGCGCTGTCCACCGTAGGCGGATCGCCGGGACGCAGCTTTCTGTAAACCTCCAGCAGCGCGTCCTCCGGAGTTTTTGCCGCGTCCTTTTCCAGGGTAGCAACCAGAAAGGGGGCTTCCCCCAAAATTTCCTTTAAATGCTCATCCGTCACGGCGTAGCCGCCCGTCCCCGCCGCGAAGCTGTTCCAGGTATAGGGCTTATCCTGAACCGGTCGCCCCATAGCCCGCAGCAGGCAGGAGATCGGCAGCTTCCTGTTTTTGTCGATCCGCACATAGAGCACGTCGGACGCGTCCGTCTCATACTCCAGCCAGGCGCCCCGGTACGGGATCACCGTGGCTGCGTAGATGGATTGGGCGGTCTTGTCCGTCTTCACCTCATAATACGCACCGGGCGAACGAATGATCTGAGATACAATGACCCGTTCGGCGCCATTAATGACAAAGGTGCCCTCCTCGGTCATCAGAGGAAAATCGCCCATGAAGATTTCCTGCTCCTTAATCTCCTCCGTTTCCTTGTTTCGGAGCCGCACGCCCACCTTCAGCGGGGCGGCATAGGTGGCGTCCCTAGCCTTGCATTCCTCCACGGAGTATTTCGGACTGTCCTTCATGGAATAGTCCAGAAAGGACAATTCCAGATTCCCCGTATAGTCGGAGATGGGCGAAACATCCTGGAACACCTCTCTGAGGCCTGTTTCCAGAAACCATTTGTAGGAGCTCCGCTGCACCGCCAGCAGGTCCGGCATATCCTGGATCTCCTCCGTTCTCGCGAAGCTTTTCCTCTGAATTTTCCCGTACATGACATCCTTTGGCAAATCTCTTCACTCCTCATCTGTCAGTGCCGCTCTTGTCCCTAACCGCGCACAGCCGCGCCCTGTTTTTGAAAAACTACAACCCCGGGCCGCATCGGCGGCAGGCAAAAACTGAACGCCTGGGTCAGTGGTCACTTCTGTGCCGTTCCCTGTTGCTTTTTCAATAATGTGTGGTAAAATATCGGTAGGATATAAGCGGCCTTTCCCCATTATTTAGGGAAAGGGCGTCCATATCTATAAACATAGCGATTCATTATATCATGTTTTCCAAAAATGTCAAGCTTATTTTAAATATACTTTTCCCCCGCAGTGAGTTCCTGTCTCACTGCGATTTTTATTAGGCCCGTTCTGAAGCCCTATCCTGGCAGCCATTAGGAGGAATAAGCCATGTACGCCGTCGTTGTAATCCTGCTTTTCATCGCTGCCCTTGCCTACTTTTGGCTGGTCCGGGAAGGGCTGCTCAGCCACCCGGCGGCCAAGGTGGCAGCCGGACTCCTCCTCCTGCTTGCAATTGGACTCCGCTACCCGGCGATGGGCCACGCAACCCCGGACTACGAGATATTTTTGTCCGTTTGGGTTCAGCATTTTCGGGATAACGGCGGCTTCGCGGCCCTGGCCGACCCGATCGGCAATTACAACCTGCCGTACCTATATTTTTTGGCGCTGTTTTCCTATATCCCCATAGACGACTTGTACCTGATCAAGCTGTTATCCATCCTTTTCGACATGATCCTGGCATGGTACGCGATGCGGATTCTGGGCCTGTACACAAGCTCGGCTGCAAAGCGCCTGTTCACTTTTTTTCTGGTTTTGTTCCTGCCCACCGTTTTCCTGAATGGGGCGGTCTGGGGCCAGTGCGACAGCATTTACGCGGCCTTTGCCCTCATGGCCCTGTATTACGCCATGAAGGGCGACGGCCTGTATGCCTGCATTTTCGTTTCCCTGTCCCTCGCCTTTAAGCTTCAGGCCATCTTCATCCTCCCGGCTTTTCTTCTGTTCCTGCTTTCAGGGCGCGTACGGCTTTGGCACCTTTTGGCCTGCCCTCTCACATATCTGCTTTGCATACTGCCCGCCGTGATGCTGGGCCACAGCTTTTCATCCGCGATATTGTTCTATGTGAACACAGCCGGCACCGCCGGCTCCGGGCTGAATTATAATTCCCCCTCCCTGTTCGCTTTCCTGAGCGGCGGCACACAGGATGCGATGCTGGGAAAAGTTGGGATCGCGGCTGCCTTCCTGCTTGTGATTTTGATATACGCGGGACTTTGGAAACAGCGAAAATCTCTGTCAAACGAGACGCTGCTGGCAGCGTCTCTGCTATTTGTTGTCGGTATCCCCCTGTTGCTCCCCCACATGCATGACAGGTATTTCTTCCTTGCCGACGTACTGGCGGTTCCCTTCGGCCTTTCCCGCCTGCGGCGGATGCCGGTGCCGGTCTTGATCCAATTTGCCTCCCTCCTGGGTTATCACGCCTACCTGCTGCAACGGTACCTGCTGCCCATGAAATACGGCGCGGCGGCGCTTGTCCTGGCGGCGGCGCTGCTTATCTTGGAACTCCGCGGGCAAGAAAAAGGCGCTTTTCGAGGATCGCGCCACGCTTAAGAACGCAATCAAAAAAGCCTCACGAAACCGTTATAAATGACCTTATTTTGAGCTTGGCCTGATTCGGAATTGCAAAGCCCCCTCGTACCTTTGCGCAATGCTGCAAGGATTCGAGGGGGCTTTTATGGCGGGTTCATTTTGTTCCTCTCGATAGATTTTTCGAACTGCACAATGCTACGAAAATTCAGGCGAGTTCCGAAAATAGCATCCAATAACGGGAATGCCATAGCGGCGAGTAGTTTTCCTTCCGATACGGCATTTTCCAATTGTTGACCACGGATTCTTAAAGATTCAGGTTGACGCCCGCCACGTAATCAATTTTAGGGTCGCGCACATAGGCGTTTCTCGGCGTGATGTCGCTGGACTCCATGATATGGCGGGGCATCAGGTTCAAGTCGGGCCGGCCGGCGGCGAAGGTGACTGCCCTGGGTGTGGGAAGCTTATACAGGCGGACGGCGTTTCCGCCGACAATCAGATTGATCTCGTCCTGCGTACACATATTCAGATCCTTCAGCCGGTAAATCTGATGGGTTGACCAGCCGTAGTAGTCGGGCTGGTAGTCAACCTCTCTCGTACCCGTCCATACCCAGTTGTTGCGGTTATTAAAGACAACATTCGGCTCGGTCAGCACCGCGCCGTGGTTAATCATCGGATACCACAGATGGCTGCCGGTGTCTCCCCCGCCCCAGATGAGCTTTGACGCGCCGATGGCCGGATTTCTCAGCGCGTATTCATAGTATTCGGCACGCCAATAACCGGTTTCCAGATAGACGTGCTCAAATGCGGCGGCCAGCGCGCAGGCGCGCTTGATCATATACCCTTCCGCTCCGCCGCCGTGGGCGATAATCAGCTTAAAGTTGGGGTATTTAGCGCAAACCTCCGCCATCATGGCCAGCGGCTCCTCAATGTTATAGGTCGCGTATTCGTGTATGTAGCAGGGGATGTCATACTGGATGCAGAACTGGGCGATCTCGCACCACTCATAGAAACGCTCAAGACGATCAATGCGGCTGCGCACAACGCCCATGTTTCCCGGTGGAAATTCACCAATTCCGACATAGATGTTGCGATCCTTAGAGAAATAGCGGTCCAACTCATTCAGAGAATCCTTCAGGTTCCACTCCTTGGTTCCGCGCATAGCCGCAAGGCGGGTTTCAGTGTCCAGCGCACATGTGCGAAACCGGGTGGGATTTGCCCGGCACATATCGGCGTATTCCTCACTGTGTGTCCCGACAAAGCTGGGCAGCAGGATGCCCATGTCTATGCCGTAAGCGTCCATGTCATAAAGGGCCTGCTCGGAATTGTCAACGGACTCTACCTCGGCCATCACGCCCTTGATTACCGAATCCGTCTTTGCGGAATCTTTTTTACCGCAGTGAATGTGCGCGTCAACAACAAATCTTCCGATTTTCAACGCTCGTTCCTCCTAATCATTTTCTTGCTTGCATGGTCAAATGATAAACGATAAACTGCGCTTTTGTCCAATTAAACCTGCTAATCGGTTCGATAATGAACTTTAATTGGACGAATTGAAGAATACTCTTGTATAATTATCTGGCGCTGGTGTGTAGTCCGCCAACTAAGAGGAGGGCAAACACAGGCATCAAAAAAATGGAGGTGTAAAATGAAAAAACTCGTTTCTGTTCTACTGGCATTGACCTTTGTTCTCAGCCTCGCCGCCTGCGACACTGACTCGACAAGCAGTGACAACCCTCAAAGTTCGTCAAGCAACACATCTGCCGCTGACCCGGGAGCCTCCGTCCAGCCGATTTTACAGGCAAATAGAGAGGTAAATGTCGGCATTTCTACCGACCCGGTAACCTGGGCGCCGTGGGGCGCATACAACGTCGGGCGGCGTGACGCGATGCCCTATGTCTACCAGACCCTGACCGCCGCTGTACCCGACATAGAAAACGGCAAAACGATTACCTACTTTGTTTTGGCGTCCGGCTTTGAGCGTATCGACAGCAATACCTACGAAGTCTACATTCGGGAGGGTATCTATGACAGCGCCGGAAACCCATTTACAGCCAGCGACGCCGTGTTCTCTTACGCAAGCGCGAAAGCCCAGGGAACGCTGCAGCAACTGAATGCCATTTCGGATCTGGAAGTTGTAGATGACTACACCTTCCGCATTATCACAGGAAAGGCATTGGCGGTTGGCGATATTGA
>Ga0153972_1000082_pt1 | contig 25650 bp, 25 predicted proteins | sample TSGA056MetaG_FD_104732 | JGI IMG/M metagenome (GOLD analysis project Ga0153972, IMG submission 104732) | Attine ant fungus gardens microbial communities from Georgia, USA - TSGA056 MetaG | ecosystem: Host-associated > Fungi > Mycelium > Unclassified | place: USA: Georgia, George L Smith State...
AGGTGATGGAATCTGACTTTGTCCACAAATTCCCATGCCCATCACACCCTTGCCTTTGGCGCTCCCCCCTGCGGTTCCCCCAACAGCCACATTGCTAGAGCTCCCCGCAACAAGACTAGCAGTCGCAGGATGGAAACTCGGCCGGGTCTTATAAAATGCCTGTCTCACATGTGGATATTTACTCAGATATGCGAGTAGTTGTAGCCCCAACAAAACATCTTCATCGCGATATGGTCCCGGAAACTGCTGCGAGGCAATCACGGAAGTAGGCGTCGTACCAGATGCCGTGGCAGTAGACGGCGTATTCGTCGCACCGGTCCCAGTCATAGATGTAAAGTTACTATTACTTATAGTGTTGTTGGCGGCTGCGGTAGCATTGCTAGACGTACTAGCCGTCGATTGTATCCCAACAAGGCTCGCAGGCTGTTGAGCAGAGTCGGTAGTAGGAACAAAAGTTGGAAAGGAAGTGAGGGACATCGAAGGACGAGCGGGCATGTATGAACTTGCAACAACCGTACTTGAAGGTAATACATCTCCCACCGCTGTCGAAGTTCCGCCTTCAGCTAACCCTCTGCCAGTTCCATTCCTCGAGGATGATGAGGATGGTGATCCAATGGCATGTCCATCAACATTAATCAATGACTCAGTGACGGACTCAGGTGCAGTCGGCGATCGCCCTCTTGCTCCCATACTAAAAGCTGTCAAAGGAGAAGGTAAAGTGTGATGATGGGCACTTGCTCGAGTACTCGAATTTGAATTGGATATTGACAATGGACTATGATCGACAGAGGATGGTAACCCGATCACAGTAGCTCTCGGCGTCACATCTGGTTGTGATGTTTCTCTGTGATGTCGTTCGTGGTGTCGATCATGATGACTATGATGTCGCGTGCCAGGCCTTCCAACACTCACAGTACCAACACCGAATGTTGGCGTAGTATCAATCGCGCCCGGTGCACCAGGCGGTGCACCCATCGCAAAATCCTCATTAGCCTGCTGGTCCAAACTGACAATTCCGTCTTCCACACCAACCCCTCCAACGACACCCATGCCTACTCCTCCGGAATTCAATCCTAAATCGCCTAGATCTTCGTTAATGATGATATGATGATGGGATGGCTGTGTGGTATGTGTGGGGACGGTTAACGGTGTGTCATTTGAGACGATACCTACCGTCGTTGCTGAGGCACCAGCACGGCGGGAGACCGAGCGTCGAGTGCGATGAGGTGCAGATGGGGATACATTTGCTGGCATTTGGATTGATTGGATGATGGTGGTGGATGTAGATGCTTCAGTGTCGACAGATGAGGTGATAGTAGATATAGGGTTCAACTGCGACGCATCCTCCATATCAACATCGCCCTCTGCATCCACATCGACATTTTCATCATCCTCTGTTTCAGTCTCAGGACGTGATGTATCTGTGGAATGAACTGGTGAATTATCAGCAGTCGCAGATGGCTGAATAGAATGGGAAGATGAAGGTCGTCCAGCATGTCGGTCCACAATGGTCGCATTGGACAAATTTGTGAATCGTTGGGCATGATGAAGCATTACAGGTGTGACAGTTTGGTCTTGCTGTCCATTGATATCCCAGAAATTTCGCGCAATGACCGTTCCACTGCGATCCCGATTGGCAGGAAGGGACAAGAACGTCGTTGTCATTGTCGTAGTAGTGGGAACACTGGTTCCTAAAGGAGTAACAGCGACAGAATTGGAGGTAGAGATATCAGTATCACTGGCGGATGCAGAAACCGAGATTGGAGTAGATGTAGTCGAGGTAAGGGATGGACGAACGGGAGTGACAAGGAAAGAAGAGTTGGTCGTAGTAGGAGCAGTAGATCCCATGGGAAGGAAACTCCTATCATCTGGGCCAGGACTCGATGAGATATCCATCAGTTCATCCTAACAACTTAATCAATGTCTGGGAAGAACACAAACAGACGTACTAACCTCATCGTCTTGTGCTGTAGTTTGGAGTTGATTTCTAGGGGGCCGTTGGGTGGCACTTTGCTCCATCTGCGTGCGTTGTAATGCCCTTGTTATTGCAACTGCGTCTTCTTTCTGACGATTGGCAAGCCTCCTCGCATTTCGTTGCTCTTTTGTCTCCCGGGGCACACCACTAGCATTCGAGCTAGGTCCTACAGAAAAACCCTTGCTTGCCAACCAAGCCTCAAGAATACACCCAACCACATCGAGTGTCCCTGCCTGTACGACCCTCCTCCGAATCTGTTCGCTTCCTCTAACACCAATATTCACTACACACTGGAAGGCTAGGGAAAAGCGATACGCAGCATGTTTATCGAACTGAGCGGGGTTGAGTGTGGGTATTTGTTTTGGGGGACGAGACGAGGGTGGAAGAAGGCCATAAATTGCCGACGGGTTTTCTGGAACCGGGGGCGAGTAGCAAAATTCCTGTAAGAGCTTGACGAGACGTTCAAGACCGCCATCCATAGTCATGATTTCTCGGATACGAGGCGATGTTGAAGTTAGATATGTCAAATGAGTCAGCGAGTTGAACAGTGGTAACGGTGCAGTCGTGTCTAAGGCTGTAAGATGCCTTTAAAATTTGCAAGAAACTGCTGATTTGAGAAACGCCACTCACCGCGGCGGTCGTAAAGCTGAGAGGTAATACAGACACAGGCCTTGTTCTGGGCAGGAAATGCAAAGTTGGACTCCCGCATCGTGATTTGCGTACAATTAGGCTGTACAATATGTGATTGTGCTGAGAGATACGATGAGGGAGAAAAGTTGGTCACTGTGGCCGACGATGAACAAAGGCCTGAACCCTTCAGCCTCATTTTAATTGGACTTGTTTGGTTCTCTGACTCAGCCACCTATCTTCATACACTAACACTATCATGGATACAAAATATTTGCTGATCCACATTCAGATCATCAAGCGGTTCCAGAAATACCTGATAACAATGTTACTTGTTCGGTGCATTAGTTTTTATGATACTCACCGACTTATAACCCATTTCTCCCTCTTTTATCGTCCACGCGCCATTTCTCGTGTGAGTCAATATCCTCCATCCACTGCTACTGCTCTTCTCAATACGGAATACACAATCCTCCGGCACAAAGTTCTCGCTTACCACCACTTCAGCTCGTCCATTAGGGTAGGCGTACGCATACAAATGCCCAGAGCTGGACCCGCTATGGGTGATTCGCAACAGGTACCCGTCGTTGAAGGGTTTGACTAACCACTATTGTGGCCATCCTTTGTTAGTGGATCTCTGGAGATATACAGATTGCGCACATTTTGCTCGGGCGCTGGCCCGGGCTGATTATCGGCCACGATACGACCGATGAAAGGTGTAGGTACTTGGTGTAGGATCAACACCTTTAATGTACCCTCTGCACATGTCAGAGTTTTGTATGGTCGTCCGACAAAATCTGGTTGTCCCTCGGCTTCTGACATAATAGTGTGAAGTACGGACGATGAACTACACTTTTAACGGCGTCTCGTTGGCGACAATCACAAGATAGGAGATTAGATAGACGCTCAATCGTGTCATGAATCGACGAGAACGTTGTACTCAAGATCAGTTTGGTGCATTACAATAATGATAAGAGACTTGTCTTTCATAGATTGCGACTTCGGTATGAAAAATTATGTTGAAATCAAATCCAAATGCTACTGATAAATTGCGTCCAGAATGCTTGGTATGGGATCTCTGCTCACCTCAGGTGATACTGGGCTGTTTTCACCTTCAAGTTCCCGATGAGAATATCGTCTGGAGAGAACATGAATCCTAAAACAGTTAAGCCATGAAAATCAGTAACTGATAATTACTTTTTTGTAATGTAGCCTTCAGAAAATTGTCTTGATGCACAAAGGTCAAATAGTGTTCTGTCTTTAGCAACAGGATTCAGATTTGTGTGCTTTTCCTTATGACACTCTCCATTTACACCTTTATTGAGAATGCTTGATCTTCCTCGAAGAAATGTATATTGTCCCGGTGTTACTCAATTTTACATTCTGGGCTAATAAACATATGATAATATGTTACCACTACCAACAGTGATCAAGATCATGAATTAATTCATGCAGCCGCTACTATGGGTCCGAGAAATCGCTGCTCTTAAACTATAGACAGTCTTGGTCACATTTCTTGACCGCTGCCACGTAGGGAACTGATATGATCTTGGAGAACCGCCTGCAAAGAGGAGGTGAAAAGGTTCTCACCGCTGTCGTTATCGTCGTCGTCGCCGTGGTCATGATTTCTGCAAATTTCTATAATAGGATGAGTTCATTGATATTGATATTCAGCGCTGATTGAGGTTAGACACGCCGCTCACCTTCACAGTAGTCTGCGTCAGCTCCTTCTTTGCCTGTACAATCTTCCCAGCAAGCATCTTCGTCCCCTCTGGAGTCATCGACTTCTTTGGCATTCTGATAAGGATTAGATTTCCAAGGGATTTTTGTCAACGTTCCATCAATGTCAACATCGCTCCTATCATTGGGTCTCTTATTGTGGTCGTGGTTTCGACATATTTCTAGAGAACAGGAATCAAAGTCTTGGTCAACTTCATGCACAAAGATCAGATTCAGAGCTTACCCTCACAATATTCCGCATCTGCGCCTTCTCTACTCGTACAATCCTCCCAACAAGCATCTTCGTCATCTATACCCTGCAACTGCACACTTGTCTCCCCGTTGTTGACTTCATGATCATGATTGTAACAGATCTCTGATATACGAGAAGGGGGGATCAAAAGTGGATTTCAATAGGTGACTCCAAGGACCTTACCTTCGCAATAGGCCGCATCTGCACCCTCTCTACCCGTACATTCCTCCCAACAAGCATTTTCATCGTTCCCATCGGACCCGTCACGTTTTATCAGAGAGCCTTGCCTGGAGATGCTCTTGTCACCCTTCGACCAACATATTTCTAAGGGAAGGCCTTAGTTGAACCTGCACGCCTACTCATACATTGACGAAAAAGTCTTTACCTTCACAATAATCAGAATCATCACCTTCACCTACACATTCCTCCCAACACTTTTGATGACTTTCTACAGGGTCGGGCGTCACAGACAAATCCTGGTCCTGATACAGGATAGCATCATCATGGCCTGGAAATATGATTACAGCAGCGTCGGTAACCGGTAAGGGAGTCGAATACAACACTAGAGAGAAAAGACTCAGTTGGAGGGGAAAGGTAGGGACTATCGTCAGCAGCATTAATAAGTATGCAGACGTTTTTCGCAGGAGAAAAGCCATTTCTCTATAGAAGGGTTGGACTTGAGTTTTTGAGAGTAATATACCCAGCGCTGAGGAAACTTCGCAACCGATAATGGCACGTGTATCCCATGTGCAGTACACGTTATAGCACGGAATGGTCAAGCACTGACAGCTGCATATTCAATTCCATTCATACGAATGTAAATGAGTGCCAATTCTATGAATGAATGGGTGAAGGGCTTCCCACCGATTGATGACCCTGAAATCATCTAGAGATCATATTAATTTGCCACGTAATGACACCAGGATTTCCAGAACGGTCAGCAAATTATGAGGTCGCCACGTACATACCTAAGAACAAATCATATGAGAAAGGCTACAAGGCGTATCTTCACTTTCGATCGTGATAGATAGGTGTATAACACGTTCAGATGATTCAGAGACTATTGAGCACATATCTTCAGACATTCTGAGACACTTCATTTATTGTTCCTGCGATACGCACTCATCACTGCCAAATTTCTTAAAAATATACTCAACATATACTGTTCATCCTTCCATAACAACCTCTTTAACCGCATCGACAAAAATGTTCACACCCTTTTCAAGATCCACCTCACTGATATTCAACGGTGGAATGAACCTGATGACCTCATACACGCTCGTTGTCAGGATCAACATCCCCTTCTCAATGCATTTCTTGGCCACCCTACTTGCCATCTTCTCCGGTGCACCTTGCACAACCCCAACATCTGTGGTGATTCCAGATATGGTCGACGTCGGTGATGCGAATTCTACGCCAACCATTAAACCTTTTCCGCGAACGTCGAGAATATACGGAGAGACATCGGCTAAGGACTGAAGTTTGCGAAGGGAGGTAAGAAGCTGTTTCGACCTGCAAATATATGATTATGTATGTGATGAATGGAGAGGACGGGGACATACCGTTCGGCCACATTGTCTAGTACCTTTTCCTCGCGGAACACATCGAGGACTTCAGCGGCAGCAGCACAGCACACCGCATTACCTGCATACGTCCCTCCCTGTCATTGATAGTGAGCATATATCTCAGACAAGTTTGACGCTACTCACCATGCTCCCAGGCTTTAACCTATCCGTCAGTTCCTTCCTGCTAATCACAGCACTAATCGGAAACCCATTCCCAAGCCCTTTAGCAATAAGCATGATGTCTGGCCTGACTCCACTGTCTTCTATCGCAAACAATTCTTTCCCGCTACTCGCTCTACCAAATCCAGCTTGAATTTCATCAACAATGAGTAAAATTCCATGTTTATCACAGACTTGACGTAATCCTTGAAGAAATGCTACTGGGGCAGGAATGTATCCCCCTTCTCCCAAGACAGATTCGAGAATAATGGCTGCAGTGTCTTTTGGCGCCGTCTGTTGCGCTAGTACGAGATCAAGTTGGTAAAGTGACTGCTGGACGAGCACGCTCTCGTGTGTGGATGGTGGTAAATTAAATTGATGCCAGTATGGGAAGGGGATAGAGTACGCTCCGGACTAATCACATTTAATCCAGTTTGAATGTGATGATATCAAGAAAAATGCTCACCATCGCAGACCCTGTGAACTCGGAATAAATTGTCTTACTCTTCGTCACGGCCATGGCACCATACGTTCTGCCATGATATCCACCTTGCATGCAGATGACATTCGGTCTCCCTGTAAAATACCTAGCCATCTTAAGTGAAGCTTCAACAGCCTCGGTTCCTGAGTTCCAGAAGAAGAAGGAGTCGAGGGAGGCATGAGGCATGACGGGGAGAAGGCGTTCAATAAGACGAAGATAAGGCTCATGCATGGAAATACTACATTGAGGATGAACGAGTTGCATGCATTGATTTGCTGCGGCACGACTGACTCGTTCATGAGCATGTCCTACAATGCGTCATGAGTAATTATTAAATCAAAGACAGTATACAAACCGAGGTTGGTAACACCGATTCCGCACGTAAAGTCTAACATCTTCCTTCCATCATCGTAATACACATAACTTCCCTCTCCTTTCACCATAATCCCCTCTGTAACCCTTCCTAATCCTTTTGTAATGTGCTTCGCACCCAATTCACGGAGTGCTTTGAAGTTCTCTATCTTGGAATTCATTGCTGGATGGCTTGATCTCAATTTACTTTAGCGTTGGATGGCGGTAGTAGATCTGAGAGTTGAAAAAATATAATCGTGACAATAAAAGCAAAATAGGTGGGAAATGGAATCCTAGAACCTTTTTCCCCACTGCCATGGATTGCTCCAGCTCACACGTTTGCTCACACGTTGATAACAATAGTGTGATTAGCTAATACGATGCGTCGATATTATTCCTTCTAGGTCTGTCTTGACATAAGTGATCACAAAATACCCGGGGTGTGTCCCTTCATCAAACTAATTGGCCAGGCAATAGCGTTTGCTCCATTGCAAAAGCCTAATACATTTATACGTTTCGATAAAATCATTCGAGTTGAAACTTCAATGTTTCCATCACGTTCACATTATCTTGTAACGGTTACAATGCCGCACTTCTACACGAGATCGTTTCTCACCTGGGGTATCGAACCTGATCTTCGCCTGGGATAATCGAAAAAGAGGGTGTTCTCTGCCCCAACTCATTGATAGAATATCTCACATCTTCAAGTCTGAAGTCGTTTTATCTCCACCTGATTTGACATCCACTCTGGAAAAGATGGAGTTCTCTGCTAGAACCTTCGTAATATTTCTTTCCATCCGCGGTAAAACAATGAAAACTTGTGGGATCCGAATTCCGACGGACAGGCGACCTTGACGTGGTCCGCTTCTCGATGAATACATAGAATTCCAATCACCTCAAAAATTCCGCCAGCATCTCACATTGATATTTGACGCTTCTATCTTGCCGTTAAAAGAATTATATGATATGTATTTCTTGTTGCTGGCACACACAACTCATCTTGAATCCGTTTGCAACGAATCATACTTTAAGATAGGATCTCAGCAGTGTAGAATTCGTGAGAGAATTTCGTTGAAATAGATTGTAGGCGTCACACATCAAGCTTCAAGGGTCGTATTTTACTTCGTTTCATTTTTTGATATACTTGAGTACTCCATATTTTATCTCTTGGTTTTGTTGATAATACACAGTACCTATCAATTCATCTGCTAAACTTCATTTACGGAAGTGGAATTGATTTTATATAAAATATTTGGATATACAGAACAGGGTAGGATCGGGAGAGGAGATAAGATCGTCAGTATATGTGTATATACCTTTATTTATTCGTTTCTCCAAGTTGAAAGTACCTCCGACTTGACTAGAATACAAGTGCTCGAGATGATTGAGTTGTAATTTATACTCTTGTGCAGATTCCAACACTTTTGTTTTTCACATTCCTGAAGCATCGATGGGATTGATATTTACAGCTGGATAGCCTACACTCCATTGTGCATATGTACGTTAATGTTGGAATATCGAGTCGACGTCATGGAAGGTTCAAGAACCTTCTAGAATGTTGCCCTTTTTTATATATAAAGTAAATAGTTTATTATTTTGTACTCACTGGTTTGCGACGGAATAAAGTATTCAAAGGCAAACCATCTTGCAACTCCATTTTCACAACAAATGTTCGTCGACAATATTCAACCGACTTTCGCAGCTGACTGACCGTCGCTCAGTGACTTTAGATTGCCCATAAGGATGAAGATAAAGATGCGGGGACAAAAATTGAACTAATCAAAACGACGGTAACGAGAGATTAAAGTCATACAAGATGAACTCGAGGATCAACAAACGGTGATAACAACCCTTGGGAATTATGTACGTAGCTTTCAGATATATCAAACCTTTTCTTGTAAAATCTCGGCGCGACTGCTATTCGTCAACTCTTGGATGTTGCAAATGAGAATCCATCTCCTGCACGGCATGATCCTTCTCGGTGACTGGATGATCTTGAGTATCGGGTACGATCATGGTATTTTGGGCTGTGTACGGTTGCGGAATGGTAGATTGGGAAGGCTGCTCTTGAGAGTCAGGGCTTTCAGGCGATTTTTTATCGATAGCGCCTGGTTGTATAGACTGCTGCTGCTGTTGAGATAGTTGCCATTCTTTCCATCTCTGCCACTCCTTCCATTCCTGCCACAACTTAAACTGATAGTAGAGTTGAGGATCTATGGCCGATTGGCCTGTTGTATGACAGGCTTGTGGTAACGTTACGGCAGGAGCTTGACCATCTTAAGGATGAATTAGTAGTTATTATTTCTTCGAAGTAAGGGGCAATAACTGCAGATAGAAGATTGAGGATCTATCGGCACACGATTGTCAGTGGACTCAGCGGACTGCTCCGCCAGCTGGTCTGGATAACGGGTTTTGAGTGCTAGAGCGAATCGATAAACGATGAGACGTACTGTAGATCCTAGTATCTTGATGCGACAGACTGGGTGAAATATGAGTCTCATTTCCTCTTCGACTAGTTTTTGTCGAATCTTCGTTGTTTGTATTGATTCGATTGCCTCGGATATCGTAAAAGTTGCCTCCGTAGATATCAAAATTGTATGCATCCTTAAAGAAGCTCATGGTCAACACAAAATATAAATGAGAGGAAGATGGTTGTGTGTCAGAGAGGATAATTTATTTTTAAAAAAGCTCATAAATATTGGCGTCTGCCGATGAGGCTGTCCTTTTCCAGTGCTTGCTGGCTAGAAGCATGATAAGGAAAGCACTTACTTCATTTGTTACGCACATTTTCACCAATTTCCCTCCTTGAGCATCCCTCTATTCCGTGGCAGTAGTAGTAGTCATAGTCAGTATGCTTAGTCTGTAAAACCCTCACCCATAATTTACTGTAAACTTGCTCCGACGAATCATTGAATATTGACCTCTTGATCCTCGACGCTCGACTGGCTGGCTGTTAGAGCAAAAGCCATTACACCATTAAGTATAAATCACTCCATGTTGTGTACATGCCAATTATTAAAGCTATGTAAATATGGTCCAACCTCCTGTAGCTTTGTATTGCTGAGAATGTAAGATAAAATACACTGTGAGATTAGTGTTTATTTTGTTTGTATTTTCTGAAGCTCCACCTTTCAGCTAAGACCTAAAGCACATCCACTGCGCTGCATCAATGTCTGCTCTTCACAATCTTGGTAGATTGATACAATGTTTGTCCAATGAGGACACAGCTGCCATCGGATAATCCTCAGCAGGCGAAATTGCCACTGACAATCAGTGACGCCACAAGCCTGCACGTTTCAACTTCCCCAGCCTTCTTCTAATATCCGAAAGCTCCTTTACATCGACATTGTGATCTCGATATCGGATGAAAAATGGGACGTGTCAAGCGAGAGAACCGAAATATAGCAGGTTTCCGGATAGGTTAACACTTGCTTTGGGAAAGGAAGGACAAATGAGATGACGCTTGACTCATTGAGTGGATTTATATCAATGATGATGTTAGCCTTGATTTGAGGCTCGAGTTATCCCTGCTTTCAGGTCTGTATACAAGAAATCGTATCTCTATAACAGAGTAATAAACACCTGGCTCGACACATTCCTCGAATCTCGCAATGAGTAATATTCAAATTTCCGATCATGACTGACAGGAGAAAAGCTCTTGGGTGGAGTGCGTTCTTGGCCATATTTAGACTGCCAGGACTGTGTTGAGTTTTTTCCCACGTTGTCGTCCTCAGCTGTTCAGATGACTCTGCCCACACTATTCTTCATTCTATGCCTCATGAGATGCATCTTGTCACTGAGCATGGATCAGAATGTCAAAGTGGACAGGCTCGTCTCCCGACGCTTGTCTGCACGTGATCTGGACTCCGGGCACGATCATTTTGAACTTTCGTTCTACCATATCAACGATGTTCATGCGTGAGTATATTCTCGCTCATTTATCTCAACGCAACTGATGACTATTTCATTTTGATAGACATTTAGACGAATTCCAAACTAGTGGATCTACATGTACTAGTTCATCGACCCAAGGTGTGCATTGAAAAGTTTTACATTTCTATCATCCTTGACTAACCACGACTCTGAAAGACTGCGTCGGAGGCTATGCCCGTGTCAAGACCATCCTCGAAACACAACGTCCTTCCAAACAGCACTCCTTGTTCTTAAATGCAGGGGATGAATTCCAGGTAAAGTAAACCCAAATATCCAGTTTTCTTTTGAAGGAGCCCTGCACCGAAGGGAACGTTATTTTATACCATATACAAAGGCGAAAAAATTGCAGAAACGCTTAACCAACTTGGATTCGATGCCATGACACCGGGAAATCACGAATTCGACGGTGGAGATGATCTGTTGGGCGACTTCATCGAAAACCTCACTTTCCCCGTTATTTCTAGTAACATTCACTCAAAAAATCCAAAACTTTCTAAGAAGCTCATCCCCTACAAGATATTTCCACAGTACAATCTCGCCATTTTGGCACTGACCACTCCTGATACAGCGAAAATCTCGAAACCTAGCAATCTCACCACTTTTGAAGATCCCATCTCAGCTGCGCAACGTACTGTTGACCTGATAACAAAGAACCACCCAACAATCCATCGCATCGTCGCTCTTACTCATATTGGGTATTATGACGATATCAATTTAGCTCAAAAAACGACAGGCATCTCTTTGATCATCGGTGGTCATTCTCATACACTTCTTGGTGATATGGCAGGAGCTGCTGGTCCTTATCCGACTATTACCAACAATCTTGATGGAGATGAAGTGTTTGTTGTGACAGCTTACAGATGGGGAGAGTATTTGGGTTACATCGATGTTGAATACGATTGTCAAGGGGGGATCGTTACCTATGAAGGCGCTCCTATCCATCTTACCAACACAACCGCATTTGAACCTCATCTTGAGTCTGAAATTCAGGAATGGGAAAAGGCATTCGACATATTCGAGAAAACCATCATTGGATTTACGAAAACGCCTCTCCTCTCATCAGCATGCGAACAGGGCGAATGTAATCTTGGTGATCTCACCGCTGACGCTCTTGAAGTGTATCATCCAGGACCTGTTGCAGCTATCATGAGTGCCGGTGGGATTCGCATAGATATCGCCGCTGGGAATATCACCCAACAACAAGCAATGGATTGCTTCCCTTTCGGAAACGCCTATGTCCAGCTAAACATGACAGGTACACAACTCTGGAATGCCTTCGAGGGTATCGTTTCAAAAATTAATGTCGAGAATGGACAACCTGTCAAAAAATTTGTCCAAGTGTCTAAGAACATCCGATTTACGTATAACCCATCAAATCCTGCAGGAAGCAGATTGATCACGTTGTCGGTCGCTGATCAGCCCGTTGTATTTTCCCGGGAGTATCTTATCGCCACTACCGACTTTGTGGCAGGTGGAGGGGACAATTTCTGGCCAGCGCGAACCGATTTTACGACTTTAGAAACAATAGATATGATATTCAGTGACTACGTCAAGGCGCAGAGTCCCCTTGACTATCAATTAGACAATCGCATTGCAATAACCAGTGAAACAATACCTCGGAAGGGGAATTGGGCCGAAACATGATTATTGGCGGTCTGATTCTGTTTGGGAAGCATGATACATGGGATAGACTTCTAAGTAATGGATTCTTCTAAATTCTCTGTTGTCTAGATAAAATAAATGCACAAACCGAAGATTTATGAAAAAAATAATAACATCAAAATCGATCATCCAGGAGGTACAGGAGGATTTCATTTCTAACATCCGCGGTCTCGGCGGATATATCGAATAAGCGGTATGAATAAGTCGAAGGTTTTAGGTTCAGCCTCTTTGATTGGTCCAGGAGATCCGAACCCCCTGTTCTCATAATCCTCCGGTGTCATGACAATGACTCGGGTTCCCTGACCATATCTAACATAGATCCATCGGAATGGCAGATACGGAGAACATAATTACACCTGCCTTAACCAGTTCGCTGAAAGTTGCAAAGAATTTGAAAAAGTACTTGTGTTGGCTCCATCCCTCCCAGGATATCCTTGGAATTGGATCAAGTGTGACATTTAATTGTAAAGGCCGATCCGTGGATAAAGAACGTGGCATGGGAAGAGTGGATTTTATGTATCGTGCGGCAATAACGTATATACGAGCATCAGGGGAAGTCGTAAAGAGTCCACTGTGGCGTGATTTTCCAAGGAAGAGACCAGAGTGTGACTGTAGTAATGCCAGCCAGATCCCAGGAAGAAGGGGAGGCATAATTAGTTCTGCCACATGAAGGAGTGTTGCTGCTCTGGACTGTTGAGACCTAAAGCGAGAGGATTGTCAAGATGGAATGATAACAATAGTATCATGACCCACCACATTGATGCATGAAAAAACCGGAACCCAGATCGTAAATGGTGTAGCAGTAGACCATCCACGGGCCACTGGATCTAAGGCCCTTCCAATAACCCCGCTTTCTGTCTGGCAAAGGATGCTGATTGATGTGTGTCGATGAGTGTGCCTTAGTTTTGTCTTAAGGTCCCACATTTGAAGAGTACGAGGCCTGATTCCTGCACATCCTTCTCACGGCCAAGGAGTGACCGTCCCCGTCGGAGGATGTCCTACTGTGGGAAGTTTTCCGTTACTGTATGGGTAGAAAAAAACCGATCAAATGAGTCGGAGTAAAACTTTCCGCAAACGCACTTGACGGCATTATACCCACTCGGACATTCCCCTCCTGTTCAAGTTGAGCGATATGGCTGCGATAAGGCCACTGACGAGGGCCAGAGTCGTGGTCCGGACGAACTAAACTCTTCTTCTGGCAGACTTTAGAGACATTGGAGAACTCTGGGCTTTTGGATCACCTGCATAAGGGAGATAAGCAGGGGGGCATGCTATGCTGTCTAGGATTGTTCAACTGAGAATTACGGTCACTACGCCCAGTATTCTGGAAGGAAACATTTGTGCGGCTATCTGTACTTACGAGAGAGGGGCGAGAGGGTTCAGTATAGGCTGGGGCCAGAGATCGTGGGTTCTGCTGAAAAGAGAGTGTGGTTGTACAACGTCAACGTCTTGGTCAAAATTCATGGCAACTATCACCTGGGTTCCCACGCTTTTGGCTCTGAGTCCTCGGCATATGATAGGAAGCGTATATTGGCTGCGGAGAAACGTGGATGCATATCCCATGGACGACTATCGAAAAGAACTATTTTCCCCGATGAAAGTCCATCTGTGCCTCAAGTATCGGGAAATCTGGCTCTTTTTGAAGGAGGTTTCATTGGAACTCCAGCTCTCTGTTTTAATGACAATCTTCAACCAATTTCGCTGCCACTGCTCCAATGGTATCTTCCCAAAAGCAAAATTATGCCAGTTCAGAGACATTCTTAGATGAAGGTGGGTTGACCTTTTTCTATTCGAGAAATCAAAAATTGAAGATTTTCAAGTTCTTGGTGATGAAGCCGAAGAACAGACGATTGTTGCACAGGAGCAAGATTCTCGAAGAATATCTTGTAACTGAACTCTCCTGTTTATGACAGAATTTCAAGTTTAAACAACTCCAAATGTTATTATGATCTCAATCATCTTTCGAAAGTTTTTATTAGGTTTTCATGTCTCGTTCGATTCTTATCGGAGGCTTTTTTATACCCATGACTGCTGCTATACAAAGACAAAGAGGTCAAACCCTGGGTCGATATACCCTTAGTCGCACCCGAAGTCGTACGTTGTTCGCTCCCTGTGACCATGAGCTGAATACCGGTAATAATTTCAAGGACCCATTGATTACCCATAGTCAGGATAGCCAGATGGCTACGGCTCCACCATCATTTTACTGAGAAAATCGTCTTCAGTTTTCCCATCGAATCTGAGGGATCTAGACGTCCTTCTGACATTTCCCGCGCCAGTTTTCGATTGGACCCAAGTCTCTCATGTATTTGTACAATTCTCCCACTGGCATCCGGTTATCAGTATACCGATGATAGTCTCATTGGATATTTTCCGCCTGAAGGTGGGGGGATTAGATGTTATGAGATCTACTCGCACTTATATAAAGCCTACAGAGATGCCGAACAAAGAGCTTTCCTTTGCCCGGATACCATGAAAGTATCGTTTCTCCTCATCTCAATAATAGCCTTGATCACGCCTTGTTATGCTGCACCCGAAGTCAAGATCAATGGAACGACTCTCGTAGGTAGGGATGTTACCATTCTGAAGCAGGATTTCTTTGGAGGTAAGGGATCGTGCGGTTAATCTACAGTTGATCTACTGGAAGGTTCATAAAATCTCAGGGATACCATACGCCAAACCTCCTCTTGGAGATTTGAGGCTGAGGCCACCCGTCTTAAAGAAGAAAATCGACTCTGAGACTTTTGATGCTTCAAATTTCGGAGCAGCATGTCTTCAACCAGTATGTGATTCAATTGTACTCAATCATCAATAATCTGAATCCTTTGAAGGGTTTTGCCTTTCCTTTTGTGTCAGAAGATTGTTTGACTATCAATGTTTTTCGACCTGCGAACCTTCTGGAAAACGCGACACTGCCCGTTGTATGTTCATTATATCCTCAATTCGTTGTCACTCACTCCATCTCAGTTATTCTGGACGTGAGTGCCATTTGAGCATTTATCAACTGGATGTGGATCATGACTGGCGATCTGAATCACCAAGATACGGGGGCGGCTTCCAGGCAGGAGCATCTGCAATTTACAATGGTAGTGCAATAGTGGCCCAGGCTATGAAAAGGGTTGGTTCAAGTTCCTTGGGTCAATTGCTCCTCATAAATTTGCCTTAGGGGACTCCTCTGATATATGTTAACTTTAACTACCGCCTTGGCCCTCTTGGGTTTCCTCAAGGTATTGAAGGTGAATTTACAGAAACTGATCACAAAACTTGAAGAGCTAATTTCAGTGCCCAATTATGAAAAGCGGGGGATGAACAAGCACTCAATCTCGCACTCAAAGACCAGTTAACCGCTCTCGAATGGGTACAAGAAAATATTGGTGTTTTTGGGGGTGACAAAAACAAGGCATGTGATTCGAGAAAATCCTGGTCATTCTACTACTGAAGGTGGTTTCTTTCGTCAGGTTACTATCTTTGGAGAAAGCGCAGGTGCTATCATGAGCTCGATTCTCTTCTTGAACTCTGGTATTGAGAAGTTTGCACGGGGAGCCGTGAGCCCGTATTGCTTCTTCTATACTGTGTCTTCTGATTATCAAGTGTAGATATTTGAGTCTGGTTCCCAAGCGACCTCAACTAATTTTGGTCCCGAACGCCGTCAAGTCGACTGGGATCATTTCGTGGCTGGTATTGCATCTTGTAGCTCCCTAGCTGGGACTCGTCATACATTTGATTGTGTACGAAATGCTAGCTCAACCGAGATTTTTGCTGGTCTCCAGGCTGCGATCAGTGAAGCACCTGAGGAGTTTGCCTTTGATCCTACTATTGATGGACCGGGAGGACTTTACCCTGACATTCCATCCAAGTTATTAGCCAGGGGACATTTCGCAAAATTGCCCTTCATCAGTGGTACCAATCTGGATGAAGGTGCTTGATTGAAAATTTCTTTGATCACTTCGGAACAACTCCTACTTCTTCTAGGCACGATTTTTATCCCCACGACAATCAACTCAGAAGCGGAAATTCAGGCATTTATTATCGCAAATTTTTCTCCTCCCATTGTCCAGCCTTCTATACTACAAACGGCAGCCGACAGACTTCTAGACTTGTACCCAGACGTCGCAGCTCTTGGATCTCCTTTCGGCACAGGTAACAATACATTCGGACTCTCGTCCCAGTACAAACGTGCTTCTGCGATTCGTACGACCACTTATACTGTGCGTTTTGCCCCTTTGATTTCTGATATCTAATTTACAGAGGGAGACGTTGGGTTCACGTCGCAACGGAGATTCTGGCAGCAGACAGCTTCAAAAGCAGGTGTGAGGACATGGGGTTACTTGTTCACTCAGCCTCAGTCACAAGATCATCTTGGGGGTAAGTCGGCTTTGAGAATCATTGTCGTTACTGACCTTTGATGTTAGTTCCACACGGTTCCGAGGTAAACTATGTTTATGGTGAACCAACTGATCAATCTGCTTCGTCGTTGAGGATAAGTGAATTGATGATTGATTACTGGATCTCCTTCGCAACGAGTTTGAATCCAAATGATGGAAATGGATTGGAGCGTACGTGTTTTACTAGAATACATCTTCTCTAAGTAGGTCTTATCCTCAACTCCAAAGGTCCACTCTGGGAACAATTTACCCCTCAAAATCAACGGATCATCCAGTTGAATGGAGATAATACCACTATGATTGAGGATACATTCCGCAAAGAGCAGATGGATTTTATAAATTCGATACCTGCCGTGTTTTTACATCGTAGAAGAAGTCATTAGATACGGAAGGTGGCTCAGAGAAATTTATCTTTTGTTCAATTTTAAATAAGTGATGGTAAACACCATTAAGTTAGCGCAATTTCTGATGACACTCGTCCAATAGACTGTATTAGGATATGAATCGGCGCACTATGGGGACTCTGAGACGATCACATAATTCCTGGGAGTAATATTAATGTAAACACAACAAATTGAATTGCTAACGGATGAAACGAGGGAGGCAGTCAAGCCAAGCTATAAGAGGACGGTAAAAATCGGAGTTTGAATTCGGCAAGAGCCTCTTGGTACTGACACCACCCGGGATTCTCTGTCACTTTAACATGAATCGACTCAGACTCTCCAGCGACAGGTGGGCGCAATATCACAATGGAAACTTTTAAGCATCATGAGCTGGTGGCTTTTTTGAATTTCTAGAATTCTTCTCGGTCTTCTAACGATGAATCGAGCTTCAATTGTTCCAGGTTGGAACTCAAACTCGAGCATGTGTCCCGATATTTAATATAATAGGGCTTCACACAAGGTTGCTTCTTCCGCAATTACTTGAAGCATTTGGAAGTCATCTTGGCTCTGTTGGGTTGAAACGCCGCTCTGTCTACGAACGTAAGATACGCAGCGTCGTGGCTGATAACTTTCTCTATCAATGATTTCCTTGCCTAATACCCGAGTTGTCCGTGGAATTGGAAGCTTGTTGTCAAGATGCTCGCACCGTGAAACCTGAACGTACCATTCCCACCAGCTCACATTCCCTCACCCATCTTCTGCCCTTCTTCCACATTTACAGGTACCTGTGGGAACCCAGCACGGTCCTGGAAACTCAGATTGTTGGATAAGTCTTACACGGAGACAAAGATTTCTCACAGGATGAGCGCTGGGTATGTTTTTCCGTCTGCCAACTAATTTTGTCTGACTGACGGCGAACATATTCCCAGCACATTGGACAAGAATCAAAACTCTGGTAGTTCAGCGAAAGGAAACGGAGCGTCCGCCACGCCAGAAGATAAAATCTTGACGGTTCAACATTGCTCTGTTCTTCCTGACGAAAATGCCTCTGATACAGCCACTATCTTTGAAGCCTTCACAGAGGTCTCATTAGACTTGACTCTGTCCTTTTCGACACAAAACTCTCCAGTTGCATCGACTGTCGAGCTCCCTTTGTCGGTGAATGCTTCACCATTGCAGGCTCCCTCCCTATGTGTTCCGTCAAGTTCGGCTTCTGTAGAGGCTTCCCCTTCCATTCGTCAGCTCAGTCGGACGATGTCGTTTGCTTCTCAATTCACACCTCTTTACCCAATAATGAAGACGAAAAAGAAATACTCATCCACAAAATTCTCTTCGGACCAGTCATCCATCCTTCGTGGATCCTGGCCAGCTATCAAGTATGTCGGTAGAGGAACGCCTGTTGACAAGAACCGGCGAAGAGAGTGGGGCGGCCTTTCTGCAGAAAGTGTAGGGGAGGATGGTCTGTTATTCTCCGACGTGAGGGCAACTTCTCTTGACTCCCGCTCACCGCGCCTTTCTTCGTCATCAGACTGGGACTTTTTGAACCCTAGACTCCCTGCAGCTACTCCTCCACGCTCAGGCGGACATTCCAACCGTGCCGAGGAAGAAGACGAAGAGCAAGACGAGGAGGAAAAAATCCCACCTTTGCAAAAGATTGAAATTAAGATCGAGAGCGAGATGGATGACTGGGCCTCTGTAATGGAGACAGTGCTTTCCTCTGCAGAGAAAGGGAGAGGTTCCGCGCAATCTGCCGCAATAGATAAGGACCAGGAACCGCAGAAGAATGCATCAATTGAACTGCCAAAGTCAGAAATTTTGGAGCAGAACCTTGAACTGCTTTCGGACGATGTTGACAAACTACAATCCGAAATACAGTTTGATCTCAACATTGACAAGGCTCTAGACTTGGGATTCAGTCCTGCAGTCGATGGTGGGACACTTTTTACCCTCACAGCAATCACAGACTCGGACAATTCCAATCTCACAATTCGTCGCACCACCACGATTTCGTCTCACTCTCACTACTCAACCCCGTCCGAAGGACTTTCGGATGCTAGGCCGATCATCTGTCTAGCCTCTGAATCTGTGAAGCATAGAGAGGAAACCAGAGATCCAAGTGCACGAGTTCTCCCTGTCACGCGATCAACAGGCAGCACGAAGGTAGATCCGAATGTAGGCGTGAGCCGTTCGCCTGAAATCAACACAGTGTTACCTTGGTGGAGGAAAGCTCTTGGAAGGCTGAAACGTGTTCAGGCATTGCTTCGGTCACACCGCAACTCGTGTTAAATACGTCTTCTTGCTTTGAGTTTCTGAGAATTCTCGTTTGGACTACTGTCATTTGTGCCTCCCCTTCTGAAACGCTCGTTTTATTATTTTCTTTTTGAGGATACTGTGTACCCTATTGAGAGGATAGGACAATTACATACTTTCTTCTTTTCGTATGGAATACTTTGCAAATTATGTCTATCACGTAGTTATCAAACTACATTATATGCCGAGGCTGCCCGATTGAGTTGGACAAGGAAACACTTGTAAACAAATTTTCAAGCTCGCTTGCAATGGGAGATAAAACCATGAAACCAGTCGATCCTTACAAGGAGCTGCAGAGCATTGTGGTAAGTGAATGTTATTTAATTTATCTGGTTTGGATTGATGGTGAGTGATTCATAGGGCAACCGGCTGGCTTTCAAAAGCAGTTCTCCGTATATTCCTCAATATGTGACCTCAAATCTCACCGCCTCGTCTGACCCTGATACGAAATACTTGGATCGGGTTCACGGTCGCCAGCTTTTACTTGAGAATCCGGCTCGTGATTCACGTAAAAGAAAGGAGGAAGAACAGCGCGAGAAGACCCAGGAACGCAAGAAGCAGCATAGGGCACGTGGAATAGGAAAACGAGAGGCAGTGGCAAAGGGGGTCTGGAAGCTCAACAAAGAGCAAGCAAAGTATGCAGAAATTTCAGTTTTGAAACATATCGTGCTCATCTTGTCGTAGATATCAGCTCTTTCTTCCTCTACATCACCTTTGGATGAGCTACATGTCAGAACTTCTTACCCTGAGTCCAGTACCCGAAGCAAGCGTCCTGCCGACTCAAAAATCCATACCTTCTTCACAGTCGATGTTCCCTAAACTAGTCAAGGCCGATTTTCATGGAGCTATCATCTCAGGTGTGTAAACTACCCGAGTCTATACAATGATGTGACATGGAGAGACAGTCTGTCAGAGTAAAAATCCATGTCTTGTTGGGATTGCAGGCATCATCATCCATGAGACTGAGAACGCTTTCAAAATAATTACAAGATCAAGCGCAATCAAATGTAAGCGTACCGCCTAGTCAATTCTTCGAACCCTAATTAAAGCCGTTTTTGTAGTGTTACCCAAGCAGAATTCAATCTTCACGCTTTCTATTCCACTCTATTCAATTCTTCCTGCGACTCGTGTATCGCGAGAGCTGGTCACTATTACTGATCAAGATACCGAATCAGGAGTGACTGTTCTCGATATGCCTCATTTTCAATTCGAGCTACACGGTAATCAATTCCGGTTCCGCTCCGCTGAGCGCTCAGGCAGAAAATTCAAACACAAAGAAACAACAGAACTTTAGAGATGTCAATACGTTGATGCACTTGGCATGGACATAGGATTTCGCTCTGGCTCCTGGGATGCTTCCAGGTCCATGGAAACTAAGATGTTATCCAGACTCTGATTTTCCGTCACACCTATGACATTTTAGGTTTGTGCTATTGGTGACATTATCGCGGTTCATCCCTGGGCCGACTTCTGCGAACATGGGTTGAATTTGTCGACTTACTTGCAAAATTCACAGAACCGGTTATTCGTTCATGTGGCCGATGCATCAAATGATCCCACTCATATTCCAATTGTGCTTGAAGCTGTGAGACATTAGTGTTTATAACGCCATTCTCCAGTTTCAGAGTGTCTTACGGCAAGATCTGAATTGAGACTAGCTTCAGTAGAAGACTAGGGTATCCACAATAAATAAATATATCAAAAGACAAAAGCCATAGTTCCGAATACCACAGGAGCTAATATCATCCAAGTAGTCATGTCAGATAAGATTGAACCTCTCATCTCATTTGACGAATACTGGTATGGAGCGATCGTCGAATTCCCCATGAAGAGCTTCGCTTCTGAATCCAGCCAAACGAGTGCAGCGCCCGGTCCGGGAACATTGATCGAACATCCAGCCTTACAATCTATGGTGCTCGTTTGTTGTTCTCCCTCGAGGTCACCATTTTGACCTACGGTCTGCCCAGCCCATGTAATGTTAGTTTTTTCAGTCACGTCGGGTGCAGTCAAGATCCGACAGAAAACTTTGTGTGTGAGGTTTGCGGGGATGTGGAACTGCTGAATTGCATCCTCATCGGCAGAGGTGGGACTGGCATAATTGAGGATGACAAGGCGATCCCTCCTTCTACCTGCATCAGTGTAAACTCCGTACCCAGCAATGGTGGCGCTCTGATCTGTGGTGGAGTTTTGCAAGTCGAGATCGACAATGACTGAACCGGTAGGGTCCCCAACCTCCGTTAGAAAAAGTGCACTATAGTAGGGGGAACCTGTCCTCCATCCGGATGAGATACTATCTTCAGGCGTTGGTGGATCAAATAGATTATATTGGACACCATATTCACGTGTGTGAAGGTAGACTGCCGTATAATTCATCGATGCTGCTTTGAGTCCAACATCGATAGCCCAAAGTGCCGCACCGAACTGGACATTAAATTCATTCAAACTTTCGAGGTAGGACAAAAGCCACGAAAAACTTACAGTTGAAGAGATATTCGAGCCCCCGCATGCCACAGAATTATACTCAGTCATCAGAACAGGAACATTCCTCTGCATGGCAACGTCCATACCCTCTTTCTGCCATCCAAGATATTCGCCGACTACATCGGATTTAAGTATGTACGATAATTAGAGAAAGAGACGCGTCACCATTTGCATGAGTAAGGTAATAAGTGAGGTTTGTGTTCTGCGGTGTCACGCCGGAGCAGGCGTGATTTGGATATCGTTGAATTCTATCTCCATCATTTGAATTTTGCAGCACCATAACGAGCGCCCAACTCACGTGTAGTATTTGTAGTCAAATTGATCAAAACCAGCGTCAAACAAGTCAGAAAGGCTCCTGAGATGTCGTGAATTATCTCTCGGATCAGCGATCAGGGGAATCCATACCATTCACAGCAAACAGTAGGTCCTGCCATAATCGTATCATTCAGAGCACTTGCATCGTGTAAATGACCCAGAATTTTGGCGACTTCAGGGATCTAGTGTGCTTAGTCAATGCGAGTATGTTAAACAGAAAACAAGAACGAACATAATCAGGTATCTCGTAGGCGTCGCGTTCTCCATGCCCAGCGTATAAATCAGGCTCCTGTCGACATCGGTTTATTCAGAAAGACCCAGTCTAAAGGAAAAAAAAAGAAGACTTACATTCCCCAAAAGCATCGCATCTAATCTATCACCAAGTTTGGCTTCTGCAGCTAGAGCTAGTTCAACGGTTTTGCTCCATGCATTCGGAGTTCGCATACTAAGACCAATCGCGAACTTCATGTTGCCAACTTTGTCATACATTCCATTCATGATCTCAAACAGTGCGGGACCGAAATTCACAGGAACATCATTAAAATAAGCATGAGGATCAGTCAACTCGAGAACCACCTTGAGGGATGGCACATAGGTAGAACTAACAACCGTCATTATTCAGTTCGATAGACAGTGTCTTGAATTATACCCATCCATTGAGTTTCCGCCTACCCTGATTCGTAAAGGGTTTGAAAGACGGACAACCAAGTTATGTAAGTAGTTTTGCATGGCATTCGGCTGAGCATCGACGGACTTTCCCCCTGTATCTTGTGATGAGCACGATAATAATCATTTGCTACCGGCACACGAACAGAGAGTGTCAAAGGAGCTCAACTCCCACGAAATTCCGATAAAGTTGTCGTTAATGACATTGTACTGAGCTTCAGGAGGTTGCGAAGGGAATGTGATGTTAATCGGAGGTTCTGCTCGAGCAAGGATGAAAAATGATGATAAAATAGCGAGCGCAAGTGATAGCTGTAGCATCGAAAAGAATGTGATGTCCCTCCAATTTCAGAGGCTCTTAATATTCAACCCGTGTGCTTTGCGAGTTCTGAGAACAGCTCGGCATGAATTCGGCTTCACGTACCTGACCAAGGAACGGATCAAGCGGAGGCAGCAGTACGGCAGCATGATGATAAAGACAGCTATTTTTGTTGACGCACTATGATGGGAAAAGAAGATGAACGAACATTGGCCTGGCGCGCAGGGAACTGTGTTTGTCAAGACGAACATCATTTGTTTTTATCATTGCAAACGTTGTCATCAAAACCGCTAATAGTGTAAGATGGTAAAATACATTTACTGGTAGTTTATATACCTCAGTTCTCATCGCCTTTGAGGAACTTAGGTTAGAACATGTATCTGTTAAACTTTACTCATGCTGATTGTAGTCTTAGTATATAGGGTAAGTTTTTTCTCCTTTTTTCCAGTACAATAGGATTTTCGCGTATGACTTTCTGAAGACGTGTCGACACGGCATCTGTCACGCGTCCTGTCACTTGTTCAACAATAGCCTGAAATCTTGCTAGAACGACATGGTGATATAATCATAATAAAGCACCACTCACCCATGGCTCCCACTCAAAGCTTCTTTCAGTCTAATATTCACATTCCATCTCTCAACTGATCCTATCCTCAGCTGCTCGTTCCTCGCTCTTCCATTCCGTACGGATCTACCAATGTCTTTACTTGAAACGTACGCCATTCAGAAGGAGACTCAAGCCATTTTCTGGGGGAGAATTTTACACCACAGTATCTGCCAGGTGGAATTCAGCATGCTGCCCGCAAAATCACATTTGCTGGGTCAAAACTGCCGTCCATCCCCATCAACTGGCGATTCACTGAGAGAGTCTCAGCTCTCAAAGCCTTTGAGGGTGCAATACTCAATGTACTGCTTTACAAAAAATATGGGATTCCCCACCAGAATATCTATATCAACACGTAAGAGTGTTAGCTTCAATTGCTCATCGCTATATTTCTGTTGTAGTGATCACGCTTAGCTATTTATCATGGGGTTACTTCCCAATCTTGATGTTTATCATGTCCTGAGATCAGATACACCTTACATCGACCACCAATATCTACAGGGCTGGGGACAAGAGGTATTTTCATCTGGATGGTACGCTGTATCCTTTCATGATGTGGACTCATCTCAATGCATACCTCTTCAGCTAGCCTCAATCCGAATATCTCCCAAAACGCTTTAGGTATCGATAGAGTCAAATATCTCAATGCCTCCTCGTTCAAACAGGCTTGCATCCCCTTTCAAGAAGCAGCATCTAAGTATTCTTCTAAGGAACTTGATACACTTATGAATGACCAACACCGCCAAGCCGGCACCATCTGTAACTCCATTGACGAATTTCACGGATCAGACCACGCCAAGGCCAATGCTTATGGCACCTCGTGTCACTGACATGTCTCAACTTCAATTGGATCTGAGATGGGGTAAATGGAATGCACACTTGGATTTGCGGAAACAAGAGCATCTTGAAAGTTTGATCATGGATGCCGATGTTTTCATTGATGGATATCGTCTGAACGTGCTCAAGAAATGGGGATTTGGAAAAGACGAAATCCTGGACTTGGTCAAGGGAAGGGAGAAGGGGACCTAGTAAGTATGCTGCGTTGTCTAGTAAGTATGCTGCGTCGCATGCGGGATGATGGGTGACACATATATGTACCTAATCATTCCCACACCCTCTCTTTTCACTCAAAAAATGCAATAAATTCATTAAAAATTGGAATAAATTCAGGAAAAACTGGAACAAATTGTGATTCACTTCCCTTTTTCTTCTCTTATTTTAAAAAAATTTAAAACAATAAATTCAATCATCACAACCCTCCTCTTTTCATATCCAATCCAAATTGGATGTATGGGAGTAAAACAAACATGTACAAATATACAGTGATGGTGCCAGCTCATCAACTTCTCTGTCTTCAATCACTATTCCCTATCCTCCCTCTTTGCTCTTTTACCCCTCTACTCTCTCTATATCTTGACTGGATACTGGGCCCTAGGTGCAAAGGGGACAGTACTCTGCAGCTGTG
>Ga0153972_1000086_pt1 | contig 25186 bp, 21 predicted proteins | sample TSGA056MetaG_FD_104732 | JGI IMG/M metagenome (GOLD analysis project Ga0153972, IMG submission 104732) | Attine ant fungus gardens microbial communities from Georgia, USA - TSGA056 MetaG | ecosystem: Host-associated > Fungi > Mycelium > Unclassified | place: USA: Georgia, George L Smith State...
AATGGTTACGGCGGGGATTCCTTTACCATGCCGGAGGGTGCAATGCCTGATTTCAGCGGGGGAATGCCAGGAGGAGATTCAGGAATGGGGGGGATGCCATGACGAAGAAATTTGATATCATTAAATTAATAAAGTCTAAAAGAGGAATTGCGGCATTAAGTATTGTGTCAGCCATTATTCTGATTATTATCCTGATCTTTAGTCTGAGCGGCAGTGAAGGGACGGTCACTTACCGGGAAACGGCCGTTCAGTATGGGAATCTTGTAGTTGGTATTGAAGAAAGCGGCGCGGTGGATATTGGCACCATCCAGCAGGTTTTTGAATTGGATATGAGTGCCCTGGTACGGGCCGGCACCAGTACAGACAGCAGCACCGGCAGCAGTGCCGGCGGCGCGAATATGGGCGATATGGGCGGCGGCAGTACGGCAGGCGGAATGGATATGTTCAGCCAGATTTTCAGCATGGCCGGTGACACCGGCACCACCACTGCTTCTTCCACCACTGATCTGGTCGTATCGGAAATCGCAGTATCGGTGGGGCAGCAGGTGTCAGTGGGGGATGTGCTTTACTATCTGGAAGCGGACAGTGTGGTGGAATTAAAAGCACAGCTTGAATCTGATGTGGAAAAAGCCAAAGCGGATCTGGACGCTGTTTACGCCGACCAGATTTTATCCAAACAGACGGCCGAATACACTTATAGCACCAGTTCGGCATATGGAAGTTATGCTTCCGCGGAATATCTAAGGACCATACAGGAGTTTCAGGAGGCGGTTGCCACGAAACAGAAAGCGCTGGAAACAGCCCAAGCGTTACTGGCAAATTATGAAGAACAGCTGGCCCAGACCCGGACGGATTATGAAGAAGCTGTTGTGGTGCTGAATAATTGTATTTTCAGCCGGGATAACACCGATAAATGGGATAATCCTTATTATTATGTAATGTATTTTGAAATGGCCCGGTCGGCTCAGTCGACGGCGGATTCTCTGGAGTCTAAGTTGGAACAGCTGGAAAGCAATGTGGAGCAGGCGGCCGATAACGTGGAGACATGTATCAATGAGCTGAATGCGGCCAACAGAAACCTGGAAGCCGGGAAATTGTCGGCCTCCCAGACCTATGAACTGAGAAAACTTGCCTATAGCACTGCTCAGGAAACCTATAATATCGCCATTGGATATTTGGAGGAGGAGGCCAAGGAGCAGGAAGAAACTTATGCGGATGCCCAGGAAAAGTTAAATGAATTCAGTTCTCATATCAGCAACAATGCGGTTTGCGCCAAATACAGCGGTGTTATTACCAGTGTGGATCTGGCCGTAGGGGATTCCATCGATACTAATGACACTTTGATTACCCTATATGATATGGATGAAGTGACCATGACAGTATCGGTAGCGGAGGATGATGTGACCGATATTAACATCGATACCCTGGCAAACATAAGTTTTACCGCTTATCCGGATGATGTGTTTCAGGGTATTGTAACGGAAATAGCCGACGCGGTTACCGACAGCTCAGGAAATGTAACCTATGATGTGACGATAACCCTTCAGGGGGATGTGTCCGGCCTGTTCCAGGGAATGACCGGTACCATTACCTTTATTACCAAGGAGACACAGGAAGTCCTGTATGTTTCCAATCGTGCGATAATTCGGGAAGGCACCAAATCTTATGTCAAAGTAAAAGATGATAACGGAACGATCAAGACTCAGGAAATTACCACAGGGTTTTCCGATGGTGTCAATGTAGAAATCGTGGAAGGACTTGAAGAAGGCGATGTCGTGCTGATTGAAAGTAAGGTGAGCGAATAATGAATCTATCTGAAATTTTTCGGCTGGTATGGTTGAATTTATCCCAAAATAAATTTAAAGTTATTTTAACTTCTATTGGTATTGTGGTGGGTTCTGCCACCATTATGATGGTAATTGCCATTGGTACCGGAGGAAAAGAAGAAGTGGCGGAGCAGTTTAAAAACCTGAATGCCGGAGCTATTGATATCACTTATGAATCTTCCTCATCGTCCACATCCTCCTTTCCGGGAATGATGATTTTTTCTTCCGGCCAGAGTTCGTCTGCCGCCAGTATCACCATACCTAGCGGCGGTAACTCGGGAGACGGTAATATGGGCGGCAGAGGCAGTTTCTTCTTCGGTGGAGACTCAGGCGGCGATAACCGTATAAACCAGGATGATATCACCCTTACCACCTCCGATATGGAAGACCTGGGAGTGTTTGTGCCCGGGATTTCGGATGTAACCATATCTTATTCCACCACAGCGTCGGTGGAAGGCGGGACAATGGATTCCGCCGGTTATTATACGGTTGCCGGTGTACAGGATAACTATGCCGGGATGAGCAACCTGGGTATGGCCATCGGTGAGTTTATGACAGCGGAAAATAATGAAAGCAAGGAAAAAGTATGTGTATTGGGAGCAACGGCCGCCAAAGAAATATTCGGCAGCGCCTACGATGCCTATGACGGTGTGGTATATATAGATGATCGTCCCTATGTGGTGGCCGGAGTGCTGTCGGAAATGGGAACAGTGGCATCGGGCATTAATCCGGATACCTCCATTTTCATTCCCTATGAGACCGGGATAAAATATATTACCGGCAGCAGCATCTCTCCTACCATAACGGTAATTGCGGATGATGTAAACCAGGTCAACAGTGTAATCGCTAATATCGAAACCGTTCTTCTTGACAGCTACCCCAATACGGAATTTACCATTTCTGATGCGGGAACCAAGATGGAGGCGGCTTCCGCTTCCAATGATACCTTGACCATGCTTTTGATAGCTATGGCGGTAATCGTATTTATTGTCGGCGGGATTGGTATCATGAACGTTTTGTTCGTATCGGTTAAGGAGCGGACCAATGAAATTGGTATTTTGAAAGCGCTGGGATGCTCCCGCCGTGACATCCTGATGGAATTCCTGCTGGAAGCAAGCTGTATCAGCCTGGTGGGCGCGGTTATCGGGGTCTTATTGTCACTTGGGATTACACCGATTATCGAGATGTTCTCGGTAAGGGTGTCATTATCTGTAAGCGGAGCGGTATTATCATTGTTGTTCGGGGTTATTACCGGCAGCCTGTTCGGTTTTTATCCGGCATATAAGGCTTCCAGATTGATTCCGGTGGTAGCATTGAATCAGGAATAGGAGGCAGGGGCAAATGGAAAATATCGGTCGGAAAGATATGGATGAAAGATCAATCATATTGGAACAGGACCGTCTGGCAAGAGAGCGGAAAAGAAGGAAAAACCGTAAAAAGAAGCGGATTGCCGGAGGGGTGGTATTATTCCTGGCATTGGGCGGCGTCTGGTATCTGCTCTGGGGCAGGACCTTGCTTAATACGGAGGAAGAAACGGTAGTCCAGGTTATGGCACAGTCAGGGCAGCGGATTATTTACGCAAAACTGGACAGTGTGAAGGGAAACGAGATTAGTTATACGTTGGCCCGGCAACAGGAGACAGAAGCGGATGCAGACTCGAATGCGGATGTGGATACGGAAGGCGGATCCAGACCTGATCGGGGGAGTATGCCGGACATGAGCAGTATGGAAGGCTCTGGTGAAATGCCGGATAGGAACAGCATGGGAGGATGGGGCGGCGGTATGGCCGGCCAAACCAACCAGTCTGCGGACTCGGACACTTTCACCTATAATGAGATCACTTATAAGCTTACGGAAGAAAGCGCCACTGCCATTATACCGGTGGGAACGGACGTAACCACAAGGCTGGGAACGGTTACTACATTTTCCCGTTTGAAGGCCGGGGATTATATTGCTCTGGTAATAGAAGAAGTAGGCGGGGCGCAAGTTATAACAGCAGTTTATATTGTTGGTTAATTAATGCAGCATAAGGAGAAAAAACCATGATCACAATGACCCATATTGAAAAGGGGTATATGTTAGGTGAAGAAAAGCTGCTGATCCTAAAGGGCATAGACTTTAATGTGGATAAAGGGGAGTATGTGGCAATTCTGGGTCCTTCCGGTTCCGGTAAAACAACCCTGATGAATATTATCGGCTGTATGGATATTATGGACAGCGGAGAATACTATCTGGATAATATGGCCATTCATGAGACGGAGGAGGAAGATCTCACGGATGTCAGGAACCATAAAATCGGCTTTATCTTTCAGAACTATCAATTGATACCCACCTACAACGTGATGCAGAACATAACCATGCCGCTGCTGATGCGGGGAATTAGTCATAAAGAAGCGGAAGAGCAGTGTATTGATACAATTAAGCTGCTGGGTTTGGATCATCGGATCGGCCATCGCCCCAGTGAATTGTCCGGCGGGCAGAAGCAGCGTGTTTCCATCGCCCGTGCGTTGGTAGGCAATCCTTCCATATTACTGGCGGATGAGCCTACCGGAGCATTGGATCAGCATAGCGGAAAAGAGGTCCTAAGATTATTCCAGGAATTAAATGAAATGGGGAATACCATTGTTATGATCACCCATGATCAGACCGTCGCCCAATCAGCTCAAAGGATTGTCAAGATTATTGATGGAGAATTGTTTGAATAGATATATGTTTTCTATATAAAACGCATCTTATGCCAAAGCAAATGCCTGTATAAATTTGTGGATAGCGGGTTAAAGTAAAACCATGACTACAAAGGAAATTTATTGCATTTGGAGGTATAGGATGCGTTTTGACAAGGAAGCTTTAGGATGTGGACTCACACTATATTCCCAGTTGGAAAACAGTAAGGCCGAACTGGTATTTACAGCTTATATTATGGAAACGGAGGATAACCAAACCGTATCGGGAAAGGAACGGAAAGTGGAATTCTGTGTCTTGGATCGGGAAGATCGGGAGGTGGTACTGATCAGTATACCGGCACAGCAGGTCTGTACGGTAAGAAGTCTGCTGATTTATCCTCATCTTTGGCAGTCTGTTGAGGACCCCTATCTTTATCGGGTACGTGCCCTTTTGCTGGATGGGGAAGAAATATTGGATGAGGTGACCGCCTATCATGCTTTTCGGGCAATGGACCGGGAAACATGGGATGGCTTCCGCCTGAACGAAAAGCCGTTTCATCTAAAAGGTATTCGATATGAAGCCGATGCGCTTAAACAAGAGACGGGCGGCGATCAGCTTAAAACAGATCTGAAGTTGATTAGAGAGTTGGGAGCTAACACGGTATGCTTGAGCGGCAGTTTAGATTGGCCGGATTTTTATCAAATATGTGAAGAACTGGGCCTGCTAATCTGGTATGACGGGGAAAAGAATGGCAGTGCTGAGATTCCTTTGTTTGCCGGCAAGGAAGAATATGCGCTGCTTACTGAAGATCATTTGCGCAGACGGGACATGTTTTTTTATTATAAAGCCTGCTGGACCCAGGATCCATTTGTTTATCTTTGCGGGCATGCGCGTTCTTATGAAGGTGAAAGGTTGGCAACGGTACAAGTTTACAGTAATCAGAAAAAAATAGCCCTTTATGTGGACGGTGTTCTATTTGAAATTAAGGAAAGCAGTCCTTGCTTTATCTATGATAATGTGCCGCTGGAAAAAGCGCAGACAATTATTTCCGCTCAAGCCGGAGACTGTTATATGGCCATTACCATAAAGAAATCGCAGCGGATGTAATCCTTAAACAATGGCATCATTTCTCAATGCCTCACTTAAATCACACCGCAAAATACGTTTCCCTCCGATATAGTAAGCCAGTGCAACAAATCCCCAAATAACCGGACTGAATATTGCAATCGGAACACGCGCGCTCTGAGATTTTCCGTTTTTTCATCACTTGTGTATTGTTGTATCACTGATTGCCGGCAGAGGCAAGGGAAAATTTACCGGTTAGCCATAAACACATTGGCCGGTTCACACTCTTTTCACAATATTATCACCTTTTGATGACATTTCTCACTTACACTATAACAATTAAATACTGCAGTTAGGCAGGGAGGTAGCAAGTTGATTGAAGTCGTGAACGTTACCAAAAGATATGGCAGACAACTGGCGGTGGATCATTTATCATTTACTGCGGACAAAGGTCAGATTTATGGTTTTCTGGGTCCCAACGGCGCCGGTAAAACCACCACCATGAATATGATTACCGGTTATCTGGCAGCTACGGAAGGCACCATCACCATTAACGGAAAGGATGTGCAAAAAGAACCGGAAGAGGCGAAAAAACATATCGGGTATCTTCCTGAAATGCCGCCGCTTTACACGGATATGACAGTGGAAGAATATCTGAAATTTGTGGGGGAGCTGAAGAAAATTCCCAAGCAAAAACGCCGTGAGCAAATTTTTAAAGTAATGGAAATGACCCAGATCACCGATATGAAAGGCCGGATGATTAAGAATCTGTCTAAAGGCTATAAACAGCGGGTTGGGTTAGCGCAGGCGATTATGGGAGATCCGGAAATGATAATTCTGGATGAACCAACAGTGGGTCTGGATCCTAAGCAAATCATAGAGATACGTGACCTGATTCGGAAATTGGGCGAAGATCACACAGTAATCTTAAGTTCTCATATTTTATCGGAAGTAAGCGCCGTTTGTGACCACGTCATGATTATTTCCCATGGGAAGCTGGTTGCCAGTGATTCACCGGAAGGTCTGCAGAAACAGAAGGGGGCTTGTGCACAGTTACATATGGAAATAAAGGGTGAATTTTCTGAAGTCCGGGAAGTCCTTTCTGCCTTGAATCAGGTAGATTATGTGGAAGATAAAGGGAAAAGCAAGCAGGGACTGGTTCAGATCCAGGTAATCTCCAAGGAGGGCGCTGATGTACGGGAAGATATTTTTTATGCTCTTTCCAGGGCTAATCTTCCGATTATGTCCATGTCTTTTTCGGAGAAAACGCTGGAAGACATATTTCTGGAACTCACCGCCGATACGGCTGATAAAGTCGGTACCCCGATGATATCGGAAGAAGTGGAAAATGCAGAAGAAGCAGCAGAAGCGGCAGCGGAAGTGGAGGAAGCGAAGGGGGCGAAAGCAGCGGAAGAATCAGAAGAAACAGAAAAAGTGAAAAAAGCGGAAGAAAGTAAGGAGGAATAATAAATGCTGGCAATATATAAAAGAGAGCTGAAGTCTTATTTTTGTTCCTTTATCGGCTGCTTATTTATCGGAGTGACCTTATTTTTCATTGGGTTATATTATACTGTTTATAATCTGACGTATGGATATCCCTATTTTTCTTATGTTATATCCAGTGTTGTTTTTTTATTTTTAGTTACGGTGCCCATCCTGACCATGAGAATTCTGGCGGAAGAAAGAAAAAATAAGACGGATCAGCTGATTCTCACTGTCCCCGTATCGGTGGGAGGAGTCGTAATGGGGAAATTTTTGGCCCTGACTACTATTTTCTTAATTCCCACTGTGATCAGCTGCATTTATCCGCTGCTTCTGACAAAATTCGGCTCGGTTCCTCTTGGTGAAGCTTACCTTTCCATACTGGCTTTTTTCCTGTATGGAATTGCCTGTATTGCTATCGGTATCCTGATATCTTCCTTGACAGAAAGCTTGGTAATTGCAGCGGTACTGGGATTCGGTATTCTATTTTTAGGATACATGATGTCTTCACTGTGTTCTCTGATATCCGGTACGGGAAATATCCTAACTACAATTCTTAGCTGTTTTGATATGTATACCCCTTTTTATAATATGCTGCAGGGAACGCTGAACCTGGATGATGTGGCCTATTTCCTCTCCCTGACCGGTTTCGCTTTGTTTTTAACGGTACAGTCCATCCAGAAAAGACGTTATAGCGTATCGGTGAAGACATTCAGCCTTGGGGCTTATAATACCGGAATGATTGCGGTGGTGGCCGCCATCTTAGTGATATTCAATATCATTCTGGGAGAATTACCTGCCACCTGGACAAATATTGATCTTACTTATGAAAAGCTTTACACCCTTACGGACCAGACCAAAGAGTTTGTCAATAATATGACGGATGATGTAACCATCTATGTTCTGGTGAATGAAAAAAACCAGGATACCACCTTGGGGCAGACCCTGGAGCGGTATGACGATCTGTCAGACCATATTATGGTTGAATATGTGGATCCGGTAGTGAATCCCACTTTTTATACTCAATATACCGACAGCAGTCTAAGTACCAACAGTTTAATCGTGGTCAGTGATAAACGCAGCAAAGTGATAAGCGCCGACAGTATCTATGAAACTGCTTATGATTATAGTACTTATACCAGCTATACTTCCGGTTATGACGGTGAGGGACAGATTACCAGCGCCATTGATTTTGTCACCAGGGATGATATGCCAAAGATTTACTTCCTGGAAGGACATGGGGAATACTCCTTTAGCTCCACTTTTACTGCATCGCTGACTAAAGAGAATGTGGATTACAGCACCATTAATCTGCTAAATTATGACAGTGTGCCGGAGGATGCTTCCAGTTTGGTGATATATGCTCCGGCCAGTGACTTTTCTGAGGATGATAAAAATAAGATTATCAGTTATCTGGAAGGCGGAGGAAGTGTGGTAACAATATCCGGATATGCCACTGCGGATATGACAAATTTTGATGAAGTACTTTCCTACATGGGATTGAGCATCGCAGACGGCATTGTAATGGAGCAGGACAGCGGCTATTACTATCAGAGCCAGAATTATCTGCTTCCAGAGCTGATTTCCTCGGTTTATACATCCGGTATTTACAATAGTTATTATATATTTGCTCCTTATGCACAAGGGATTGTGATAGAAGATGAATCGTCTGAAGAGTTGAGTTATACCATATTCCTTTCCACCTCGGATTCTGCATATTCCATGATTGATGTCTCCGTTACTACGGCTACAGGCAAACAGGAAGGTGATATTGACGGACCCTTCGGCATCGGCGTGGAAGCCGTGAAAGAGTTGGATACCGGAACTGCCACGATGGTACTGTATTCCTGTGAACTGCTATTCACCGATGAGGCCAATCAAATGGTCAGCGGCGCCAATCTAATGCTGTTTACCAATACCGTCAGCCGGTTTGTGGAACATACGGTAAGCGTGTCCATACCAGTGAAAAGCTATGAAGTATCCACCCTGCTGCTTTCACAATCGCAGATAGTGCTGCTGGGACTGATTGCAACGATAATTCTGCCGGTGGGTTGTCTGATCGCCGGGTTTGTAATTTGGTTCAGGAGGAGGCGGCGGTAATGATGAAACAGCAGAAACAATTATTGATACTGACCATCGTTCTGACCTCGCTGGTGGTAATATTTTTTTCCGTAAAGCAATATAATAAAAGCCGGAGTGATAAAGAAGAAGCAACAGGCATCACCCTTGTTGATGTGAGTTCAGGGGATATTATCCGCTTTTCTTATGAATATGAAGGGGGTACCTACACCTATGAAAAAGAGGAGAATACCTGGTATTATTCCCTGAACCACTCCCTGGAGCTTACTCAGTATATGTTAACAAATATGATAAGTAATATCGCACCCTTAATTGTTCAGGACGAAATTGCTCAGGTGACGGATCTGACTCAGTACGGTTTAGATGAACCGTCCAATACCATAACCTTTGAAACGGCGGATACCGGCTTTATCTTCTATGTGGGTGATTATAATACCATTTCGGGAGTTTACTATATCATCAAACCCTCCGATACTACGGTTTATACCGTTACTTCTTCCGTAATCACCGAGTTTGAGTATGGTCTATTTGACCTGGTTGCTGAAAGTGAAGAAGAGATCACGACGGAAACCACCGTGGAGGAAACCATCGAGGCCACTGCGGAAACCACCGTGGAGGAAACCACTGAGGCCACTGCGGAAACCGCCGAGTCGATTGAGGAAGGTACAAAATAGGTTTAAATTAGCATAGAATCAACGTTTACATGACTGCTCTGACCTTTTCATGGTTGGGGCAGCTTTTTTGCACACTTTTATTTTTTGCTCTTGTTAGAAAACAAATCTACTTAATTAACGGAAATCATGCGAAATGCTGGCATGTACCATTACTTTTCCGCGAAAGAAGAATTACTTGATGCTGTAATTGATCAGAAGAATTATTTGACACAAACATGCTGTAATTGATTATTGCCAAAAGGCAATAATCTTGATAAAATATTTGTAATAAATAATTATGGCTATAATATTTGCAAAGACAAAAAATGGACAAGGGAACATTATTTATATTTTGAAGAGGATATAATTATGATGAAAAAAGATACTTCAACTAAATCTTGGGGTAAAATAGAAATGACCGAAGAATGGATTCAAATGGCACAAACAAATCCGCATAGAATACATTTTATCATGCCGTTTACCTTTCAGCAGCTTGGAGATGTTTCAGGGAAGACCATATTAGATTTAGGTTGCGGTGAAGGGGGATATTCAAGGGAATTGACTCGAAGAGGCGCAGCAGTTACTGCTGTTGATTGTGCCGAAAATGCAATAAAATATTGTGTATCCAAAGCTGAGGAAGAACAGTTAAAAATTACTTATCATGTGCGGAACAGTTGTGACTTATACAATATTGCCGACGATACTTTTGATATTGTTCTGTCTTCCATGATGCTGATGGATTGCGAAGATTTTGAAGGAACAATAAAAGAAATAGTTCGGGTATTAGAGCCATCAGGAAAATTGTTTGCAAGCGTATGTCATCCATGTTTTCACTATAGCGGTGGTATTGGGCGGCAACGTATAAATGGTGACAAGGAAGTTGTTGTATCGAATTATTATCATCCAACCGAATGGGAAGCTCCGTTATCGCAAGGAAGTGTAAAGGTTATTTGGAGACACCGAACAATAGAAGACTATGTCAAAGCATTTATAAAATGCGGATTAACTATTGTCGATTTGAATGAACCGGTTCCCACTGAGGAACAAGCGGCGATTGATGCAGATATAGCTTGGATGCAAAAAGTTCCGATATTTATGTTTTGGGAATTGAAGAAATAAATGTAATAACAAGCTAAAAGCTAAACGAATAGAAAATGGAAATTCACAGATAACGTAGAGATATTAAATAAAATTATAAAGGAGAAATCAAAATGAGTATGTACGAAGAAGGATTAAAATTAATTGAAGAGAAGTTTGGCAACGGCAAAGACAATACAATTTCTCTTGCGACTATCGCGCGGGAGCCGAACTCTGACGGAAAACCTCGCCCTGTTGTCCGTAGTGTGGACGCCTATTATGAAGATGGCACCTTTTATGTTGTTACATATGGAAAATCAAACAAAATGCAGCAAATCGCACAAAATCCGGAGGTTTCGGTTGCGGGTTGTTTAGAGATGTTTACTGCTAATGGAGTAGGGGAAAACCTCGGTTGGGTGCTTGATCCCAAAAATGCTGAAATAAGAACCAGACTCCGCACAGCTTTTGCCGAGTGGTACGACATGGCAAACAATGAAAAGGATGAAAATTGTTGTATTTTAGCAATCCGGCTCACAAGGGGCACGTTAAATATAAACCATTGGGAAAAATTATACCACATGGATTTTGTGAATAAGACAGATATGGAGAATGGGGGAATTTTTTAGGCAGTAAAAGCTTATAAATAGTTATTTGTCACTTGAAAAAAAAGTTGACTTTTAATGAGTCTATATGTTATAGTACGAACGTATGGAAAACAGATTTTTATGAGTCTTCCATGCAAATATTTTTTTAGACCGCTTATTATGTATATAATAAGATAAGGCCATACGGACAGCCGGGTCAACTGCCGAACGGCAACTAAGTTGCCTTATTGATTGAGTTAAAAGCTCAAATTTTATAAGTTGGTTACTATAAACCGGTGCAGAAAGTGCACACCAAACTTGTGAAACGGTCAATAAGAGTAGTAAAAGTAAAAATATTTGCTATATAGACTCTATAACCTAATATCTGTGAATTTCATATAACCGGAATATAAAGGGATGGCTTGACGCAATCTGGTTAATGCCTGTTATGAAGATACAGATTTCAGAAAGCAAGTAATGGATGCGCATTACTTGCTTTTTTTGACCTTATCAGTGTACTGCGGCAGAAGAACACCTTCCGGCGCATGAGTCCGCAAACGGATTCTGAATCAAGACTCTTTACAGGAAAGAAACGGGGGACATACCTATGAAAGAAAAAATCAGATTGTATGGATTCAATAACCTGACCAAATCCCTTAGCTTTAACATCTATGATGTATGTTATGCCAAAACGCAGCGGGAGCAAAAAGATTATATCGCTTATATTGATAAACAGTATAATTCGGAGCGTTTAGTGAAAATACTGACTAATGTAACCGATATGATAGGCGCCAATGTGCTGAATATATCCAGTCAGGATTATGAGCCCCAGGGTTCTTCCGTAACCATTCTGATTGCGGAGGAGTCAATGGTGCCGGCCGGAGACACCACGGTGGCCCATCTTGATAAAAGCCATATTACGGTGCATACCTATCCCGAATACCATCCGGATACCTGTCTGGCTACTTTCCGTGTGGATATTGACGTGGCAACCTGCGGTGAGATAACCCCTTTGTCCACCCTGGATTATCTGATTGGCTCCTTTGACTCGGATATCATCACCATGGACTATCGGGTCAGGGGTTTCACCAGGGATCTTGAGGGAAATAAGCTGTTTGTGGATCATCAGATTACCTCTATTCAGGATTATATCAATGATGCCACCTTAAGGCGTTATGACGCGGTGGATATTAATGTGTATGAATGTAATATGTTCCATACCAAAATGCTGATTAAAGAAATTGACCTCCAGAACTATCTCTTTAACAGTGATGTATACGAACTGCCGCCGAAGACCAGATTGGAGATCACCGATAATCTGCGGAGGGAGATGATCGAAATCTTCAGCGGACGCAATATTTATTAGGAAGAGTACAGGTGATGGATTTATGAATAAAGCAAGACAAGATACCGCTCCGATCTATGATGCGTTAGTTGCTTTTAAAAAGAACCGGGTAGTACCCTTTGACGTGCCGGGGCATAAGCGGGGAAGGGGGAATCCGGAGCTGGTGGATCTATTGGGACAGCAATGTGTGGGCATTGATGTCAATTCCATGAAGCCTTTGGATAATCTCTGCCATCCCGTTTCCATCATCCGCGAGGCGGAGGTTCTGGCGGCAGAAGCCTTTGGCGCCGCTTATGCTTTCCTGATGGTGGGAGGAACCACCTCTTCCGTACAGAGTATGGTATTAAGTGTCAGTAAAAAAGGAGATAAGATTATCCTCCCCCGTAACGTTCACCGCAGTGTAATTAACGCTTTGGTGCTGAACGGCGCCATCCCTGTTTACGTGAACCCGGATACGGATCATGGTCTTGGGATTGCTTTGGGGATGAAGGTCTCCCAGGTGGAGCAGGCCATTCTGGAGAATCCCGACGCAGTGGCTATTCTGGTGAATAATCCCACTTATTATGGGATTTGCTCTGATTTAGGGAAAATAGTGACTCTGGCTCATGCAAATAAAATGAAAGTTTTGGTGGATGAAGCCCATGGGACCCACTTTTATTTTGGTAATAATATGCCGGTTTCAGCCATGGCGGCAGGGGCCGACATGGCTTCGGTGAGTATGCATAAATCCGGAGGGAGTCTGACTCAAAGCTCCTTTCTGTTGATTGGCCCGGGAATGAATCCCGGGTATGTCAGGCAGATTATCAATCTGACCCAGACCACCAGCGCTTCTTATTTGCTGCTGGCAAGTCTTGACATTTCAAGAAGGAATCTGGCGCTAAGGGGGAAGGAAGAATTTGCCAAGGTAACGGCTCTGGCGGAATATGCCCGGAGAGAGATTAATCAGCTAAAGGGATATTATGCCTATACGGATGAACTGATAAATGGTGACAGTGTTTATGACTTTGATAAGACCAAGCTTACCGTTAATACCCTGGGAATCGGTCTTGCAGGTATTGAAGTATATGATATGCTCCGGGATGAATATGATATCCAGACTGAGCTTGGGGATATAGCCAATATCCTGGCTTACATCTCCATCGGTGACCGGGAAAGGGACATAGAACGTTTGGTCAGCGCTCTTGCGGAAATCCGGCGCAAATATAAAAAGGACCAAGGCGGCATGTATACCCAGGAATATATTAATCCCAAGGTGGCGGTATCACCGCAGGATGCCTTTTACTCGGAAAAAGAATCGCTGCCCATTGCCAGAACCCGGGGCCGGATCTGTGGGGAGTTTGTCATGTGCTATCCGCCCGGGATTCCCATCCTGGCGCCGGGAGAACAGATAACCGGAGAGATTCTTACCTATATCAGCTACGCAAAAGAGAAAGGCTGCTCGATGACCGGGCCGGAGGATCCTATGATGGAACATTTGAACGTACTTTTATAAAAGATTTTATAGTTTAAAGAGAGGCGGTATAGTGAATGGAATTATGGTTTTCGGAACCACATACTCCTGATGTTAAGCTTTCTATCCGGGTGGATAAGCAGCTTTTTAGCGGCCAGAGTGAATTTCAACGGATTGATGTATTTGATTCCAGGGAATTTGGCCGGTTTCTTACCTTGGACGGGTATATGATGCTGACGGAAAAAGATGAATTTATTTATCATGAAATGATTACCCATGTGCCGATGGCGGTACATCCCGATGTGAAAAAGGTTTTGGTGATCGGCGCCGGTGACGGCGGCGTTATCCGGGAACTGACAAGATATCAGACTATTTGTTCCATCGATATGGTGGAGATTGATGAACTGGTGGTGGAGGTGTGTAAGAAATACTTGCCCCAGACCGCATGTCGGCTGGAGGATAGCCGGGTTCATATCTATTATGAAGATGGTTTGCGCTTTATCCGTTCCAGAGAGGCGGAGTATGACTTGATTATTGTGGATTCCACGGATCCCTTTGGACCGGGAGAAGGGCTGTTTACCAAAGAGTTTTATGGAAACTGCTATAAGGCTCTGAAGGAAGACGGCATTATGGTAAATCAGCATGAAAGTCCCTTCTATGAAGGGGACGCGGCAGCATGCCAGCGGGCGCATAAACGGATCGTGGAGAGCTTTTCCATCAGTCGGGTTTATCAGGTACATATCCCCACCTACCCTTCCGGCCATTGGCTGTTTGGGTTTGCTTCCAAGAAGTATCATCCGATTCATGATATGAATGGGGTATCCTGGAAGCTTTTGGGGATAGACACCCGTTATTATACGCCCAAGCTGCATCAGGGAGCTTTTGCCCTCCCTGCTTATGTGGAAGCGTTGCTGCGGGAAGTGGAGCCTAATGGTCCCGTGTCCTTAACGGAATGACAGACAGACCTTTGTCAAAACTGCGGCGGAATAGGAGGAAAATATGGGAAAAATAGTAATTATCGGATGTGGCGGGGTGGCTTCCGTGGCAATCCAAAAATGTGCCGGGAATGCGGAAATATTTGAGGAAATTTGCATTGCCAGCAGAACCAGGGAGAAATGTGACGCGCTGAAAGAGAAACTGGAGGGGCATACAAAGGCTGTCATAACCACCGCCCGGGTGGATGCCGATAAGCGGGAGGAAGTGGTTGCCCTTTTGCGTAAAGAACAGCCCCAGGCAGTATTAAACCTGGCGCTTCCTTATCAGGATCTGATCATTATGGAAGCCTGTCTGGAATGTGGGGTGCATTATATTGATACCGCCAATTATGAAGCGGAGGATACCATGGATCCGACATGGCGGGAGGTTTATGAAAAACGCTGTAAGGAAGCCGGATTTACAGCATACTTTGATTACTCCTGGCAATGGGCATTCCGGGAGCGTTACCGGGAAGCCGGGCTGACCGCGCTCCTTGGCAGCGGTTTTGATCCCGGAGTAACCGGCGTGTTCAGTGCTTATGCCTTAAAACATTACTTTGATGAAATACACTATATCGATATATTGGACTGCAATGGCGGTGACCACGGTTACCCATTCGCCACCAATTTCAACCCGGAAATTAATCTGCGGGAAGTATCCGCCAACGGCTCCTATTGGGAAAATGGGCACTGGGTTGAGACAAAACCCATGGAAATCAAGCGGGAGTATGATTTTGACCGGGTAGGGAAAAAGGATATGTATCTGCTCCATCATGAAGAAATTGAGTCACTGGCTCAAAATATCCCAGGCATTAAAAGGATTCGTTTCTTTATGACCTTCGGCCAGAGCTATCTGACACATATGAAATGTCTGGAGAACGTAGGAATGCTTTCCACGGTTCCGGTTCTTTATGAAGGCCGTGAAATTGTTCCCATTCAGTTTTTGAAGGCCCTGCTTCCGGATCCGGCGTCCCTTGGTCCGCGCACGGTGGGCAAAACCAATATCGGATGTATTTATACCGGAGTTAAGGATGGTAAAGAAAAAAGCATCTATATTTATAATGTCTGCGACCATCAGGATTGCTATCGGGAAGTGGGCTCCCAGGCCATTTCTTACACCACCGGCGTTCCGGCCATGATCGGCGCCATGCTTGTTATGAACGGCACTTGGAAGAAGCCGGGAGTTTACAATGTGGAAGAATTTGATCCCGATCCTTTTATGGAAGCGCTGAATCGGTTCGGACTGCCCTGGGTTGTGGAGGAAAATCCCGTTATGGTTGATTAATAGTCCGCTGAAGCGGACATGGGGTGTAGAATGATGAAATGGGAAGAGCTTCCCACACCTTGTTATGTGGTGGATGAAGCTAAGATAGAAGAGAATCTTAAAATATTAAAAGGGGTTATGGATCGGACCGGGGCGCATATTTTGCTGGCTCAGAAAGCCTTTTCCATGTATGAGCTGTATCCCTTAATCGGCAGTTATCTTAGCGGTGCCACGGCCAGCGGCTTGTATGAAGCAAGACTTTGCTATGAGGAAATGCTGCCGGCGGCGCCGGAGCGGTTGGAAAGTCATATTTTCTCACCTGCCTTTCGACCGGAAGAATTTCCGGAAATTCTTTCCTGCTGTGACCATATTATATTTAATTCCTGCACCCAGGTTCGTAAGTTTGGCAAGGCATGCAAGGAGGCGGGGAAAAGCGTTGGCCTGCGGATTAATCCCGAATGCTCCACTCAGGAGGGACATGCCATTTATGATCCCTGTGCTGAGAGTTCCAGGCTGGGGGTAACCATTGGGAACTTTGAAGAAGAGATCGCGGAAATGTTGGACGGGCTGCATTTTCATACCTTATGTGAGCAGGATGCCGACGCGCTGGAAATAACATTACAGGCGGTGGAGGAGAAATTCGGCAAATGGCTGCCCGGAATGAAATGGATTAATTTCGGCGGCGGCCACCATATTACCAAAGCGGGATATCAAATAGAGAGACTGGAAAACGCCATACGGCGGATGCGGGAAACCTATGAACTGGATGTATATCTGGAGCCCGGTGAGGCGGTTGCCCTAAACGCCGGATATCTGGTCACCACGGTTCTGGAAATACTGCATAATAATATGGATATCGCCATATTGGATACTTCGGCCGCCTGTCATATGCCGGACGTATTGGAAATGCCTTACCGCCCGCCCCTGACAGACAGCGGACAGCCCCAGGAAAAGCCATACACATATAGACTGGGAGGCCCCACCTGCCTGGCCGGGGATATTATCGGCGCCTATTCCTTTGATGTCCCGTTACAAGAGGGGGACAGACTGGTGTTTGAAGACATGGCTATTTACACCATGGTAAAAAATAATACTTTTAACGGTATGCCGCTACCATCGATTTTTATAAAAGAAATAAATGGCGAACTACGGCTTATCAGGCAATTTGGCTATGATGATTTTAAAAGCAGATTATAACCGTTACCGACAGATTGAGAGAATATATGAGGATTATAAAGGATTCCACACCAAAAGCGGACGGCTATCGGATGCCGGCCGAATATGAGCCCCATCAGGGTTGCTTCTTAATCTTTCCGGAACGCAGGGATTCCTGGCAGTATGGGGGTTATGCGGCCCGCCGGGTCTTTGTGAAGATTGCGGAGGCCATCGCGCTTTCAGAAAAAGTTACCGTTTGTGCCGGTGACAGCCAGTATGAAAATGCCCGATCCATGCTCCCGCCGCATATTAGAGTGGTGGAAATGGCCAGCAATGACGCCTGGGCCAGAGATTATTGTCCCACCTTTGTGAGAAACCGGGAGGGGAACATCAGAGGGGTGGACTGGGGCTTTAACGCCTGGGGCGGACTGACGGACGGTCTTTATTTCCCTTGGGATAAGGATAACCGGATGGCTCGGAAAATTTGTGATTTGTTGGACAAGGATGTTTATGACAAAAGGGATTTTATTCTGGAAGGAGGTTCCATCCATGTCGACGGGGAAGGTACCTGCCTTGTTACGGAAGCCTGCCTTTTAAGCCCGGGGAGGAACCCTTCGCTGACCAAAGCGGAAATTGAGGAAAACTTACAGGAGTTCCTGGGGATATCCACAGTAATCTGGCTTCCTTGTGGAATATATCAGGATGAAACCAATGAGCATGTGGATAACATCTGTGCGTTTACCGGGCCCGGCGAAGTGGTTTTGGCCTGGACGGAGAATCCCGATGATATTCAGTATGAAATGTGCCGGGTCTGCCAGGAAGCCTTACGCCAGGCGGCGGATGCCAAAGGAAGATCGCTTATCATTCACAAGCTGCCGCTGCCGGCTCCGATTGTTTTAACCGAAGCGGATTGCCGGGGGTTGGATCTCTGGGACGGGAATCCGGTAAGGGAGCCGGAAGAACGCCTGGCGGCATCTTATGTGAACTTCTATATAGCAAACCGGCATATTATCATGCCGGGTTTTGGAGATCCTGCTGATGAGGAGGCTAAAACCATACTCCAGGCATTGTTTCCTGAGCGGGAAGTAATTCAGATAAATACCCGTGACATATTGATTGGCGGAGGGAATATTCACTGTATTACCCAGCAGGTTCCGGTCTGAATGAAGGTAATGTCCGAATAGGCGGACGGAGGGAGTGACAATGAGAAATGTAACCGTGGCGGCCGTGCAAATGTATTGTAACCGGACGCATCAAGAAAATATGGAAACGGCTGACCGTATGGTAAGACAGGCGGCCGAAGGGGGAGCACAGATTATTCTGCTGCCGGAACTTTTTGAATACCGGTATTTCTGCCAGGAGCGCAATTATGATTATTATTCGTTGGCAGCAGCACCGGAGGAAAATCCGGCGGTGCGTCATTTCCAGAAAATCGCTGAGAAATTAAAAGTGGTGATTCCCATCAGTTTTTTTGAACGCAGCGGTAATACCACTTATAATTCGGTTGCCGTAATTGACGCAGACGGCGGGATCCTGGGCGTCTACCGCAAGACACATATACCGGATGACCATTTTTATCAGGAAAAATTCTATTTTACCCCGGGAAATACCGGATTTAAGGTGTGGAATACGGCATATGCCAGAATCGGCGTCGGTATCTGCTGGGATCAGTGGTTTCCGGAAGCCGCAAGATGCATGGCCCTGCAGGGGGCGGAACTGCTTTTTTATCCCTCCGCCATCGGTTCGGAGCCGATTCTTTCGTGTGACAGTATGGGACATTGGCGGCGCTGCATGCAGGGACATGCCGCCGCTAATGTAATACCGGTTATCGCATCCAACCGGATTGGGGAAGAAATGGTGACTCCTGATAAGGGGAATAACCGGCAATCTTCCTCGCTGGTCTTTTATGGTTCTTCTTTTATTACCGACGAAACCGGGGATATCATTCAATCCGCCGAAAGATGCCGGGAAGAAGTGCCGGCCCAAACTTTCCGTTTGGATGAAATAGAAAACCAGCGGTTAAGCTGGGGACTTTTTCGGGATCGGAGACCGGAATGTTACGGGGAAATAACCAGGTAGAAAGTTACAATTACTCCTTTTCCAGCAGAAAGCCTTTCTTCCGCAATTCAGCAATAATCATTTCCAGAGCCTTTTCTGAAGGGGCGGCGATGGTATGGTAATGACAGTCCTCAGTCAGGACTTTTAAAGGTCTGGAGTGCCCCTGCCGCATCCGGCGGCAGAAATCCAGGGCATCTTCCATATCGTTAATCACCAGATCCGCACGTATCTGACCATAAAGTTCATGGTCAATTGACACATCCAGCATTCGCCCGCCATAATCCAAAATGACCCGCATTTCTTCGAGAGTCTGCTCCTCGGTATGCCTTACCATAATGACCGCCTTATGCCGGCCGGGCTTTCCCTGAGGGTGAAACAGCAGATATCCCTTATTGGTGGAAAGAATATTCCGGTTTTCGGCGCGAAGGAGGGCAATATCCTGAACGATGACCTGGCGGCTGACATGGAGCTTACCAGCCAGTATGGTACCGCTGACCGGGGAAGTTTGACTGTCCAAATATTCTACAATTGCCGTTCTGCGTTTTGCTGCCTCAGAATTCATACTTATCCCCCATGTCCGCTTCAGCGGACTTTAATTCAATATTTGAAAACGAACCTACATAATTTACTGAGCATTCACAATTTTAACATTGGGATATATCCGTTCCATTCGTTCATTGTGAAAATGCTTATCCAGGTAAATTTTAATATTGTTAATAAAAGATGTATCTTCTGTTACATAAGCAGAGACACTCCCGGTATTCCGTTCCGTATACCGGTACAATGCAAGAGAAGATATCAGCATATTATAAATCATAAATACCAGCAAAATATTGCAAATAATTGTACCCGTCTTTACCGGAATCTTTTCAATAAGATTTGAAAGGAATGGGTAAACAACCTTAAACCAGGCAATTGCCGCGAACCCCCAGAAGAAACAATATAAAAGGTTGATCCGTCCGCCCAGATTGAAAATAAAACCACTATAGTCCCAAAATATGGTGCCAAAAACCAGTTCCGTAAAAATACTGCAGATATACTCGTAAGCACCGCCCAGAATGACTCCGGCAATATAAATATGCCAAATCTTATTATTCCGGTAGCGGTATAACAGAGCCGTCAGCAGAACGCAGGCCAGACCCCAGACGATGCTGAACGGTCCATAAACCAGACTGCTCCGGCTCATGAGCTTGTGGGTTGTAATCAGACAGTAAATAGTCTCGGTAATATCCCCAAGGAAGGAACTGATAAAGAATATACAAAACATTTTATAGAAGCTTAGACTATCCGCAAACACTTTTGGCTGGGTTTTCTTCCGGTTTTTTTCCAAGGCATATCCGGTCAGGGATTCTATGTTAATAGCCGGGAATGACCTCATCATACGAGACTGGATTCGCATGGTCATGGCATTTTCCAGAAATTTTGAGGTATTTTGAATCCCTTTTGAAAACTGGGCAAGACGGCTGCCGGCTTTTAACATACCGAACACCGCCAAGGCCGTACTGATAAAATCCAGCAGCAGTAAAACGCTGGCGAACCAAAGAATAATGGCGGCAGCGTTAAGAGGAACAGCGTTAACCAGGAAGCATATAAACGGATTGACATATTTCATTAAGAGGACTGCGAACACCCCCCATAAAAGGGAATACCGCAAACAGATATATCCGTCCAGGTTAAACCGGATCCCGGAATAATCCCATAACTTTTCGTGAAATACTTTTTCAAAGAACATTCCGGTACTGAGCTCCAATACGGTAGCCAGCACGACGCCTCCGATAAACAGGAAAAACACATTATCGGTTAATTCCGGTAGAAATAAGGCGAATAATATCGCACCAAATCCATAAATGGGACACAAGGGGCCGTTGACAAAGCCACGGTTAATGAACTTTTTTTTGCTAATTGCGGCAATGCAGACTTCCGCAATCCAGCCAATCAGGGAATAAATAAAAAAAAGCCAGCTAAGCTGTAAAAGCGAGTATTCCATTCTCCTGTTTTCTCCTTAGTATCTTCTCCTCCGGCGAGATCAGTAAATTAGGTCTGGTCTGCGGAGGATGTCTCCATTAGCTCCTTCAGCGTACCTATTAGCCGGACATCTGCCTCAGTCACCTTAATATTGGCACTGATGGCTTTTCCTTCAGAATTCGTAATGGTAATTTCAACTACATCACCGGCAGCAAAACCGTCTTTGTTGACAGTATTCAAAAAGGATAGGAATTTGGGGTGCCGGACTTTAAATTGTTCCCAGGAGGCTTTTAACTGCAAAAGCTTTAAGGGATTGATTTGATTCACATCACAGGCTCCTTTCGTATATAGTTATCTTATTGTATCATAAATGATTTTAAATGGAAAAGAGTTTATATTGTTCTTTTGAAGAAGTCAGAGCTGACGTATGAATAGTAACAGTTGAAAAACTTAGGAAATCGTGCTATTATAGGAAAAGCAGGTTGACCTGTTTAGCTTTCGAAGGTGTATGCAGAGAGGTACTAAATGTGAAAATAGAACGTATTGATGAGAAGACGGTGAAATGTTTTCTCTCCAATGAAGAGCTAGATGCTTATGAAATTACATATAAAGATTTTGTCTTACGCAGTGACAAGGCAAAGGAAGTGGTGGAAGAGATTATCGAACAAGCCGAGGAGGAAGTCGGTTATCATTCCCCTAAGTTTTCTTTTGATCTGCAGATTATGATGCTGCCGGAAAAGGGGATGATCCTGACCTTTTCCGAGAAAGAACCGGGAGAGAGCAAGCTGGAGGAGAACTTTCTGAATTGTTTGAAGGGAATGAAGAATGTGCTGCAGGGTAAAATGGAGAAAGGCCTGCCAAAAGAAAACGGAGAAACCAAGCAATTGCAGGCTGATGAAATCACTCCGTCCGTCCCCGAGCATGGAAAAAGCGGTAAGAATGCTCCCGAATGCGCGGTCTTTTCTTTTCAGGATCTGGGGAATGTATGCAAATTCGCCTCTGTATTGCCGAAGAATCTCAGGGTAATCAGTGTTCTTTATCAAATGGAGGATGTATATCTGTTGTTTCTGGAGCGGGGAGCGGCTTCGTATGATCGTTACAGCCGGCTGTGTATCAGAGCGCTGGAGTTTGGCAGCCTTTGCTCGGCGGACCTGAAAAGGATCATTTACCTGAAAGAACACGCCAGTTGTCTGATAAAAGACCATGCCCTGAATAAATTACGATTTATTAAATAGTTTTAATTGTAATTTCCATAGATATCTGCTAATATAATGTTTATTCGATAATATATTAATTGTTTTTGCACGGAAAAGTTCATAGATGAGGGAGTAATTCCGTATTATATACGAGATAAATCAACAAGCATGGCGGTGATCCGTCTGGTTTATCCATAAAGAATGAGACTCATATACAATGGTTGGTTTAGAACTGTTGTATATGAGTTTTTTCATATAAAGATGGCATACTAAAAAAGATGTGTATGTGGAAAGAGAGGACTATATGAAAGAATACTTTCAAAGTTCCAATGAGGTTCTGAAGAGTAAGGAAGCTTCCGCCGACGGACTGACACAGGAAGAAGCAAAGCTGCGGCTGGAAAAGTATGGTAAGAATAAACTGATTGAAGCTAAAAAGGTGTCTGTTTTACAAAGATTTCTAAAACAGCTTGCCGATCCGATGATTATTATTCTGCTTGCTGCCGCCTTGGTATCAGGCATCACCGCCGCCTATTCCGGCGAATCTTTTGCCGATGTCATTATCATTTTGGCGGTGGTCATTATCAATGCGGTTCTTGGTGTAGTCCAGGAAAATAAGGCGGAGAAAGCTATTGCCGCGCTGCAGGAGATGGCGGCGGCAACATCCAAGGTCATCCGTGACGGCAAACAATTGTCCATCCGCAGTGAGGAATTGGTGCCTGGTGATATCATTATTCTGGAAGCCGGGGATTGCGTCCCGACAGACAGCCGGATACTGGAATGCGCCAGTATGAAGGTGGAGGAAGCGGCTCTGACCGGAGAGTCTCTTGCGGTTACCAAGAAAAGTGAGACACTGGAAAGCGGCGACGGGAAAGATATTCCCCTGGGTGACCGTAAAAACATGGTTTACATGGGCAGCACTGTGGTATATGGCCGTGGCCGTGCCGTGGTTACCGGTACCGGTATGGATACGGAAATGGGAAAAATCGCCGACGCTCTGGCCCAGGCCAAGGAAGAAAGCACTCCGCTGCAGCGTAAGCTGACCCAGCTCAGCAAAATATTAAGTATATTAGTTATTTTGATATGTGCCGTTATCTTTGCCGTGGATGTTATCCGTGCGTATCCCAATGTTACCGGCGAGGCGCTGCTGGATACCTTTATGGTGGCGGTGAGCCTGGCGGTAGCGGCTATACCGGAAGGTCTTGCGGCGGTGGTGACCATTGTGCTTTCCATTGGGGTAACCAAAATGTCAAAGCAAAGCGCGGTAATCCGTAAACTGACCGCTGTGGAAACACTGGGCTGCGCTCAGGTAATTTGTTCAGATAAGACCGGAACCTTAACCCAGAATAAGATGACGGTGGTGGAGCATACTTGCAGTGATGAAGTATTGTTGGGCAAAGCCATGGCGCTAAGCAATGACGCCGAGCTATCGGATGACGGGTATGCCATCGGCGAACCCACGGAATGTGCGCTGGTAAACTACGCTTATACCTTAGGACTGCCGAAAACTGAACTGAAAGAAGAATACGTCAGGATTGGGGAAGCTCCCTTTGATTCCATGCGTAAGATGATGAGCACGGTACACCGCGCCAAAGAAGGGGAGCTGATTCAGTTTACCAAGGGGGCGCCGGACGAGGTCTTGAAACGCTGTACTCATATGTTCCGGGATGGTGAGGTATGGGAGCTTACCGATGAGCTGCGGCAGCAGATTCTGACCGCGAATAAAGACATGGCGGCTAAGGCCCTTCGGGTATTATCCGCGGCATACCGGAAGTGGGAGCAGGAGCCTTCGGAATATACGCCTGAAGTCCTGGAGCAGGATATGGTATTCATTGGCCTTGCGGGAATGATGGATCCCATCCGGCCGGAAGTAAAAGCCGCTATTGAGGAATGCCGTATGGCCGGAATTAAACCGGTTATGATTACCGGTGATCATAAGGACACGGCCATCGCCATTGCCATGCAGCTGGGAATTATTGACAGTCCCCAACAGGCCATAACCGGTGCCGGACTGGATGAAATTTCCGATGAGGAGTTGGAATCGGCGGTGGAAAATTATGCGGTTTATGCCCGGGTGCAGCCGGAACATAAGGTACGGATTGTGAATGCCTGGAAAGCAAAAGGTATGATTACCGCAATGACCGGGGACGGCGTTAACGATGCTCCTTCCATTAAAAATGCCGATATCGGTATCGGAATGGGCATTACCGGCACGGATGTTACTAAGAATGTGGCGGATATGGTTCTGGCGGATGATAATTTTGCCACTATTGTCTCGGCAGTGGGAGAAGGCCGCCGGATATATGATAATATCCGGAAGTCCATCCAGTTTCTGCTGGCATCCAATTTATC
>Ga0153972_1000087_pt1 | contig 25164 bp, 30 predicted proteins | sample TSGA056MetaG_FD_104732 | JGI IMG/M metagenome (GOLD analysis project Ga0153972, IMG submission 104732) | Attine ant fungus gardens microbial communities from Georgia, USA - TSGA056 MetaG | ecosystem: Host-associated > Fungi > Mycelium > Unclassified | place: USA: Georgia, George L Smith State...
ATTGTTAAGCAAGGGAATGTCAAAGCAGGGGTATGAGTAAGTAGTACTAGTAAACCAACCATATGTGAAACAGAACCAGAAAGTATAATAAATACACTTATTCTGCTGGATTCAGGGGTAAGTAATTATTGTTTCTCTAATCAGGTACTTTCATTTTTTATACACCAATATACCAATCAATGAAAGGACTTACTGCAGGAAAGAATTCAATCTTTAGTATTGTTGAAAGGAGAGATATCAAATTCAAAACAACTGTAAATGGATCAAAACAAATAATCACACTCAAGAATATACTCTAGACTTATAGTCAAATTTGATCTCAATGTCTATAAGAGAATCTTACTAATGCTACCCCTGGAATACTAGATTGACCTTCCAGAGCAACCTTATATCTAATTAAATATTACTATATAATATTTAATTGTCTCTAGCTCAACTCAGCAACTCCTGACCCTGACTGGTAGAACTGTAGGATTAGGAATGAACAAACTGTAGTAATATATATAGTATAAAGTATATCCCCAGAAGCCTTATCCTAAACTCTAAGGATTCTCCTGGAGGTGAGTTGTAATATAACTTAGGAGTTTAATATCACTAAGGATTCTCCTAGAGTTTACTCTACTCTGGTCACTCTTATAGTAGTTTAGGATCTCCTAAACAGAGTCTTGGAAGAATGTAGTAAACAGCCTCCCACTAGATATTCTTCTCTGCCCTCAGCTAATCCTCTGTATCATGACTTGATAAAACAGCTAAGTTATTATTTATATTTCTTTTTTTTTTCTTTTCTCTTCTTATTTGGACTTACTACATAAGAAAAAAGTATGGGAAAGTATTATATGATAAATGTCATACATTACGGTTATATATCAAGGATATTATAGTATTATATCACATAATGATGTTACATGATAAGTGTAGGAAAGTAGTATACAGACCATATAGTAGTTGTATAAGTAGTGTATAGAATCTAATAGGAACTCTATCAAGTTCTCTTTGTCAACTCAGACTTGGAGTGTAATTAAGTCATCTTAGGCTAAGTCACTATACCAGAACTTAATTCCACATTCAGAGCACTATCCACCTTGGACCCTGTTTATCTTAACTCTTATAATCTTTTCAACCCTTGACCAGTGGTCATCACAATTACTAGTCACCTTGATATATAGCCAGGCCCTTGGCTTAAGAGAACTTGTTAATTAGTTAGGAATTGACAGTAGAAGTATAGTACTAGGCTTGAATATCAATACTGAGACCTGACCTTACAATCGAGTGGTGTTTAGTAGTTACTTGTACTATTCTTAGTATTAATCTTGTACTAGAGTCCATTGTGACTTATACATACAAAAGATTGATGGTTACTCTTTAGGAGGCTGTTTAGATTAGGAATCCTATTTGTTGGATGATAGTTTAACCCTAGTATTAAAGCAGTAGTTAGTAAAGCAGTAGAACTCTGGCTGGATGAAGATCTTGTGCTCCAGCAGATGTAGTATAGTTAGTGAGATCAACTATTCACTTTATACCATTAAAGCATCAATACAATATTTTAATCCCAATATAATTCCCTTATAAGCAACTTACTCAACCAAAAGCATGCTCTTGCTAAACTAAGAGCAGAACTAGAAGGAAGAAAAAGGAGAATATATTAATGTTGTAAAAAGTTCAGGCACCTAGTCTATAACTGCAGGAATAAGAAGAAGACAAAGGGAAAACCAATTTCCCAAAATAAATTTAAGATGATTATCAAAATTCTCTCAAACATCACCAGTATTCTTTGTGAGCAAAAAGGATAAAAGAAAAAGGATAGTTATGGACTGCTATGGTCTAAATAAACAAACTATAAAGAATAACTATCTATTACCATTGATAATAGACTTGATTGACAATTTGGGAAGTAAAAAAGTATTTACAAAGATAAATCTATAGTAGAGCTTTAACAACATAGGGATTAAGAAAGGAAATGAGTAGAAAAGAGCATTTACAATGCATGTAGGATTGTTTGAACCAACTGTAATATTTTTTGGAATGACAAATTTGCTAGCCATATTTTAGACAATAATGAATAAAATTCTGAGGGATCTGGTAAACAAGAGCAAGATAGCTACATTTATAGACGATGTATTGGTAGGGACTAAAACCAAAAAGAGATATAATGAAATTATAGAAGAAGTACTGAAGAGACTGGAAGAGAACGATCTATATATAAAGCTAGAAAGGTATGTATGGGAAGTAAGAAAGATTGGATTCCTTGGAGTTATTATAGGACTCAATAGAATAGAGATAGAAAAGGAGAAAGTGAATAGAGTACTGAGTTGGCCAGAACCAAAAAATGTAAAAGATATCAGGAAGTTTTTAGGCCTCACAAATTACTACAGGAGATTTATTAAGGACTTTGCTTGAGTAGCAAAACTAATGAATGGGCTAACAAGAAAGGATATAAAGTGGTAATGGAGAAGCAAATAACAACAAGCATTTGATAAGCTCAAAAGGATCTTTACAACAAGAACAGTATTAGCAGTTCTAGACTTAGACAAAGAGTTTAGGATAGAAGTAGATACTTTAAATTATATAACTGGAGAAGTACTTTCAATAAAATGCTCAGATAACTTGTAGAAACTAGTAGCTTTTATCTCAAAATCTCTAGGCAATATTAGCTGTAGTCAGGTATTTGGAGGTATAAAAATACTTTCTAGAAGAAACTATAACAAAGTCTAAGATTTGGACAGATCACAAGAATCTTGAATATTTTATGAAAGCACAAAAGTTAAATAGGAGATAAGCTAGATAGATCTTGTATTTGTCTAGGTTTGACTTTATGCTAAAGTATGTCCTAAAGAGTAAAATGGAGAAGACAAACAGTTTGAGCAGGAGACTAGATTAGGAGGTAGAAGTAGAAAAGAATAATGAAGATAAAATATTAGTAAAGCCAAAATAGCTAGAAGTCAAAAAGACAGAGAAAGTAGAAGTAATAGTAGAGAGAGTAGATTTACTAGAAAAAGTAAAACAGTCAAAGATAAAAGATAACAAGGTAATCAAGATAGTGAAAGAGATGGAAACAAGTAGGAGTAAAGATACTAAGAGATAAGGAATAGAGAGAAGTTGATGGTATTATATATAAGAAGAGAAAAGTATATATACCAAAAGATAAAAAACTGAGAGCAGAAATTATTCAGTTGCATCACGATATACTCGTAGAAGGATATAGGAGACAATGAAAAATAGTAGAATTGATCACTAGGAACTTTTGGTAGTCAGAAGTTACAAAAGAAGTGAAACAATATATAAAGGAATACAATGCTTACTAGTGTAATAAAAACTGCACAGAATAGTTAATAGGAAAATTAATGCTAAATTCAATTTCAGAAAAACCTTAGACTCATATTTCAGTAGATTTCATCACTAAGTTGCCACTAGTACAAGAATACAATTTAATTTTAGTAGTAGTTGATAGATTAACAAAAATAGGACATTTTATTCCTACTATAGAAAAGATGTTGGTGAAAGGACTAGCTAGGTTGTTTAGAGACAATGTATAGAAGCTACATGGATTACCTGAGAGTATTATCTTAGACAGAGGACCTTAGTTTATGGCAGGAATAATACAGAAGTTAAATAGGATGTTGGGAATTGAAAGTAAATTGTCAACAGCATTTCATCTACAAATAGATAAACAAATAGAGAGGGTTAATCAGGAACTAGAACAGTACTTAAGAATGTTCATTGACCATAGGTAAGAATAGTAGCTAGATTAGTTAGAGACAGTAGAGTTTGTCTACAATAATAAAGTGCATGCAAGTACTAAAACATTATCTTTCAAGACAAATTATGGACAAGATCCCAGAATGGGGTTTGAAATGAGAAGAAAAAGGAAATATGAGAAAGCAGAGAAATTTGTGACAAAAATAAGGGAAATTCAGGAAGAAGCAAAAGCAGTACTAGAGAAAGTGCAAGAAAAAATAAAGAAGTATATGAATAGAAAGAGAGCAGAAGTTGATAAGTATAAAGTAGGAAATTTAGTGATGCTAAGTACTAAGGATCTGAAATATCAAATGATTGAAAGGAGAACAGAAAAGCTAACAGAGAGGTTCATAGGGCCTTACAAAATAAAGAAAATTGTATCATCAAATATAGTGAAATTAGAACTATCTAGTACAGTGAAAATACATTCAGTAGTTAATATTAGTAGAATACAAAAATATGTAGAGCAAGTAGAGGGACAGAGAAAGGAGCAACTAGCTCCAGTTATAATTAAGGGAGAAGAAAAGTGAAAAGTAGAGAAGATCCTAAATAAGTAGCAGATATGAGGAAAAAACAGCTACTTAGTACAATAGAAGGGATTTATAGCAGAATCAGATACTTAGGAAGGAAAGAAAAATCTAGAGAATGTAAAAGAAGTAATAGAAGAATATAAAAAGAAATACTAATAAGATATGGAAAATATAAGACAGCAAGATAAGAAAGAAGAAATATTTAGAAAAAAAGAGCTACTAGGATGATTTATAGCAAAAAAGTTATTTAGATAGTCAGATAAACAGTATAATGAGGAATATTGGAAAAGACTGAAAAAAAATTGGAGATGACGAAAAGAAAAAAGAGTTAAGGGATGAAGAACAATAAAAATAATAAAGGAAGAGAAAGAAGAAATTGAGTAAGAAAATTCAGGACTCAGAGAGTAGACAAAAGAAGATGATAATAAAATAGAGAACATCTGTGACCTCTACTACAAAAAGTCCTCAGAATAAGAAATCTTAAGAGGAAGGTAGTGTCATGACTTGGTAAAACAGCTAAGTCATTATTTATATTTTTTTTCTTTTTTCATTTAGACTTACTATACAAGAAAGAAGTATGGAAAAGTATTACATGACAAATATCACACATCATAGTCATATATCAAGAATGTCATAGTGTTATATCACATGATAATGTCACATAATAAGTATAGGAAAGTAGTGTACAGACCATGTAGTAGTTATATAAGTAGTATACAGAATCTAATAGGAACTCCATTGAGTTCTTCTTGTCAACTTAGACTTAAAGTATGATTAAGTTGTCTTAGGCTAAGTTGCTATACTCTACAAACTCTACTTTGAGAAAATATTGCATGTGAACACCCTCTAAGGTATAGCTAATACCCTGGCATATCTATAACACTATTTGCATGAAGTTACTGAGCAACAAAACAACTTGGAAGCAAATATAAACAATGCTCTCTCTATTTTTACCACTCAGCTACAACAGCTCATACAGCTGGTTTCTAACCTCTAGTTTCTGGCTCTGACTACATCCCACTCTCTGGTGCCTGTACCACCATCACTTCTTTCAGCAGCTACAAGGTTACAAGCTTGCCCAAAACTTTTGTCCTTTTCTAACTTTTATAAAGAGCAGAACTCTGGTCAGGCCTTTCTCAACTCTTGTGCCCTATATATATGCCTAGTCCCAGAGCAATTTAGTTATGAAGAAGAAAAAGTACTCTAGACATTAATGTAGTAACTTAGCCTGAGATGACTTAATCACCCTCCAAGTCTAAGTTGACAAGAAAAACTTAATAAAGTTTCCATTTGATTTTGTATACTACTTATATAACTACTACATAGTCTGTACACTACTTTCCCATACTTATTATATGATGTCATCATATAATATGACATTGTGACATCCTGATATGTGATTGTAACATATAATATTGTTATATAATACTTTTCTGTACTTTTTTCTTGTATAGTAAGTTCAAATAAGAAAAGAAAAAGAAAGTAAAATAAAATAATGACTTAGCCATTTTGCTAAGTTATAACACTACCTCTCTCTTAAGATTCCTTGTTCCAAGAATTTTTATAACTCATAGTAGGGGTCACAGATATTCTTTATTTTATTGTCCTTTTTATTTCACTCTCTAAGTTCAGATTCTTCTTGATTAATTTTTTTTTCTTCTTTCTTGATTATTTCCATCATTTTTTGTTCTCTAATTGGTTCTCTCTTCCAGCATTTCCAATTCCTTTCTAACCTTGTCTAGTACTCTTTATTATACCTCTTATCTGTCTATCTATATAACTTTCTTATTGTAAATCTTCCTGGTAATTCTTCTCTTCTGAATGTTCCTTTTTCTTTTTCCTATCTCTAGACATCCTCCATATTTTGTCAATACTCTCTTTCAAACTCTTTAACTACTTCTTTTGTATTTCCTAGGTTCTCTATCTCTTTCCAAGTATCTAACTCTGCTATGAATTCTTTCCACTATACTAAATACTTGTCTTTTCTTCTAATCTACTACTTATTTAGTATTTTTTTGATTTCCTATTCTTCTTCTTCTTCAATTATAACTAAAACTGGTTACTTCTTCTTTTTCTCTTCCATCTGCCCTATGTATCTACATATTCTACTAACATTTACTACTGGATATATCCTTACTGTACTAAGTAACTCTAATTCAACTACATTTGTCAATATAATTTTCTTTATTTTATAGAGACCTACAAACCTCTCTGTCAACTTCTCTGTTCTTCTTTCAACTATTTGGTATTTCAAGTCCTTAGTATTGAGTATTACTAAGTCCTCTACTTTATATTTATTGACTTTTCCTCTTTTTCTATTTGTATACTTCTTCATTTCTTCCTATACCTTTCCCAGTGCCGCTTTTGCTTCTTTCTATACCTCTTTCATTTTAATCACAAACTTCTCTGCTTTTTTGTATTTCCCTTTTCTTCTTACTTCAAATTCTATTCTGGGATCTTGTTCATAGTTTGCCTTAAAGAGCAATATCTTAGTACTCAAATATACCTTATTGTTGTAGATGAACTTAGCTATTCCCAACTAATCTGGCTATTAGCATAAAGTTGTGAAGACTTAGAGCTCAACTGAGGTAATTGTTCAAAAAAAACTTAATAGAGTTCCTTGTTGGATTTCCCTAGATACTTATACAAATATTAGATAGTCTGTGTACCTATCTCTTGTGATTACATGACCTTTACTAGGAACTATCTATATCTTACATAATCCTTCCTATGCTATTTATATATTTTCCTATATTGTATTCTTGGATATTTTCTATTAAGTTGATGAACACATAAGAAATATTTTTCTTTCTGGGAGTTATTTTATAATATTGGCCATTGCTCTTGTCTGTAGTCTATGAACATCCTCAAATACTGCTCAAGTTCTTGGTTAATTCTTTTCATTTGCCCATCTGTCTGAGGGTGGAATACTATTGACATCTTATTCTCAATTTCTAATATTTTATTCAACTTCTTTATCAATCCTGTTGTAAATTGGGGTCCTCTATCTAAAATGATACTTTTAGATAACCCATATAGTTTTTACACATTGTCTCTAAACAGCCTAGCTAGCCCTTCTACTGATGTTTTCTCTGTAGTAGGAGTAAAATGAGCTATCTTTGTTAATCTGTTCACTACCACTAAAATTGAGTTGTATTTCTATGCTAATAGTAGTTTTGTAATGAAGTCTACTGATATATAACTCCAGGGCTTTTCTGGTATTAAATTGGGTATTAATTTGCCTATTAGTTGTTTTGTATAGTTTTTATTTCTTTGGCAAGAATCATATCTCTCCATATATTACTTTACCTCCCTTGTTACTCCTGGCCACCAAAAGTTTCTTGTAACCAATTCTACTGTTTTCCATTGCCCTCCATGTTCTATTACCTCCACTCCTTTTATTCTTCTTACTTCTAACTATTCTAGCTTAACTAGTATTTTATTCTTATTATCTCTTTCTACTCCAACCTCCCAATCTAGCCTTCTGCTCAAGCTATTTGCCTTCCCCATCTTACTTTCCAGAACATGTTTGAGTATAAAGTCAAATCTAGATAGGTATAGAGCCCATTTTATTTATCTTCTATCTAAGTTCTGCACCTTAATAAAATACTCAAGATTTTTATGGTCTGTCCAAATCTCAAATTTTGTAGTCATTCCTTTCAGAAAGTGCCTTTATGCTTTCAAGTATCTAACTACCACTAATATTTCCTTGTTATGTATTTCATAGTTTCTTTCTGTATTACTTAGAGATTTTGAAATAAAGGCAACTAGTCTTCACATTCCATTAGAGTACTTTACTGATAACACTCTTCTAGTAGCATAATTTAAAGTATCTACTTTTACTCTAAACTCCTTGTCTAAGTTTAGAGCTGCTAGTACTGGTCTGGTTATAAAGATCCTTTTAAGTTTATTAAATGCCTGCTATTGCTCTCTTCTCCATTGCCACTTTATATCTTTTCTAGTCAGTATGTTCATTGGCCATGTTACCTAAGCAAAATTTTTGATAAATCTCCTGTAGTAGTTTGCAAGGCCCAAAAATTTTCTGATATCTTTTACATTCTTTGGCTCTAGCCAACTTAGTACTCTATCTATTTTTTCTTTTGCTATTTTTATTCTATTGGGTCCTATAACAACTACTTCTCTGGTTTGACATATAAGTTATTTTCTTCTAGCCTTTTTAACATCTCTTCTACTATTTCATCATGTTCTTTCTCTGTCTCTGTTTTTACCAACACATTATCCACAAAGGCTACTACTTTCCCTTTATTAATTATATCTCTCAGGATTTTGTTCATTATTGCCTGGAATATAGCTGGTGAATTTGTTATCCCAAAGAACATAACTGTTGGTTCAAAGAACCCCACATATGTTATGAATGCTCCCTTTCACTTATCTTCCTCTTTTATCCTCATATTGTTGAATCTCCACTACAAGTCCATTTTAGTAAATACTCTTTTACTCTCCATATTATCTATTAAATCTGTAATCAATAACAGTGGGTAGTTGTTTTTCACTATTTAATTATTTAGACTATAGTAGTCCATCACTATTCTCTTACTTCTATCCTTCTTGCCTACAAAGAATACTAGCAATGTCTGAGAGGATTTTGATGGTCTAATATACTTTTTTCTTAGTTGATCATTTACAAAGTTCTAAACTTTTTTTCTTTTGTGGTTTAAATATCTCCTTGAGATCTGTAGTATGATCTCAAATTTTTCTCATTGACATTCTTTCTGATTCTATTTTCCCAAATACTTTTTTCTACTTTAGAAATTTTCTTGGGACTATCTCTTTGATCTTTCTATAGTCTGCTTTGACTTCCTCCTCTCTTCTCCAATCTTTCTTATTATCTATTGTCTATTTCACTATCCTTTCCTTTTCTAGTATCACTACTCTTTTTCCTTTTTTTTACTTTCTGTCTCTTTTCCAATTTTGTATTTCTTCTATATAATAGTAGGCATCTGGTTATCTTGACTTCTTCTATTTTCCAATTAATTTCTAGATTGTATGCTTACAACTATAATATCACTAATATAACATCTGTTCTTTCCAAATCACATGCATCTATTCTCATTCTTTCTATATGGCTTTTGTAATATATATTCACTTCTACTTAGTATATAATAGCCCTTCTACTGTTATTTGTTCTATTCACATTTCTGACTGTTACTAGTCTTTCTAGCTTCTGTAGCCTAAATTCATGTTTTACTATTATCTTCTTGTCCATGAACATCTCTGTTGCACCACTATCTAAGAGTGCTTTTACTGTTATACCTTCATATATATTTATCTTCTCTACTTCTATATTTAACCATATTTCTTTTAGTATTTTGAACATTTTTCTGGTATCTTTTTGCTTGTTCTCCTCTTTTACTACACCTTTTGGAACTCTTGTTTATATGCTGCTCTACTGTACTTCTTTCTGTTTAGGACACACTACTATTTTCTAATTCCACCATGGCTGCTTCTTTTCTGTTTTATATTCTAGGCACAAATTCTCTTTTTATTCTCTTTTAATACCTCTGCTACTATATCTCTTTGTTTACATTGAGTATATTTTACTTTAACTACTCTTTTTTCTTTTGCTGAATTTTCTCTCCACCTCTATACTTCAAGACATCAGCTATACCAAATATTCTTCAGCTGTTCTTCAAAGACAAAACCCTATCCTTGATTCTCTTACATTTTGGTGCTTTTGTACTTATACCCTCTATACTCTACAAATGTTACTATCTTTTACCTTGTCTTTCATCCTTGCTCTTCTAGAGCTGCACCCCTTGGGAGCATATCTCTCTTGCCATAATACTTCTATACCCTTCTTCATAAGGAGTACGCTAGCCTCTCCTCTTGCTGTGTCTTCTGTGGATTAACTATATATACTGCTTCTTCACTTCTTCTCCTTTCCTTCTCAACTTTAATATTTGGACACTCTTACTTGTAGTATCCTATTCCCCAACATCTAAAACATTGTATTCCTTTCTTTACTATTTCTTGTTTCTTCACTTTTACTTTTTCTTTCACTCTATACTACATCACACTACTTACTATTACCTCAAATCTATTCTGGGAAATCAGTTTCCCCTTTGCCTCTTTCTTATTCCTAGAGTTATAGGCTAGATACCCAAACTTTCTATATTTCTAATATATTTTTCTTTTTTTTTCTTCTATCTCTGTTCTTAGTTTAGTAAAGACGTACTGTTGATTAAGCATGCTGCTTATAAGAGAGTTGTATTGTTCCAGAGATATTATAATATATCCTTAGAAAAGTTGAATGAAAGTTTAATTTCACTAATTATACTATCTCTGCTAAGGCACAAGATCTTTATTCAGCCAAAGTCCTACTGCCCTACTTGCTACTGCTCTAATACTATAGTTATACTATCACCCCAAGGAAAGAATCTCTAATCTAAATGCCTTTCTAAGGATGTGGTATTACTCTTCTGTGTATATAGCCTACAATAGGACTTTAGTACAAGGTTTATGTCACAAACTTTATTTAGACCATAACTCCAGAAATAATTGACCAATTTCAATGTTCTAAGGGGCCACCAAAAGCCCTTAAGTGGACCTTTCAAATGGTACCATAAATATCTCAAAGCAATCAGTATTCACTAAGTTATCAGCAGATCAGTCAGTGATCATCAAGTTACCAGACACTAAATTGCTGATATCTCAGGAACTGCTTAACATAATCATTTGTTTCAATAACCATTATGAAGCTCTCTTCAATGCACTTCTTTCTGCTATAAATAGATTCTGATACAATAAGATCCCATGGAGATACAAGGTCTTCAATATTTGTATATAATACTGATCTTTACCTATAGATTATCATCTGTTCTTGAATAGAGCAAAGGACTGCTCTAAGATAGTTAGGTTATCTCTATTTCAAGAACAATAGCACTCCTATATGTAGAACAATAGGTAGTGATTATGTAGTAGGCTGTCCTGGTGCACAGACCACTACAATCATGTATTTAAGGACTGTATGTCTAAGAATAAACCTCAGACTTAACAATATCCTCTGCTATTGTCTAAACTTTGCTTTTTTGAGCCTTTTGATTGTTAAATCATTAACTTACAAATCAGTAAGTGGCCATTTGTGATAGTTTGTTAAGTCTACTGTTTTTTGTCCCTATTGTCTCTGCAAAGAACATAGGGTTGTGTTCATTCCAGATGTAGGTCTAGGAGACTATAAAGGGGTCTCTTTGTCTCTGTTACAGAACAAGATAACTTTTCTGAGGATGTCTCTGTTTCTGTTACAGGACAGATAACTTACTGAGGGCTCAGAGTGGATTTCTGTCAAGGACCTATCTCTATAGTAGGCTGGACCCTAGGTGTAAAGGAGAAGGTCTGTCTCTCAAACTATTGAGAGCAAGCTAGCTTGTATAGATGCTGTGCTTACTTTTACCCCCAAGCTATGTCCGTCATCAGAAACACCAAGACTTTTGCTGAATGTCTCTCACTGAAAAAGAAGAGTGTGACTGAGAAGTCATTGCTGGAAAGGATAGGAATAGAACCCACTCTATTTACCAAACTCTACAATAGACTTGTCAAAGCAGACCTTTGCTGGTATAAAGTAGATAATTTCTACTTTGTATTCTGCTCTCCAGAATTACATTTTTGCAAAACCAAGAAGTTATTATGTATAAGAAAGTACAAAGAACTCCTGGAATCCGCCTTAAATCATATATTACTATTTTTTACTAAAAATAAGTAAAAACAAGATCTGGGCTGAGGATCTACAGTATAACTCACTGTGGAAATAGTTTAATCAACTGCAGGATGTAATTATAGAGCTAGACAAAATTGGTCACAAGCTTATAGCTAAGGAGTAGAGAATGCTAAAAGATGCTTGTAAGTGTCTGAAGAATGTAGATCTTTCCAAACTAGCTACTAGAGTACCAGAGATTTATAAAGCTCTTCTAGAGCTCAATATCACTATTCCATAGACATAATATTATTGGAATGGTATTTAGTATAACACAATAGTATTAAAAGGCTAAATTTAGGTGTTTTTTCCTTTTACCCCCTTGAAAATATACTCAAGAACCATAATTAATTACTTAAATAAATATATCAACTTTCAACAACTTTACTACTACTGTTTTCTTTTCTGATTTCAGTGCTGAGAATTGGGATATACTTGTCAAAGATAATATAAGTGCTGAGTATATGCCCTAGAATGAGACTGAAATACAGATGCTGCAAAATGTATATCAAGAAACTTCTCTCCTTTTCAAAAACTACATTGACTAGGTGCTCAATAGATCAATCAACTATTATAATGGTACCTTGACTACCACATACAACAGGATTGTAACTTTGGAAGCAGAAGTCACCCGTTTTTGGGAAGAGCTGACAAGGTTCCCTGGAGGAAACATTGCCTCCAAAACCAAGGTACTAGAGCTACCAACATTTACAAGCTCTGAAAATAAGATACATCTGCATGATTGGTTGAGCCAGATTGCTCTCTATTGTTTGGTATCTGGTATTATATTAGATGATTAGAAAATTATATGTGCTCTCACCTGTTTATGTGCTCCCACTAGCATATATATGAAATTATATTATAACAAGGTTCAAACAGGATTAAGTGTTGGTTCTTAGAGTGACTTTGCCCAAGAACTCAAAAATATTTATGAATAATGAGATGACAAGGAAGAAGCAAAGAAGAAATTAATGGCACTCTAGATCAACAAGGACCTAGTAAGAAAGAACTTTGTCAAGTATGCAGAACAATACAGGACGTTAGCAAGAATTGTCAACTATAGTGATGAAGTTCACATCAACAAAATAAAGGAGGTCATTCCTGATAAGCTGTGAAATACGCTTGTTATCTATGAAATTACAAATTAGTCTCCAAAAACATAAGATAACTATCTCAAATTATCAATACAAGCATATAAGACCTTATATCCAAACAAGGCCCAGGACGTAATATTTGGTCTAGAGGCAATTGGAGTAAAGAGTAAAGAAAAGAAGAACCTGAATGTAATGGAAATAGATGAGATTCAGAGAAAGGAAGAGAAGAGCTCACAATACTATCAGATATGTGCTAAAAAAAGGCTTTAAGAATAAGTCAAAGATTCACAATACAGTAGACTGTTACGACAAGTCTGGTAATGAAAACAAGTATTTTTATAAAACCTCTTCCCAGAAACTATTTCCACTAGATCCAAGCAAGAATAAAAATCAGTCGTTTAGAGTACAGTTGATAAAGATATTGGAGGAAGATAGTGACAACCTAGATTCTCCTTCTGAGAATGTCAAAATTAATAGTGTATTAATCAACAAAATCTCTAATCCTGTTCTTCCAAGTAGAAAGGGAAAGGAGATGCCCAAATTGGATTTTCCCCTAGAACTGTAGAGTATAATGTCTGTAATTTACAGTCAGAGAAAAGTATACTCTCTATTAGCTTGCAAAAGTCAGAAGTAATACTGGAATCTTATAATAATATAGCACACAACAAGACTATCTCCTTTAAAATTCCAGTTATACTTTAGGTATATAGAAAGAAAGTATAGACTGAGGCTTTAGTTGATTCAGGAGCCACCATAAACTTTGTTGACAGAGTTGTTATGGAAAATAATAACCTGGTAACTTATAAACTGGCAAATCCATATTATGTAATCAATGTGGATAGCATTCCCAACAAGGTAGGATATATAACTGAGTATGTTTGAGCTTATGTAGAAATTGGATTGCACAGGATAACCTAGTATCTCTTTGTTACCAACTTAGAGAATAAAAAGATAATAATTGGGTATTCATACTTGTATAAGTATAATCCAAATATTGATTGGCAAAAAGATCAATGGGAGCTCACCAGGTGTCCAGATACATGCATTAGTAAAGCCCATAAAATATGAAATGTAGAAGCAGAAGCTAATGAACTTTACCTCAAACTAGATGTCAGTGGATCTTCCTTATTGGACAACATAGGAGATGAGGACCCCAACAACTATATTCTTAGCTGGGCAGATACAACTGACCCAGGCAGTCATCAACAGGTAATAATAATCGCAGCTATACTCAACAATCGAGACCAATATAGAGACTCAGATTGCAAAGACACAAAGACCTGGAAAGCTTATGTACTAGAGTGGCTACATAAGTATAGAAATGTATTTTCAAAGAATAAGTCAAAGAGAATGCCAATATGGAAACTGTATGACCATGTGATTGACTTTATAGAAGGCACAACGCTTTCCAAACCAACCAAGGTTTATCTGCTCTCTCTAGTGAAAAGAAACTCTCTTGACACATGGATTGATGAGGAACTTAGAAAGAAATATATCCAACCATCTACTAGCCTGATAGCAGCTCTATTCTTCTTTGTAAAGAAGCACAATGGAAGCTTATGACCTGTCATGGACTATAAAGCCCTCAATGGAATTACCATCAAAAATTGCTATCCAATCCCTAGAATAGCCAACTTAATTGAATCACTTAGCAAAGTCTCAATCTTTACCAAAATTAACTTGAGGTGGGGATACAACAATGTTAACATCAAAGAAGAGGATGAATAGAAAACAGCATTTATTATAAGGCAAGGTCTTTTTGAGGCAACTGTTATGTATTTTGGTTTTTTCAATGCACCAATAACCTTCCAAAGTATAATGAATGATATATTGGGAGACTTGATTTGCATATGACTAGTAGAATGCTTTTAAGGTGCTAAAAAAGGCCTTTACTATGGCTCCAGTTTTAAGAATACCAAATAACAAAGATCTCTTTAAGTTATCCACTAATGCCAGCAACTTTGCAACAGGAACTGTCTTATCACAAAAGGACATGCAAACTAATCTGTGACATCTAGTAGCTTTCTTCTCCAAGTCATTAGATATCTATGAAAAGAACTACAAAATCTATAATAAGGAACTACTTGCAGTAATCCAGAGACTAGAGGAATATAGACACTATTTGGAGGGACATCTATATAGAGTTGAGATCTGGTTGGATTATCAGAATCTTATATTTTTTTAGGACAGCTTAAAAGCTGACTAGGAGACAAGTAAGATAGGCACTTTTTATGACTTGTTTTGACTTTGTACTCTATCATAAACTGGGAAAGATGATGCAGGCGGAAGACCTCTTGTCTAAATGAGCAGACTATAAGATAAGGACAGACCTCAACAATATGAACCAGGTATTGCTAAAACCTGAGTTCTTTGCTATTAATATACTAGAGGCTACTCATGAGATGCCAATAAATGATGAAATAATTCTAAAGGAGGTCAAAGCAGCACTCTTATTGGACAAAGTTACCAAATACTATAAGATGTTACTCAAGTCTGGTCTAAGAGAATTTGGAAAATCCTTGTAAGACTGGAACTATGAGAATAGACTACTCTTGTATAGAGGGAAGGTTTATATTCTCTACAGTGTAGAAGATACCTTGTAACAACAGATCATTAAGATACACCATGATTTGCTATCCACCAGATATCCAAGTCAGTGAAAGACCTATAAGTTGGTCTTCAGAAATTACTGGTGGTCTGGGATAACAACATTTGTCAAAAAATATATTACAGATTGTAATATGTATTAGCAGATGAAAAATCATGCACAGCAATCTTTTGGACCACTTGTGCTTAACAAGGTATCTAATAGACCTTGGGAAATAATCTCAATAGACTTAATCACGCAATTACCAAAGTCAAATGGTTACAATGCTATCTGTGTTATTATCAACAGGCTTACCAAAAGGGCCTATTTTATTTCTATCAACAATTGGTTCTCATCCAAAGATATAGCACAATTACTATATGACAAAGTCTATCCATTGCATGGACTGCTACTACAAATCATTTTGGATAGAGGAGTACAATACTCAGCTGAGCTATTCCAAGAATGGTGCAAGATTTTAGAAATAAAATCTACAATATCAACAGTATATCATCTACAAACAGATGGATAAACAGAACGAGTAAACCAGGCATTAGAGTAATATCTTTGGTGCTATGTGGATTATAATCTCAGTAATTGGTCAGATCTACTCCCCAGTATAGAGTTTGCATATAACAATCAAGCATATGAAGATATCAAAGAAAGTTCATTCTTTCTTGAATATGGCAAACACTCAAGAGTAGACCCAATTTTAGTCAAAGAGTTACCACAAAGGGACTTGAATGACCTAATATATAAACAACAAGAAGTCTTGGAGCAGGCAAAAGCAGCTCTTACTCTTGTAGCAGAAAGAATAAAGTAGTACTATGACTAAAAAGTCCAAAGTGTTCTATTCAAAGTTGGTAACAAGATACTACTTAATCTAAAGGATTACCAGACTACGGAGCAAGCATTACAACCCTGGTACAAAGAACCATTTGAAATAATTAAAAAGTTGTTCTTGGTTACATTCTGGCTTAGGATATCACCTCGCTACTGAGCATTATATCCAGTTTTTCATACTAGCAAGTTAGTACAGTACTCCGAATCCACTATCTGTGGACAGAAATCCACACCCCTATCACCAACCTTAATATAGGGCCAGGAAGAATAGAAGATAGAGAAGATTCTAGATTTATGACAAAAACATAGAAAAAACAAATTCCTTGTTAGATAGAAAGGATATAGTCAAGGAGACAATATATGGGAACCTGAGAAAAGTCTACATAATGCAGGCAAAAAGCTGCAGGAATATCTTCAGAGTTTACCAAAAACAAAATAACTTCTCAATAGAGCTCAAACTAAGAGGGGAAGTAATGTCACAAACTTCATTTGGACTATAACTCTGGGAATAATTAACTAATTTCAATGATCTAAATGGCCACCAAAAGCCCTTAAGAAGACCTTTTAAACAGTACTAAAAATGTCTCAAAGCAATTAGTATTCACTGAGTTATCAGCAGATCAATCAGTGATCACTAAGTTACCAGATACTAAATCGCCAATATCTTAGGAACTGCTTAACATAATTATTTGCTTCAATAACCATCATGAAGCTCTCTTTAATGCACTTCTTTCTGCTATAAATAGATCCCAAGGTGATAAGATCCCATGGAGATACAAGGTCCTCAATGTTTGTACATAATATTGATCTTTACCTATAAATTATCATCTATCCTTGAATAGAGCAAAGGATTGCCCTAAGACAGTTAGTTTATCTCTATTTCAAGAACAATAGCACTCCTATATATAGAACAATAGGTAGTGATCATATAGTAGACTATCCTAGTATACAAACTACCACAATCATGTATTTAAGAACTGTGTTATGAGAGCCCCAAGAAGAAAACAGTCTTCCATGTATTTAAACACTTAATCCAAAATCTCAAGTCATACAATGAGATCAAGGTATAAATAGTGTGGGAACTTAGGTAACCAAATCATATGACAAGATCAAGTGACCATAGAACATTCTGGAAGAACATGTGATCGGGGACTAGTAATAGTACAGCCATTGTAAAATAGTATAAGTAGTAGTTCAATCCAAGAAAGAACTCTATTGAGTTCTTCTTGAACATTCACCTAGGGTGATCACTAAGAATATTCACTGTCTATCAATAACATAAGAACTCGATCCCCCATTGTTGATCCTGCACCTTGCAGCCTTAATATCCTTATTTTCACTTACTCTCTTATCACCCTCACTAACAAGCACAGCACTCAAAAGCATCTTGGATAGTGGACCCTAGCTGTAAAGGGGACTTCACTGTCAGTTAGAAACAGTGGATAGATGGCCTGGACAAAGCTTGTGTCCCTGTCCGAGATCTGACCTCTATATCGAGTAGGCTTGTAACTAGTTCTTCACTATCAGCTCCATGCTACCAATCCATTGTGACTGGTCTATACAGGGGAATGACGGCAACCTCTTAAAGGCCTGTTTAGCTTAGAGATTTCCTTTTTAGGAATAACATTGTTTCACCCTTCTTAGTCAGTAGTCAGTCATAAGTACAGACAAAGAAGACTGTTCATCCTCCTACAAGAAAGCATCATCATCACCATCACCATCACCAATGTCTTACTAACAACAACAGCAACAGGGGGAATACTCTTTAGCATCCACTTCCCTCCAAACCAGAGAGGAGCAACTTCTTGCCATGATTGTGACCCTATAGCAGCAGGTCAATACTATGCTCCTTCAGCAACAGGGGAGCAGAGTGGAGGTTGCAAGACCTCAAGTTTTCAGTGGGAAGATGGAGGAGGTGAGTATGTTTGTTAACGCGGCTCGTCTATATATTAGAATAAAGATGACAGAAGAGGTAGCAGCGACCCAGGTGGCCTGGGTGTTGTCATATATACAGGGAGGAATAGCGGAGGCATAGAAAGATAACCTGCTAGATGAACTGGCTAAGGGAGAGTCAGAAGTGGAATCGGTGGAGCAACTGTTCACAAAGATAAGGAACAACTTTGGGAAAACATCAGAAGAGAAGAGGAAAATAGAATAGCTAAGAACAATTGAGCAAGGAGGGAGGACCTATGATGAGTATGTATAGGAATTCAAAAAGGTTGCCAGGGGGAGCGGCTATGAGGGAAGACCCCTCATCAAAGAATTCAAAAGAGGATTGAATGGAAGTATTAGGAGGAAGCTGGCAGAAGCAGAAGAACTGCCAACTACTATTGGAGAATGGCAAGAAAGAGTGGTGAGGCTGGATAGAAATCAAAGGCAAAGCAGAATGGAAGAAAGGATATTGGGGAGGAATGTGGCGCATTCAGGGAGAAATGCATAGCCTAGAGGGGGAGGATCATATGGGGGAAGAGGGGGGCAAATAACATAGAGAACAAAAGAAAGGTATAGAGGAGGAGGAGGAGGAAATATGTTCAATAGAAGAGGAACTCAAGTGAGTCCAAGGAGAGACCCAAATGCAATGGATATAGACAGAGGAAGAGGAGGAGACAGGACATGCTACGTGTATGGGAAGTGGGGCTATATGGCCAAAAACTGTTGGAAAAGGCATAAAGGAAGAGTAGTGGAAATGCCACAGGAGTTGGCAAAAGAAAATGGAGGACAGTGAGCTCTCAGCTGGTCTCCAATAATCTGTACAGTGTATTGTACCCAGAAAAGCTGGGAAATAAATTCAATACAACTGAGAGAGTAAGAAATGTGCAGCATACTCTACGGCTACTAAGAGAAGTTTGGATGAAGGTAGAGCTAGAGAAGCTGGAAAACCATGAAGAGGTAGCAGTAAGAGCACTATTACATAGTGGAGCAACAGGCCTATTCATAGATACAACCTTTGCCTGAGAAAAGGGATTTAAAATAGAGAAGCTAAAGAAACCTCTGTTAGTTAGAAATATAGATGGAACAGTAAATGTAAGAGGAGCCATAACGCATCAGATAGAGTGCAATATGTTCTTCAAAGGACATGTAGAGAGGGCAAAGATAGATGTATGTAACTTAGGAAAAACAGAGGTGATACTGGAAATGCTATGGCTAGTAGCCCATAACCTAGAGATAGATTGGGAGAAAGGAGAGGTAGAAATAACATGCTGTTCACCTATATGTGGAAAGAGAAAGCAAGAAGAGAAGAGAAAGGAAGTAAAGAAAGTGGAGAGGGACGAGGACAAAGAGACATTGAAAAAACTGGTATCTAAAAGATTTTGGAGGTGGGGGAAGGTATTTGGAAAAAAGAAGTCGGAAAGAATACCAGTACAAAAAACCTGGGACCATACCATAGAGTTGAAGGAAGGATTTACACCAAAAAAGAGAAAGATATACTTACTGTCCAGGGAGGAAAGGGAGGATGTGCAAGCATTTGTAGAAGACTAGCTAAGGAAAGGATACATCCACCCTTCCAAGTTATCCCAAACATCACCAGTACACTTTGTAGCAAAGAAGGATGGTACATGGAGGATGGTGCAGAACTATTGACACATAAATCAGTGGATGATAAAGAATGGGTATCCCTTACCCCTCATTGCAGACATACTAGATGGGGTAGGAAAGAGAAAGGTATTTACAAAGCTGGACCTGAGGTGGGAATACAATAACGTTAGAATCAAAGAGGGAGATGAGTAGAAAGCAGTATTTACAATGCATATTAGAGCTTACAAACCCACAGTCATGTACTTTGGGTTAACAAACTCTCCTGCTACCTTCCAAACAATGATAAATAACCTATTCAGAGATCTCATAAACCAGAGAGACATGGCAACATTTATCGATGATATCCTGGTAACCACAGATACTGAAGAAGAACATGACGAGTTAGTAGAGGAGGTACTAAAAAGGTTAGAGGAGAACGACTTATTTGTAAAGCCCAAAAAGTATAAATGGAAAGTAAGAGAGGTAGAATTTCTGGGAGTAGTAATTAGTCCAAGAGGGGTGGAAATGCAGAAGGAAAAAGTAAAGGGAGTACTAAACTAGCTGGCACCCCAAAATGTCAAAGAAGTGCAGAAGTTTTTAGGTCTCGCCAATTATTACAGAAGATTTATAAAAGACTTTGCTAGGTTAGCAGTACCACTACATGTGCTGGTCAGGAAGGAGCAGAAATGAAAATGGGAAGGAGAACAGAAGAAGGCATTTGAAAGGCTTAAGACGGTATTTACCACAGAACCCATCTTAGCTATTCCAGATATTGATAGGGAGATGAGAGTGGAGGCGGATGCTTCAGACTATGCAACGGGGGAAGTATTGTCAACAAAATATGAGGATGGAAAGTGGAAACCAGTGGCCTTCATTTCTAAATCATTGAACACTATAGAACGAAATTATGAAATTCATGATAAAGAGATGCTAGTAGTTATTAGGTGTCTAGAAGCATGGAGGCACTACTTGGAGGGAGCAAAACTCAAATTTGAAATCTGGACAGACCATAAGAACCTCTAGTATTTTATGACGAGCCAAAAATTAAACCATAGACAAGCGAGATGGGCCCTATACCTGTTATGATTTAATTTTACATTAAAATACGTTCTAGGAAAGAGCATGGGGAAGACAGATGGACTAAGTAGAAGACCCAACTGGTAGGAGGGAGTGGAAAAGGACAACGAGGACCAGAAACTGATAAAACCAGAATGGATTAGGAAAGCTGAAGCAATGATAGAGGAAGGAGACCTAAAGAAAAGAATCAAAAAGGTGCAGAAAGGGGATAAAAGAATAGTAAAAGTGGTAAAAGAACTAAAGAGGGCAGAAATAAAGATGCTGAAAGATGAAGAATAGGAAATAGAGGATGGGATAGTAATGAAAGAAGAAAGGATATACATACCAGAAGGGGAACTCAGGGAGGAGATAATACGATTGTACCACAACACCCCAGTAGGAGGACACAGAGGGAGATAGAAGACAGCAGAGTTGGTTACTAGGAATTACTGGTGGCCAGAAGTAACAAAGAAGGTAGGGAGGTATATGGATGAATGCGACACATGTCAAAGGTACAAGAATCGAAGCAAAGCACCAGCAGGAAAACTGATGCCCAATGCAATCCCAGAAAAACTATGGAGTTATATTTCAGTAGACTTCATCACCAAATTATCTTTAGCCCAGGGTTATACAATTCTGTGATCAATTTAGTAAAATGGTACATTTTATAGCAACTACAGAGAAAACATCAGTAGAGAGACTTGCTAGGTTATTCAAGGATCATGTTTGGAAATTGCATGGTCTTCCAAAAAGCATTATATTGAACAGAGGAGTGCAGTTTGTAGCAAAAATAATAAGAGAGTTAAATAAGTTGCTAAAGATCCAAACAAAGCTGTCAATAGCCTATTATCCTCAAATAGATAGACAAACAAAGAGGATCAATCAAAAGCTGGAACAATACCTAAGAGTCTTTATCAATTATAGATAAGAGCAATAGCTAGACTGGTTAGAAACTGCTGAATTCATATATAATAAAAAAATTCATTTGGCTACAAAAGTATCCTCCTTTAGGGAAAACTATGGTCAGGATCTATAAATGGGATTTAAAGGAAGAAAAAAGGGAAAGTTTGAGGTAGCAAGGAAGTTTATAAAAAAAATAAAGAAAATTCAGAAAGAGACAAAAACGACATTAGAAAAAGCATAGGAGGAAATAAAGAAGTATACAGACTAGAAACAAAGAGAAAGGGAGGGGTATAAAGTTAGAGACTTAGTGCTATTAAGTACAAAAGATCTTAAATGGCAAATAGTAGAAAGAAGGTCAGAGAAGTTAACAGAGCAGTTTGTAGGGCCTTACAAGGTCAAGAGAATTATCTTGACCAATGCTATAGAATTAGAACTACCTAGTTCTATTAAAATACATCCTGTGGTTAACATAAGTCAAGTACAGTTGTATAGGCCTCAGATAGAAAGACAAAAGAAAACCCTACCAAAACCAGTTACTATTAAAGAAGAAGAGAAATTCAAGGTAGAAAAAATACTGAACAAAAGGATAGTTAGAGAGAAAGAAAGATTTCTAGTACAATAGAAGAGGTATACAGTGAAAGGAAATACTTGGGAAAGTAGGGAAAATCTGAAGAATGCAAAAGAGTTGGTTGAAGAGTTTAAGAGAGAGTACAGGGAAAAGACAGAAGAAATAAGACAACAGGAAGAAAAAGATAAAAAAAAGAAGTTCTCAAGGGAACTATCAGAGAAGTTTATAGCTAAGATGCTGTGGAGGTAGTCAAATAAGGAATACAAGAGGCAAAGAGAGAAAAGATAAAAGAAAAACTGGAGACAATGGAAAAATTCCTTGGAACAAGAAAACTTAAAGAGAGCTGTGTTATGAGATGACTGCTAAAAAGGAAGCTATTTCTCATATATTTATTAACTTGATAGGAAACATCCAAGAATACAATACAAGAAAGATATGAATAGTATAGGAAGAATTATATAAGATATAGATAGTTCTTAGTAATAGCTATGTGATTGTAGAAGACAAGTATATAGACTAACCAATATTTGCATAAGTACCTAGTAGAATCTAATAGGAAACTCTATTGAGTTCTTCCTGAACAACTATCTTGGTTGAGCTTTAAGTTCTTATGACTATATGCTAATATTAGATCAATGACTGAGATATCCCAAAGCCCTTCATCTTCTTTTATAATCAAGTCTCACTTTTTCTTTGGCTAACTGGTCATTAAAGTAGGTGGTTTGTGAAGTAATAGATGTGATTGGTAGTAGTCTAGTAGATCGGTTGTTGTTGTTATCAATAGACAGTGAATGTCCTTAGTAATCACCCTAGGTGGATGTTCAAGAAGAACTCGATGGAGTTCTTCACTGGATTGCAGCCCTACTTATACTACTACTACAGTGGCTGTACCCTAGAGTCCCGTAATCACATATTCTTTCCAGAATGTTCTATGATCACCTGACCTTGTCACGTGATTTGACTTTACTGAGTCCCCACCCTATTTATATCCTTACTCTATTGTATACTTTGAGGTTTTGGATTAAGTGTTCAAATGCATAGGAAACCTTTTCCTGTTTGGGGCTCTCATAACATGGCCCTCCCTTCAAGTTTCCTCATCCCAAGGAATTTTTCCATTGATACCAATTTTCGTCCTATCTCTTTTCTCTCTCTCTTTCGTATCTTCTTCTCCCCCAACCATATAGTAGTTTTGCTGTGAATTCCCTAGGTAATTCCTGACTGAACTTCTTTTCTTCTTCTTTTTGCTCTTGTCACCTTAGTTCTTTGACCTCTTCCCCGTGCTTCCTCTCAAACTCTTCTACCAGCTCCTTTGTATTTTCCAAGTTTTCCCTATTTTTCCAGGTATCCTCTCCTGCCATGTAGCCTTTCCATCTCACCAGGAACTTCTCCTTCCCTCTAACCATTCTTTTGTTTAAGATTTTCTCTATCTTAAATTCCTTTTCCCCTTTGATGATGACTGGTTTTGGTGGTATCTTCTTCTGTCCCTTTACCTGTGATTTATAGAGTCGTACTCTACTTACGTTAACTACAGGATGTATTTTGATAGAATTAGGCAGCTCTAATTCTATTGCATTACTTGAGACGATTCCCTTCACTTTGTAGGGGCCCACAAAGCATTCAGTCAGCTTTTCCGATCTTCTTCCTTTCATCTGCTATTTTAGGTCCTTTGTACTTAGCAGCACTAAGTCCCCCACTTTGTACTCTTCTCCCTTTCCTCGTCTCCTATCTCCAAACTTTTTCATTTCCTCCTGTGCTTTTCCTAGTGCTGCTTTGGCTTCCTCCTGGATTTTTTTCATTTTTTCTATGAATTTTCCTGCTGCTTCGTACTTCCCCTTTCTTCTTCCCTCAAATCCCATCCTTGGGTCTTGACCGTAGTTTACTTTGAATAGCGATATTTTTGTAGCTACGTGGAGCTCCTTCATCATTCCCGCCACAAACTGCACTCTCCTGTCTGATATGATGCTCTCTGGAAGTCCATGCAATTTCCATATATGGTCCTGAAACAGCTTTGCGAGTCCTTCCACCGATGTCTTCTCTGTTGTTGCTATAAAATGTGCTATTTTGCTAAAATGGTCGCATACTACTAAGATTGCATCATATCCCTGGGCTAGTGGCAGTTTAGTGATAAAGTCTGCTGATATGTAGCTCTATAGCTTTTCTGGAATTGCATTGGGCATTAGTTTTCCCACTGGCACTTCACTTCGATTCTTGTATCTTTGACACACATCACATCCATCCACATATCTTCCCATCTCCTTCGTTACTCCTGGCCACTAGTAATTCCTGACAATCAACTCTGCCATCTTCTACCTCCCCCCATGCCCTCCTACTAGAGTGTCATGGTGTAGTTGTATTATTTCTCTCCTGAGGTCTCCTTCCTGCATGTATATTCTTCCTTCCTTTAATACTATCCCATCCTTGATTTCCTACTCTTCATCTTTCAGTGCTTTTATTCCTGCCCTTTTTAACTCCTCTACTGCTTTTACTATCTTCTCATCCCCTTTCTGCACCTTTCTGATTCTTTCTCTTAGGTTTTCTTCCTCCATCAACATTTCTACCCCCCTAATCCACTCTAGTTTTATCAGCTTCTGGTCTTCGTTATCTCTTTCCACCCCCTTCTG
>Ga0153972_1000088_pt1 | contig 25159 bp, 17 predicted proteins | sample TSGA056MetaG_FD_104732 | JGI IMG/M metagenome (GOLD analysis project Ga0153972, IMG submission 104732) | Attine ant fungus gardens microbial communities from Georgia, USA - TSGA056 MetaG | ecosystem: Host-associated > Fungi > Mycelium > Unclassified | place: USA: Georgia, George L Smith State...
CTTCATAGTTTCCATACATAAAACCTACGACTGAAATATCATCAGAAGTCCGCTCCAACAATTCAGGAATCAAGAATTCATAATCAACCAGTCTACCTGTACCTGCATGAAGATATGCCTGTACCAGTTTTCGTTTTTCCGGATTATCCCGATATACTACCATTGAGCTATCCATCTGCTTGCTTGTGTTTTGAGCTGGCGTATTTCTAATTGGCATTTTTTTCACAATCTTTGTCTGGATTACATCAGCTATTCCTTCAATCGTTGGATTATTCAATGCATCATGCATCAATTCATCCCATGAAATATTCTCTAAACCTTCAATAGATTCTCTCATTTTAGAAACTACCTGTGTAATCAGAAGTGAATCTCCACCTACATAATAAAAATTATCTTTCTTGCCGATATCAGTCACATTTAAAACGGATTCCCAGATATCTGATATCTGTTGTTCCACATTACTGAATTGTTCTTTTACGACCGCTTTCTTATTCAATGCCAGTCTTTCTTCGCAAATGCTGTTCAGTACCTTACGATCTATCTTTCCATTTGTAGTCAGAGGAATCTTATCAATGATCTCAATCTGATCTGGTATCATATATTTAGGAATACGGGTCTTCATATATTTCTCAATTGCTTCTACATCGATCTTTTTGCTAAATGTAGTTGCCTTGTTCTGACAGAACAATACGCTCTGACCACATTCAGATAATAAGTCATCATTTCCTGGCAATGTGAAATAATAGTCAAATCCTGCCTTCTTAATAAGCTCGATCCATTTCTCTTCAGAGGTAAATACATCAATTCCATTGCTTCTATGATCCGTAAAGCCATCTAATCCACCCTTTAATTCCAGAGATGTAGTCAGAAGATACGATTCCTTCGTAGCTTCAATGATGATCAAATATCCGTCTGGCTTTAACAGCTTTCTGATCTTAGATAAATTCACTTCAATATTCTGTGAATTATGCAATACATTTGCACACAAAATAATGCCATATTCTTTATTCTTAAATCCCTGTGTGTCATAGTCTTTGTTAATGTCCAGCAACTTATAATCAAGAAAATCATAATCCGCATATCTGGTTTTAGCTTTATTAATAAAGAACTGTGAAACATCTGTAAAGCAGTACCTTATATTTCTGCAGTTTAAGCTCTCCAGTACAATAGTTGTTGTTCCTCCAACGCCTGCACCAATTTCAAGAATGGATGCGCCACCCTTACAGCAATTGTTAATCAGATCTGCTGCCACATAGTTTAATCTCCGGTTGACCAGATTATCTCTATAGGCAGAGACAGCTATTTCCGTATTACCTTCCGGGAAAAATAATGACAGTCCTGTAATGTCCCCACGAATTTGCTCAAGTATTTTTCTTCCTGATTCTCTCTGATAATGCATCAGAACTTCCCCATAGTTAATCTCATTTCCTATTGCCATAAAGTCATCCCATATCGCATCACGTTCCTTATATTCTGATGCCTTTTCATTCAGGCTATACATATTCTCAGTACAATTTAAAATCTCCGCTTCAACCAGCGCTCTCAGCATACGGTCTACAATCGTATTGAACTCAGCCTGTTCATTTGTAGTATTATGGATACCCTTACGGCTGTACTTTTTACCTACTTCATCAAACAATCCAAGATTATCGAATAAAGCTAACATATCAGCTAAAGCTGCTTTATCTGATTGCTTTCTCCATCTCATGAAATCTTCTCGACTGATATCCCCAAATCTCTGATTACACACCGCTTTTAATCTTCCAATTACGGCTTCATCCGTCTGCATGAGGTTCTGTTCAATACGCTTATATGGTTCTAAGAATACAAAAAGTTTATTTGATTTATTAGAACCTTTGTGGTAGATGACCGTACAATCAGCCGCCTCCCTTGTTTCCTTGATTACACTTTCAATTTCACCGAGCTCCACGCGGTTTCCATTTATCTTGATTTGGTTATCTTTTCTGCCACAGATCATCAGAACTCCATTTTCAGTGTAATATCCAATATCACCAGTTCTGAAAAGACGTTCTTTTAATTCATCATTATATAAGAATTTTTCATCTGTTAATTCTTTGTCGCCATAGTATCCATTTGCTAATCCATCCCCACCAATATATATTTCTCCTTTTACTTCATTCGGGCACTGCTTGAATTCACTATTTAATACGAACATTTTCTGATTACTCAAAGGAATACCGTAGGGAACCAGCATATTTTCATTAAAATCCGTGATATTCCAGTACAGTGACCAGATAGATCCCTCCGTAGCACCACCCAGGCTTATTATTTGGTAATCTCTTAGCAGTTCACTTACTTTTCCTGGTAGCTTATTATCAATGACATCTCCGGATAATAAAATTAATCGCAATGACTGGAACTTCTCACGATTTGCTTCATTAACTTCCTGGAGTAGCATTTTTAATAGTGCTGGTACAGAATTCCAGATAGTGACACCATTATTTTCCACTAATTCCAGCCAGTGGACCGGGTTGGCAGCACTGCTCTCTTTTGGGATCACCAACGTTCCACCTGCATCAAAACAACCAAAAATATCATAAATAGATAAATCAAATGATAATTTCGTTAATGCAAGGAAAACATCCTCATTTGATACGTTGAACTTGTCATTCATATCAATAATCGTATTTTCAGCAGCCGTATGTGTAATCATCACTCCCTTTGGAACACCCGTGGTACCTGATGTGAAAATAATATATGCCAGGTCATCTGGTGTTACTGTTGGTTCTGCAACAATATCCGAACTTGTTTCATTCTGAAGTGTAAGATGTATCACTTTATCCTGCAATACCTCCTCAATCTGGGAGTTCGTATCATCTGCCAGTAATATAAAACGTGAATTACTGCTTGTAACAATCTTCTGCTGTCTGGCTAACGGCTGATTTACATCAATTGGCACAAATACACCTCCAGAGAGCAGCGTTCCGATTGTAGAAGCAATCTGCCAAATTCCTCTTGGCTGGATTATTGCAACATTATCTCCCTTTTGTACATCATTTCTCTTTAATAACTGCATTACGGACTGAATATATTTTCCGAATTCTCTATAAGTATATTTTTCTTCATCGAAGATAATTGCAACTTCATCCGGGCGCTCTGCTATATTTTTGATTACTCCATCATAAAGCATTCTCTTTTCAATATTCTTTTCTGCATGATTATAGGAATCTCTATTTCTGAAATAATCCGAAGCAAATGTCAGAGCCTCTTTACCTGTCCAGTCACTATCTGTAATGATCTTTTTAATCGTATTTTCAAATGTTGTAAACATATCAGAAATAACATTTTCTTTAAATATGTCATCTCTGACATCCCAATGAATTTCCACTTCTCCGTTTCTTTCAATTACTTGACAGTCAATCCATACCTGTGGCGTTCTACTGATACCCTCAATAATTTCCAAATCAGTAGCATAATTTTGGGATTTTTCTTCTCCAACAGTACTCGTAAATACAACTGGGAAGATTTTATTTCCATCCGTATAGCGGTTGACCTCTCGCAAAACTTCAACACCGGAAAACTCCATATGTGCCATATCCTTTAAAAGCATATTCTGAATTTTCTTGACAAAATCGATAAAAGGTTCATCCTCTACAGAAACTGTAAGCATATCGACCGAAGTGAAGTCTCCAATAATATTCATTTCTTCATTTGAACGCTGCATCAGAGTCACATTGATACACATCTGTTTATTTTCAGACCATCTTCCTAAAACGGAAGCATATACCGCCAGTACTGCATTTGATACAGTAACGCCATTGTGAGCAGATACATTTTTCAACGCTGCATATCTGTCACAATCTAATATCATTTTTCTTCTGTGGAACAACACATCTGCTTTTTCACCAGAAGTATTTTTCGAACCGATGGCAGGTAATTCCGGACACTTAAATTCATCATTTACAATCTTATTCTTCCAATATTCTTTTGACACCTGATTATTATCGTTTTTCTTTCTTGAAAGAACTATATCTCTAAACGTGATTTCGTTATTGCCCTCTAAAGAAAATTCACCATTATTATAGTAATCAAAAACATCATTTAAAATGATATTGATACTGATATAATCAGCAATTAACATATCTACACAAAAATGAATGATTGCGTATGTCTTTCCCTGAGTAATGATGAACTTATGCATTGGCCATGAATCAACAGCAAAGTCATATACATACATCTGCTTGCGCATTTTTTTCACTTCAAAGCTGTTTTCCAATCCCTGGCTTACATTCACTTCTCTGACTTCAAGCGTCGGCATGTACACTTCCTTTTTAACGACCTGCTTTCCATCCTTTGTAATGATGGCTCTAAGCATATCGTGTTTCATAATGGTCTTATGCAATGCGTCCTGGAAACGAACAACATCGATCAGATCTGATTTAATTTCGATATATGTGTAACAGCCAGTTCCACCTAATTCATAACCAGATTGTCTTCCTGAATAATATGCACTCTGAATATCTGTTAATGGAAACTGCTGATATCTCTTACTCTCATCATGTGTAAGCCTTACTTCATCAGTATTTTTCTCTGCTTGTTCATTGTTCTGCAAATATACAACAATCTCTGCTTTATGCTCTTTTAAATACTTCAACATATCCTTTTCTATAGATCCCTTGCTGGTTCGGTATGATATATTTTTACCATCTTTTAAAGTTAAAGTGATTCCCTTTGCCTCACATTGTGCCAAAAACTCGTTCATTCGATTTCCTCCTGTTTTAATAATTACCTGCTAATACAATTTGATATATCTTTCCATAAACGACATAAAACTATATAGTATTGCATATCTGCAGCATCACATTTTTTCTTTATGATCAGTTCTTTATTCAATGCCAGGAAATTATTTACAGCTTCTGGCCATACGCTGTGATATAACTCACTGTACTTTTTTCCGCTCGCATCATATAGAAGCTCTGTGCCATTTACATTGCATATTTCATCTTTACATTTCTGTCTCAGATATTCCTCTACAACGTAGGGCTTTGAGACCCATACAACCTGTCCATTTACTTCCGTTAATTTTAAATTTCCTATTCCCATCATTGCGTTTATTTCATTTAACATATACGCATATTTTTTTATGTTGTCTGAATTCATATGACTCTGGATACGGAACATAAAATCAACGCCCTTTATCATTCCACATACATAACTTTGGACATCCGTTTTGAAGCAGTGTTCATAATCTAAATTATATGGACTAATCCCTCCCAGTGCTCTCCCAATCTGATCAACAAATGGAAGTAACACCGGAAGACTACAGGCTCCATCAATACTGTAGATTTCACTTTTTGCTTTTAGCTCACAAATTTTACTATGAAAAATCCTGGATGAGGGTAAATACGAATAGAATGTATTTACCTTATAAAAGACATTATTTTTCATTGCGATTTTATAGTTCTCGACCGCTTCTTCTGAATGAACCGGCTGTTCCTGAACAACACTGATTTGCTTATTCAACAATTTTTGTGCAATTTCACTTCCTGCTCCACCAACTATTCCCGAACGAATAACAACTAAAGCCAACTCAAAATCCTGATTTGAAATTTCATCGACATCTGTATAAATTGGCACCTGATACTCAACCGCTATTTTTCTGGATTGTTCGCTTCCGTTAGATAAAATACCCGCCAGTTGAAAATCCTCATTTACAATGACACCTTTTAAATATATCTGTCCAAAGACTGTTCCACATAAAAGTACTCTTATTTTATTTTTCATCTTATAATTCTCCATGAATATCTACGGATATTCCCAGATTCTGAATTAGATTCAACACTTCATCAGAATCGACAAGTTCAAATGGCCAATATACTCCACTAGCTACATCCTGATGAATCAGAACGTCTGCCATATGTGCCAGCATCGCTGCTGTAAGTTTTGAGCTGTCATTTGTGCCAAGTTTTAGAACATTTGTCTCATACTCTTCAATTGATTCAATCACAATTGTGAACCACGGTTGCTTTGATTCATTTAATTTCTTTATCTCTCCAAGCATAGCGGAAAATAGTTTATTCAGCTCCTCTTCTTTCTTTAACCGTGGTGTCTCCATACAGCCAAACATCATGATTCTCTTAATACGTTCATCAGCCCAAATTGTATAATTCCGAATCTTTTGAATACCAAGATACTCTGAAACTCTTCGTATCTCATTTGTTAAGATTAGCTGTGTACTGACTTTATCCTGCCGCTCTTCTGCACCATCAAAGATTTCCATGTCCGAGTCCTTGTTCTTTACCATTTCAGCATCTTCAATGTAGCAGTTTGAATCTACGTAACCATTAATACTGCTTAAAATGATATCTCCGACAGAGCCAATGCTTCCTCCTTCTCGTCCGCCACTCCAGACCTTCATTTCTTGTGTTTCTTCTTTATACATACTACAGATTAGTACGCTAAGCATTCCCGGAACACTTCCAGCATTCAAAACGATTCTGGACTCTCCCTGTTTCAGACTATCTTCATTATTTATCCACCCAAAAGCATCAATATAATCTTTTCCAGCGTCCACGACTGTAGGTAATATTTTTTGATTTGTTAACAGTGAGGGACCGGTGCAATTGATAATGATATCACATGCATCCACAAAGCCCTTTAAGGAATGAGGATTCTCAATATTTACCTTCTTTGTATCAAAACCATTTTCTAAACCTCGGCAGCCCTTCAGTACAGGCAGTTTTTTTTGCTGTAATATCTCTGCCAGAGACTGCCCGATAATTCCAGTAGCACCCAGAATGCCGATTCTTTTAGAGCCATGTACGGAATCACTTATTTTATTCATGTGCCTAAATCATTCCTTCCTCAATATTATCTGCCAGAAAATCAGCCAGATCATCAATACTATCATGTTCTACAATATCTACAATCGTAATATCTGCCCGAAGATCTTCGTTTATCTCATTGACCATCTTTACCATTCCGAGACTGTCGCCGCCAAGTTCAAAAAATGTCTTACTAAAACCTTTCACCGGAACCTGCAAAAGCGCCTCCCACATCACTGCAAGTTTCTCTTTATATTCATTGCTAGAACTTTGTTTATTTGGATTTGAATCTGAATAGGGATTAGACTCAGTATTTTCATTGCTTGTCTCCGTAATTTTTTTTCCCTCAGTCCTGCTACCTTCCGAAGTTTCCCAGTTCTCATCACTCGTAATAACCATATTCTGTGAATTAGCTATATAGGAATAGATCTGACTCTTATAGTAATCAAACATTTTATCTAATAACTCTGTTGAGAGCAGTTCATCAACACTGTCCCAATTAAGTGTCAGTCCATCATTTTGTTCTACAATCTGATGATCAATCCATACCTGAGGTGTCTGTGAAATATTATAACTTAACTTTCCAATCCACTTATTGTCGTCCCACTGATTGATTCCAAGACCACTCGTGAAAACAATAGGCATGATGGAATCCTTTAATTTCCCATCTCTCTGCCGCAACTCTCTCTCAAATTCCACTGCCGTATAAAGCGAGTGTTCCAGGTCACTGATCAGCTGCTTTTGAATCGCCTTTGCTCTTTCTATAAATGAGCTGCTCTTGATATATTTTGTTTCCAGTAAAGTCAGATTCGTAAAATCTCCCACAAGCTTATTAATCTGTGGATGCCGAAAACTCCGCTCAAACTGTGTCAGATTAAGCGCAAAATTCTGATTATAAGACCATCTTCTAAGGCTGTCCGAGAATGCTGTAAGTAAGAATACTGTTGGTGTGATTTCATTGTTTTGTGATAGTATTTTTACTTTCTCCCATTCATCCACCTCAAGATGCATATGTCTTCGGCAAAATCTATAATCTGATAATTCCGATTCCTTCTTAGCAAGCGGAAGCATTGGTGCCTTACTGAAATCATTCAGTCTCGTTAGCCAGTATGTTTTGTCCTTTTCATACTTCTCAGTATTTCGTGCTTTATTTAATGAAATAACATAATCGCGGAACGAAATCTGTAGTTCCTCTTCTTTGTAATCATCATTGCGATATCTTTCTGCCATTTCGTCTAATAAGTAGAACATGCTCCAACCATCTAAAATCAAATTATCAAAGCTAATATGAAATCTTGAGTTCTTCTGACTAATTACAGTAATTTTCAAATCAAACAGCGGCCATTTTTCAACATTGATGACCTGTCTTGACATTTCCTCCCTCGCTTCATAAAGATATTCCTGTTTTGCTTCCTCATTAAGGTCTGACAGATTTACTGTCTGAATCAGATACATAGGAGCTTTCTTCATAATCCGCTGCTCACCATTCTCAGATACAACTGCCCTTAACATACCATGATAAGCAATCATATCGTTCCAGACCTTTTGCAACCTTGGAATATCAAGCTCCCCACAATCAAATTCGTAATAACAGTGCGTTGAAACCTTGCCCATATTAAAAACACCTTTTCTTCCAATCCAGTATGCAAACTGTACATTGGTAAGTGGAAATGGCTCGTTCTCTTTCTCTATAATGAGCTGTGATTCATCTTTCACTACTTTCAGACTGTGTGCATTCTCGTCAATAAACTGGGCAAGTTCCAGAATTGTCGAATTTTCAAATATATTTTTAATTGAAATATTAATATCATGGTGATTCCGTAATAGTCCAATGACCTGAGTTGCGATCAATGAATCTCCACCCAATGAGAAATAATTGTCCTTTGACTTGATATTATGTACATGCAGCACCTGCTCAAAGATGTTCTTAAGCAACGCCTGCGTCTTATTCATTTGCCCATTCTCTGAAGGCAATACCTTTTTATCCTGCGTTTTCATATTCTGTATCACAATGCTACTTAATTTTTCCCGGTCGATTTTTCCATTTTTATTTAGCAAAAGCTGATCCACCTTATAAAATGCGAAAGGTATCATATGCGAAGGAATCTCTCCTTCCAGATAATGAATCATACGATTAAACGTTAATTTTTTCTTATTACTTAAAGTTCCAACAAATAAAATACTGCCGTCTGATGAAATCTGTTTCTCTTCAGTGATATATTCTATTTTATATCCCGAAGTCTCGAGCTGCTTCTTCACTGCCTGAACATCTGGTATGACACAGCCGCCTCTGATTGAAAGATCCATATCAATGTATCCTTTTTCAAGAATGCTTGGAATCACGTCTATAATCAGCAGTTCTTTATTTAGTTCACTTCCAATCAGATAGCCATCTGACTTTAATAATTCCGAAATTTCCTGCAGCTTATTACCAATATTGTTAAAACGATGCAACGAATTCAAGGCAATTACAATATCAAATGTGGTTACAGGCATTTTCTTCATATCTTCTGGATTTCCAACCATATATTCGAATTCGTCAAATTCATCTATAATCTCCTGATAATCCTTCTGAAAGAAAATCGTATTTTCCAGATATGTATATTCAGCAATCCACTCCTTGTTCTGCTTAAGAACTGCTCTTGTGAATTCTTGATCCCTACAGCCAATCTCAAGTATTCTCAACTTTTTCTGCTTTTTTTCACCTGCAATGTTATGAATTAGGTTTAATATCCGCATCGTATTTTCAGAATAACCAGCCATATGCTTTACTAAAACATCTGGTCTGATATTGGAATCCTCTTTATAGAATAATTCAATCGGATTTTTCTCTCCCTTTAAGATCTCCGTAATATCTGCCAGTAAACTATTAAAGACTTCATCATAGAAATGAACTTCTGTATTGATATCTTTCTTTTTTCGTTCAAAGTTTTTTGTTCTGATATATTTATCTTCTATTTTTTCAAGCTGTTCACCCTTCACTAACAGTTCTAACCAATGATATACCACGTTTCTCATTTCATCAGAAATCTGCCCCGCTTTCACAATCTCCTCAAAACTGATTTTTCTGTTAAGCGAAATGTCTGATTGTTCAAAGATATTGCTAAGAAAATCTAATGTCATGACATTTATATGGTTGCGAAAATCTACCCGTACTTCTGCCTTCTCATCGGAAATCTTCAGAATTTTCTGGTAATCAATTTCTCCTTCTTTTTTATCTACGTAAAATTCCGAAGCGTCCTCTTCTAGCTGTAGAAAAGCAGCAATTTTCTTATCGTTTTTATTGTATTCTATAACACTTACAACTACATTTCTGACACCTGGATACTTTTTGATTACATTTTCAATCTCGCCCAACTCAATACGATGTCCTTTAATCTTTATCTGGCTGTCTCTTCTGCCTAAGAACTCGATTGTTCCATCATTCCAGGTTCGTCCATTATCACCCGTCTTATACCAGCGCACTCCATCAGAATCCAAAATGAATTTCTTCTCTGTTAATTGCGGATCGCCACGATATCCCTTAGCAACACCGACGCCACCAATCCAAAGTTCGCCTTCCACATAATTCGGACAAACTCTCCTATAATCATCAACGATTCGATACACCTGATTCTTCAAGGCCTTTCCATAAGGAATGGATATCCAATTAGGTGGAATTGTTTTTGGAACCTCCAGATAATTCGACCATATAGAAGCTTCCGTAGCTCCTCCCATCGCAACAATCAGCGACGTTTCATCACTGATAGCATAAAATCGGCCAGGTAACTCAATTGGAATCCAGTCTCCTGACAGAAATGCCAGTCGGATCTTTAACCACTTTTTTCTTCCCTCTGCCATGGTAGTAAGCATATCAAATAATATCGGAACCGAATTCCACATGGTCACGTTATAATAATCAATCATCTGCAACCATTCGTCTGGGTTTTTATAATTCTCCTCACTTAAAGAAACGATTTTCCCTCCAGCTGAAAGCGTACCAAAAATATCATAAACAGATAAATCGAAATCAATGGCTGACACCATCAGCAGTGTATCGTCTTTACCAACATTATATTTTTTATTTAAATCAAGCACCGTATTGATTGCACTTTGATGTACTATTTCTACACCTTTGGGAATGCCCGTGGAACCAGAAGTCATAATTACATAAGCGGATGAATCATACGCAATCTGTACTGGTTCTTCCAGTTGAAGTTCATCTGCCATCGCCTGATCTAAATCAACCACATTGATATCCTCATCAAGAAACTCACAACCATCTATCGTCTTTGCATCACTCACTACATATTGGATACCAATCTGATCATATATTTTCTTTCTTCTCTCCTTCGGCTGATTGCTCGCAATTGGGACATATACTCCTCCAGCAAATAAAATACCTAAAATTGCATAAATCTGCCGATACCTTCTTGGTAATATAATCCCGACATAAGCCCCCTGACTGATTCCTATATCTCGCAAGCTGGCTGCAATCCGTAATCCGGTATCCTTAAGCTCTTTATAGTGAATCTTCTTACCAGTGACACTGTCAACAATCGCAAGTAGCCCTGGATCTTCTTCCACATTTTTTAGAAACTCCGAATACAAATACTTCTGTGGATACCGCAGTGGTAATATTTCCATGACCTCATTTGTTCTTGTCCTTTTCTGATTTTCAGGTAATACATCGATTGTTTTATTCCAATCGTCCTGTACTGCTAAAGTTTCCACCATTTTTATCATAGAAGAATACATGTCCTCAATCACTGAGGGATCAAATAATTCTTCTACATAATCCCAACATAATATCAAATTTCCCATATCAGAGAATGATTGAAAATCTAGCCACACCTGAGGCGTCTGGGAAACCATATAGCTCAGTTTTCCCAATGCTTCTTTTGTCTCTTCTGTCTCAAACGGGAAGTCTATATTACAGGCAAATACGATGGGTGCAATGGATTCGGAACCTCCATTAACCCTGTTAATATCTCGCTGTACCTGTACACCTGAATAGCTGGAGTGTGATACTCTTGAAATAAATGTATTGTTGATTTCCTTGTAATAATCTAAAAATGTCTTTGTTTCCGAATTTGAAACATCCAATAACAGCAGATTTGTAAAATCGGCAATCAATCCTTCTACATTCTGATTCTCCTCGTCACGATCAAAAAGTGGAATATTTATAATGAACTTCTGCTGATTTGTCCATCTGCTTAAAACCGAACTATAGACTGTGAGCAAGAACATCGCTGGTGTCATTCCATACATCATCGCTTTTTCCTGTAATTTTTTCCACGTTTCAGCTTTTATCTTCTTGCTTTTTCTATTAAATCTTATAGTTTTTACCTCTTCCGGCCTTACTCGCAAAGGGATTGAAGGTACTTCATAAGGACAAGATTCTATCACCTTACTCCAATACTCTTTATCCAGATTCACTACTTCAGAATTTTCAGATTTTGCCTCTAAATAATTCTTAAAGCAATCCTTATCATATGTCTTAATCTTTTCTCCCTTATACGCTTTTGTTAATTCTGTAATCAGAATGTGTATACTCGCAACATCTGCAACCAGTAAATCTACCTCTAAGAATAATTTACTCTTCCCCTGCGGAAGCAATGCACATTCCAGATGAATATTTTCTCCAGCCTGTACATTCAGTTTCTTATGGGATAATTTTGATCGAGTCTCTATAAGCGCTTCCCCACATGCTTTCATGTCCATATTTCTAAAATCATGGATAACTGCCTGTTGTAAATGCTGCTCATCTAATATTAGCTGTCTTCCATCATCTGTAAATTTCGCTCTCAGCATTGGCTGTGCTTTTTGCACCGTTTCCCATGCGGATTTTAACCTTTCCTTATCCTCAACATTTCCATCAAATTCAAAATATGCATGGCATCCTATTCCTCCCAGTTCCTGATTATTTTGCCGTCCTGCCCAATATGCATACTGAACATCCGTCAAGTTGAATTCCTCAGTTCCATTATTTTTCATTTCTTTTGCTGTTTCTTTTTTCTTTTGAGCAACAGTTCCCTGATCCGCATCATTAATTGCTTCAATAATTTCTATCCAGTTGTTAAATGTAGGCTGCTCAATCAAGTCACCAAATGAGACCTTGCAGCCTCTCTTCCTTAGAAATGCAGAGATTTTCATAATCATGATCGAATTCATACCCATATGGGCAAGATTTGCAGCCGAATCAAATTCTTTCAGTTTTAGCATGCTTAAAATTTTTTGTTTCAATTCATCTATTAAATAAACTTTCTTCATCCTCTGTCTACCTCTTTATTTTTGATTCAGTGGGAAGTTTTTTTGAATTATATCTGCAGCAATAACAATCCCATTGTTGCTTACTTCTGTGGAGAATTTTTCCGAATTTATTCGATACTTATCATTACTGATTAAATCAATAATACTGTTTTTAAATTCTGTTTCGTTTATCTCCTTTTTTATATTAATTGGTGCGGGCCCAACCCCTAGGTAAAAACACTGCCCTCCCCAGAAGACCTGATCCGCTCCAAAAGCCATGATAAGCTGTGGTTTTCCATTTCTCATGCAGGCATGAACAGTACCATTTCCACCATGATGAATTGCTGCATCTACTTTGTTAATGAACTGCTCAAACGGAATATAATCAATCATATAGATTCTCTGTGATTCCTCCTTAAATTCACGATTGATCAGATTCCTGCAGCTTTTTGGTACGATTATCCCCTTATTTTCTTTCAACAATATCCTTATTACTCTTCGATATAATTCATCAGCTTTATCGTAATTCATACTTCCAAACCCAACATAAACACTTCCTCCCTTCTGATCAATAAACTGACAAAGCTTTTTTACTTCCTCATTCTCTTCGTTTTTAGTTAGGCGGATCCAGTTTCCTGTAAGATAGATATGGTCGCCCCACCTTTTATCTTTATTTGCCAGAACCTCATCAAACTGATATAAGGTAATGATGCTTTTCCCATTCATTTTCCTGTAATTTCCGAACATACTCATTTTCTTTAGTGCTAAGCGCTCTCTCCATACATTCACTGTTTTTATCGCCGCCCAGGACATTAGCGTCTGACACATGATATTTCCAAAATAACAGGATAAACTATCGCGTTTCATAGTATCCATTAAAGAACAATATTTTCTTGTTACATCAAATGGAAATGCAAATGTTCGTATCACCGGTATATGAAATTTCTCAGCAAAATGATATGCCAGGGCTCCAAACTGCATATAAATAATCAGGTCGCTCTTTTCACAAGCCCCGTAAAAATCATCATATAGCTCCGGATATTTCCTAAGCAGAAGGCTGATTCCATTTATTCCCTCAGAACGTGTATTATTACTATTGCCAAGTAACAGGCTCACCATTTCTTCCGAATCTCCTGATATCTTTGAAAATGCCAGACCCTTTTTTTCAACTACATCTCTGTAATTTTCGAATGTTGCCAAACTATATTCATAGCCTCTTTTCCCCAGTTCTTCTCCCAACAAAATAAACGGCATTATATCTCCATAAGATCCTAAGGATATTGCGGTTATTCTCATTTTTCACTCTCCGACAATTTTCTTATGATTTTGCAAGGATTTCCTGCTACTAATACGTTTTTTGGAACGTCCTTTGTAACCACGGTTCCTGAACCTATAACACTATTTTCACCTATAGTTATCCCCTTTTTTTCAGAGCATACTATAGTCACACGGGATCCTATATATACATTGTTCTCAATGAGAATTGGATTCGCATACCCATATCCGGTTTTTCTTCTTACCGGATCCACGCTATGACCTGAACTTATGATTTCACAATTTGGTCCAACCCAAATATCGTTTCCAAACTTAACTTTTCCGCCATCTAAGATACAGCAATAGCTATTCATTGCCACGTTACTTCCCAACTCAATGTTGTATCCCAACGCGCATTTAAAAGGAGAAAAAATAAGAAAATCTCCATCCACTTTCCCAAGCATTTTTCTTAGATGTTCGTTTCTTTTGTCAATATCAGATGCAGGCATATTATTATATTCATAACAAAGTTCTTCTGCCTTTAGCATATCCTGAAACATATCTTTGTGGTTGTTTATGTTAAAATTTTCATTTTCATTAATTTCTTTCATGTGATAATTTTCCTTTCCAATTTGAATTAATCTTTTATCAAAAAAGTTCTCTTACTATATACTTTTTTATAATTTCTAATGCTTTATCAGTATTAGTATCTATAAAAAGATGCTCACCTTCTATATCTGTAAACCAAAATTCTGCGGTGGTATATTCCTTCCATTCCTGCACATCCTCTTGTGATATTTCTGAATCAAGCGTTCCCCGTAGTGCCAACATAGGCACATGAATTTTACGATGCTTTTTATCACAATAAGTATCAGCTAGTGTAAAATCTGCTCTCAACATCGGTTCAAAAAAAGCCCACAAATCCTTATTTTCAAATATTTCCGCCGGTGTCCTGTTATACTTGGACAGTTTCTTAAAAAAATCATAATCCGGTAAATGATAGATTTGATTAGTTTCCATTCTGTTTGGAGCCAGCCCTGCCGAAACAATAATCCCAAGAAAATTCTTCTGCCCTTCCTCTTCAAATCTAACTGCCAGCTCATACGCCACTCTACTCCCCATACTATGGCCAAATAAAATAAATGGATGATGAACCCATTGATTCATTTCTTCAAAAAGATTTGTAACCAATGTATCCATATCATTTATCGGTTTTTCCTTTATTCGTTCCTCATGTCCCGGATAATGTGCCGGACAAACATGAATCTTATTTCCCAGTTTTTCCTGCCATAACCGAAATACAGATGCACCACCTCCAGCGTATGGAAAACAAAACAGTCTTATGCCTCTCTCTTCTATTTCGCACTTTTCAAAATATTTCCTCGTTTCCATAATTTACACTATTCCAAAATATTAAAATAGTTTTCTCCGCCTTTCTATAAATTTAGATATAATACCAGTCCCGTGATAAAGAATAAACTAATAGGAATTCCACAAGAAAACAAAGCCCCCGCCGTGTCATATCGATATTTCATCCGCTCACACAAAATCGGTGAAATTGTGGTAACTGGTGCGAATGCTACGATGCTTAATGCTACATTGTATTCCCTGGGCAATGGAGACAGGTTAACAATCAGTATTAAGATGGCCCCAGCAAACAGATATCTTACAAGCAACACCTGAAAAACCTCTCTGATTTTTTTTAACACCTGAATATCAAACATAAGTCCAATTAACAGCATTACCAATACAGTATTTGCATCTGCCATAAAATCTGTGAATTCAAAAATTTTATCAGCCAACTTAATATCAGTTATTGAAAGCATAAGCATGACTATATAGCTCAAAAATGGTACATTAGTAAATAAATCTTTTAATATAGCTCTTTTGCACATACCGCTATCTGCTTTAGTTAATGCTGCCGCCAAAAAACATACGCCTCCTAACCCCATAATTAGATTCCCAATATCGAACATTGCAACAACAATTAGTGATTTTCTATCTAGAAAACTAGCGACTAAAGGTATTGTAAAGAGTGAGATATTGTAGCCGCTACAACACAACATATACATCCCTCTTATCTCTTTACTTTTCCCCCTTCCTATGAAAAATCCAATAAACACCATAATTACATTCATAACAATTCCTAATAAGATAAGAATCAGCAAACTATTATCATAGTTAAACTCTTTAAAACCAGAAATCAAAGTCGCCGGTAATGTAAGATTAAATACAATTTTTATTAATATTTTATGGTCTTCTTTTTTTAGAATACCTATTACCTTTAATAAATTACCAATGCTTATCAGCAGTAAAAAGAATATTGCTTTTGTAACAATTGCCTCCATTTTTTCACCTTGCTTAAATTGATTCTTCTTTTTCTCTTTCAATAATATTTTGGACCAACTTATCCTTGTCCACTTTATTTACTGCAGTTAATGGCCAAAAATCAATAATTTCCAACTGATCTGGTATTTTAAATTCTGTCACCCCTTTATTACGCAAATATTCTCTTACTTCTTCTAAACTTAAGCATTCATCGTCTGTGATAACACATGCACAACTCCTAAATCCTAATATTTTGTCGGGGATGCCTATTACAATGCATTCGCGTACTTTCTCATGTTCACAGATATATTCTTCCACTTCTGATGGAACAATTTTTTCACCTGCTCTATTAATTTGTTCACGAACTCTTCCAACCACTTGAACATCACCTTCCTCTGTAATTCTCGCTTTATCTCCGGTACAGAAGAAGCCTTCTTCCGTAAATTGATCCTTATTCACTTCCGGTAACCTATAATATCCTGTAAAAGTATACGGTCCTCGAGTGATTACTTCGCCAAATTCGCCTATGGGAACCTCAATATTATTTTCATCAACAATTATAATTTCATCAAATTCTGAAATAGCCTTTCCTTGTGTTGTTAAGATCACTTCATCTGTATCATCTAGCGATGTGCAACAATTCAATCCCTCTGCCAGTCCATAGATATTTACTAGCTTGCACTTCATCATAGGCATAATTTTCTTTGCTATGCTCTTCTCAAGAACTGAGCCTCCAACCATAACAAATTCAAGCGATGATATATCATAAGTATCATCCCATTCTAAAACTTCTAAATATATACTTATCAAAGATGGAACTAATGCAGTAAAAGTTACCCCATGCTTTTCAATAAGGGGGAATACTTCATCCGGGCTGGCCAAATGGCTCATTATAACCTTTCCACCTTTTCCTAATGTTCCTAAAATACCCGGGTTTCCCCAAGGAAAATTGTGAGGTGCAGGTAAAACTACTAAAAAAATACTTTCTTTATTTAATTTACATCTCTTAGCCAACATATTATTAGTGTATATGTAACCTCCATGTGTACGCGGTATTAATTTAGGAACACCTGTAGTACCGCCCGACAACAATAACATGGCCGCATCTTTATACGTTGGCTTTTCATATTGTAAGCTAAACAATTCATTTGGATTATGTATTTCTGACAATTCCTTAATATTTTTAATCACATAATTAACATTACATTTTTTACATAACTCATCAGCCATTGTTCCGTAACTAAAATTCGCAAAAACATCTTTTGTTATATATACCACTGGTTCAGACAACTCTATTATTTTTTCTATTTCCTTTTCTCTATGAGCCGGCAGCAACATAATTGGTATTGCTCCTATTTCAAAAAGAGCAAATGCTGAAATTATGAATTCAATTGAATTGGGAAGTTGTATTATAATCCTATCACCCTTTTTAATCCCTAACTTAATAAGATAGGCACTTATCGCAAAACACTTGTCTTTCATCCCTAAATATGTCAGTTCCTCATTACCTTCTACTGCCGCCACCCTATCACCATATATCTCAGACCACTCTCTTAATTTTTCTCCATAAGTAGTAAATTCCCAATCTTTAATTTTTTCATACTCATCAATACTTTCATACAACTTCATTTAAATAAACCTCCTGTTTCTTAACAAAATTAGTATTTATAAATATGCCGCCTGCATTCCTTTATAACTATAGATTATTTGGTTTCCGATTTTTTATATTTGGCAATTTCCATCCAACAACCAAGCTCCCTGCTTCCAATACATGTGCAAGGAAAATTCCACTTGCGATTTTTTCTATATTTCCAACATATATAGCAGTATAAATAATAAGCTCTACGATTAGCACTATTTTAGTGTACTGCTTATATACTATTTGTTCTTTCTCATCCAATCTCTTATTTTCACAATCTACAGGTGCCAAAATGAAAATAACAACATCTGCAAAAAGGGTTAAAACTAAAAGGATCGATAGAGTTGCTTTAGATACACCTGATTTCATAATCATACCAACAAGCCATACGAGAAAAGCAGAAAGTCCTATACACTTTTCTGGGGTGGTTAAATGATAGCCTCCCGCATACTGTCTCAAAGGAATAAACGCCAGTAAAAAAATAAAAATTTCTATATAGATTTTAAAAATAGTTGAAATCAAGCCTATCAATATGAAGCTGATGATGCGGCTAACTAACAAATCATAACCATATCGAAATATTCCTTTGTCCTCGTCTTTTATTAATCCCAGTTTTATCTGATAAACAATAATTCGGTTAACAATACTCGAAATCATAATTTCTGTCTCTAAAATTTTCTAAACTTCTTTGCCTCTTCGGGCTCTTCCGGCTGATGAAAAATCCAGTAGCAGGTCAAATTTACCGTATGTCCCACTAGTTTAATGGCAATACAATTTAAAAATATCATCAATCTTCCTACTGGGCTTTGCTTAACTTTAGAGTATTCCATAATTTAAATCCCTCCTGTATGTACCTGTTTTTTTAATTATAACAGTAGTTATACACGGCTAACCATCAGAATGCAATATACTTGGGAAAATCTGCACTTAAATCGGCAGTTTTGGTAAAAATAATTGCTGTAATCCCTTCGATCTCAAGATCGAATTTCTATTTTACCGATAAAATGACTATTACCGAAAATTCCTGTTTGTCAACTTCTAGCTGCATACTTCCGCCATATTGGTCAACAATATTACGCACCGCCCGTAGTCCGATGCCGTGCTTCTTTTTATTAACCTTATGCGAAACAAAACCATTTGTTCCCTTAAGAGGTTCCTCATAATAATTGTTCTTTACATCAATTATAAGAAAATAACCCTCATTTCCCATATACATGTTCAAGTCTATATTGCCGTCACGCTTAAGGGGAGCTGCTGCTTCGATTGAATTATCTAAAAGATTTCCTATGATCGAGATCATATCTATAGCATTGATAAATGATACGTTCAGATCCGGCGCAATTGAAATTTTATATTCAATTCCAAAATCTTTTGCCTTTGCTATTCTTTCACACAAAAGGGCATTTAGAGTCTTGTTTTGGCTGTAACTTTCAGAAACTGTTTGTTGAATTTTTCCTTCGACATCATTGAATAAACGAATGGCTTGCTCTGTTGCACCTTGCCGGAGCAGTTCAACAGAAGTCCTTATATATTTCTTTATATCATGTAAAAATTCTCTGTGCTGTTCATTTATTTTCTCATTGTACTGGTAGTTTTTATTTTCCATTAAACTTTTTGTATAAAGGATTTCAAATTCTTTTGCTTTTTCATTGGAAGAAATCAATTTGTCAAAGAGATAAAATAATACTATATTGGAAAATACAAGAAAACATGCTACAAACGCCATAGCAATTTTATTAATTTCGGAGTATTGCACATCATTATAATAAATGCTTACCAACGTTAACAAGGTAGCCAATGGTAGTACCAACAACACCGAGAAAGTTTTATTTTGAACTTTTTCGTAGGAACCGTTTTTATGAATTTGCTTTATGCACTGAATGAAGATAAATGTCACCATATGCATGAGCAGTAACATCACTGTTTCACTAACTTCATTGGGGTATATATAATAGTTCCTAGTAATCTGAGATGAAACATTGAGAACAATGGCAAAAATAAATTCTGGCACAATTCCCATCACATAATAGAATATAGCAATACATATCCTTTTGAAGATTCCGTCAGAAAATAAAAATATAGACATCAGCATATAGATTCCCGGTATTATAAATAAGTTTAAGTGTATGTTATATCCATAGCCGATAATTACTAAAAATATTGTGCTCATACATAATACTACTCGTTGGTTCCATTTACTAATATCCTTTTTAGGCAGCATACATGCTGCCAGGTCAGTAAACATATAAATTTCAAATATGCTTATAACAATATTTCTGATTATTTCAAAAATACTCATTCTCTCCTGTACCTCGTCTGTAATAATTTAGAAAAGCTTTTATCAAATTGCTCCCGTTTGGATCGGGATATATTTAATTGTATATCATCTTTAAGTATCAATACGTTTTTCTCCAATTTGATTATATTAGAAAGATTCACAATATAACTATTATGCGCATATTCAAAACCAAGCGAACTCATTTTTATGTATAACTCCTTAATATGCTTTCTACAAAGCACCGGTTCATCTCCACATAAATAAATTTTAGAACCATGCTTTGCTACTGCAATATATAAGATAGAGTTGATTAGAATCCTAATGAGACAGCCATCATTTACCACATTTAGATATTGTACATCCACTCCATATCTCACTTCTTTTAAAATATCATACATTTCTTCCTTTAACATTCTATTGCTCAAATCTTTTATAATATAACGATACGGTCGAACCTTAAAAGACTCTGGTGTAGGTGCTACGTAATTCGTACAAAATATCAATACCGTATTTCTATTAAGTTCTCTAAGCAGTTTTGCTGTTTCATTCCCGTTTAATCCTGGCATCTGGATGTCTAGGAAAACCAAGTCATGTTGCTGCCAGGCATTGTCCAGCAACTGCCGGCCTGAATAATACTCATAAAATACCATTTCATCTGAATCGTCCTTACAATGCATTACTATTGACTTAACAATTTCATGGTAAGTTATCTCGTCATCACATATTGCAACTTTATACATATTCTTCTCCTTCATGGTTAGTTTTTGCTAACTATTTGTTCAAAAAAATCCATATTTCCAACCTAAAATGCAAAAAATTATTCAATCTCTTGATCTAGGCCTGAAAATACGGGATCCGCAATGAACTCTTGAAGAGATATTCCTAAACCATCGCATAATTTTGCAATGGTAACAATACCAGTATTTTTGCTGTTCCCATTAATTATATTTTTTAAAGTCGAAGGGGGAACCGCTGATATTATCGAAAGCTTACTTACTGTTATCTCTTTTTCCTCAATTAATTCTCTGATTCTACATACAACTGCCTCTTGCGTTCTCATTTTTTCATCTCCATCCATATATGGTCATATTTATTGTAATAAAATGAAGACCAAAATGTGGACCTTATATGGTCTTTTGGTTGATAATATATACTTTTTTTGCATAAAAATGGTTGGATGTTAAGAGAATTGTCTTGAATATTATGCCAATTAAATTTATTTGTTCTTGACTTTAATAAAAAATACGACAGCAACGCTAAACTTGAAAAAGCCTGTCGGGATACTTAAAGTATTCCTGACAGACCTTTTATTTTATTAATTATCTTACTACTTCTCCTACTGTTTTTTTACTTTTATCTCGCGCTTCATGATATTTCTCCATAACCTGCCCATAAAGCTTCTCCCTAAACTCAGCTGTAACCGGATAGCAGATGGACTGCCGTTCGGTTTTTCCATCATCGTTCTTTCTGGAAACACTTGGCATGTCCACATACTCTTCATTGGCCCATGATTGCTTCACTTTCACTTGCCCAATGACAAAGGAATCCTCAAGAATGATTCTGGCAAATGCCTTCACATTGCTGCGTCTGCCTTTGTTGGCAACTACCTGTAAATCATAGTCTAACGTCTCCTCACCATGGTCAACACTGATTTCATTCTTGCCCTCCTCGCATTCCGCAAAAGCATCTAAAATATTGTCATACAGCTCTTCCCTGAACTCCCTATTCATTGGATAGAATATATCCTTGTAAATAGGTCGGTCATCCCCGTCTCTTTCTCCGGTATGATAGGCCGGCATTTTAACGTAAAGGCTCCCCTTCTGGCTCTCATAAATTGCTATATTCCTGACCTTTAAGGAATCTCCAAAAGTGACGCTTGCGAAACCCTTTAATCGTTCATTTGTTTCAGATACCGCTTCATTGACTTTAATTGTATACTTCATTATTTTTCTCCTTTTCTACTTTATAACTTGATTATAAAAATCTCTGTTTCCTGTTCGTGCAAATGTCAATATAAAAATGTAGGTTTAATACAAAATAAAAATGTATGAAAACCTACATTTTTATTTTGTATTTTTAACTCTCTTCAGACATAAACTGCATCTGGTCTTTGAGTCTGTATGATGGTCCGTTTATGTTTAAAACCGAACAATGGTGCAGCAATCTGTCGAGAAGTGCATTCGTAAGCACCGGCTCCTGAAAGATATCAGCCCATTTCGAAAATGGTGAATTCGTTGTGATTACCGTCGATGATTTCTCATATCTTTTCGCTATAAGATTAAAAAACAGATTAGCGGATGCCGTATTCATCTTTTGATAACCAAGTTCATCAATAATTAAAAGCTTATATCTGCAGAACCACTTTATCCTTGCTTCGAGCCTGTTTTCATCATATGCTTTCTTCAGCTGTGATATTAAGTCCTGGAATATAATAAAATACACGCAGTACCTTTGCCTTGCTGCTTCTATGCCGATTGATATGGCGAGGTTTGTTTTGCCGACACCGGGACTTCCGCAGAATATAATATTTTCAGCCCTTTCCAGAAAGCGGATGTTCATAAAATCCATTATTTTTGCCTTGTCAAGTGATGGCTGGAAGCTGAAGTCAAAATCCTTTATCTCTTTTAGGTATGGGAAATTTGCAACCTTAACGTTTCCTTTCACGACTGCATCCATCCGGTATCCCAGTTCCTGTTCCGTAAGTTCGTACAGGGCATCCACAAGTGTTTTGCTGCCTTCCGTGACCATATCTATGTACCGGTCAATATTTTCCCTTACGCGTGTCAGCTCCAGCGTCTCTAAGTTGTTTACCATTGCATTGTAGTTATTCATCGTTTTCATTTCCTCCATGTAAGGCTGTCTGTTCCTCAATAAAATCTGTGATTTCCCTTTCGTACCGGCTCCTGATGATTTCATACCCCTCGTCACTCAGGATAACCTCCGACTTATATGCCGCCATAAAATCATTCATCCAGCAGTCATAATCCAGTGTCCTGCAGTAATTCGACTTCACTGAAAACTTGAGCCTTGACAGGAACATTTTCTTATTTGCAACATAAGGAAGGCCTCTCTTCATTCCCCTGACAAACGTGCTGCGGTTTTCTTTTGATAAATGTGCAGACTGCCCTATCATCCAGTTCCCGTAAGGACTGTCATTTAAATATGCCATTAATGCGTCCGTTGACTTAGCTGCTTCCATATTTGATACCTCCTGTTTCTTGATTCCAATAATCTGTCCATAAGTTTTAAATTCTGGCTGACAACAGACTCTATATCTGTTTCCTTTACCTTTCCTTTCATGATTTCGGTGTAGTGGGTTTCATGATAATTGATGGGATTATCATTTAGTACGTGATTTGTCACAAGTTTTCCGTTATAATAGATGTACAGTTTATTGGAAAGGACATCTGCCGTGACCTCTTCTCCGATAAGCCCGGGACTTACGGAATACCTGCTGTTCCCATACCTTATCAGTGCTTCATCAGATACTTTATACTTGTTTGGTGTTAGGTATGTATCCATTATGGAAGCTTTGGGAAGGGGCTGCAGGTATTCCTTTTCTTTATAAAACAGTGCCGCAGGGGACATGCCGGTTTCCTGGTTAATCATTATATTCATCTTTGTGTTGATCTCTTTTATGATCTCAGCCAGTTCCCCAAGGGTTTGGAACTCACCATTATAAGCCCGGATCCAGTCAATGACCTTGTTTCTGGCCTCCACGGTTCCTTTGGTTTCGGGCTTCCTTGTGCCGCATAACCTGACCCTGAAGCCAAAGTCCTTAGCAAAGCCTGACATGCCTTTGGTTACGGATTTCTTCCCGCCGTTCACGCTTGCAACAGTTGACATGTTGTCAAACAATAATTCCACCGGCACGCCGCCTAATGCTTCAAAACAGTTCACCAGGCATCGGTACACATCATCAGCCCTTTTCTGGATAGAAACCTCAAGGTGGCTGTATCTTGAGAACCCCAGAACCATATGGAATACATTTATGACATGTGTTTCGCCAGATTTGGAAACCAGCGGGATGTCCTCCTTCCAGTCGGCCTGCCCCTGCTGGCCGGCCATGGTTTCATATCTCGGGTGGGCCTTATGGGATTTTTTCTGTATCAGTTTATGTTTCTTTACATAGGTGATGAAATTTGAATAGGTACCAATCTCATCAATGCCGTATCTGTCCACCATAAATTCATATACACCTTTCACTGTGATTCGTCTGATTTTAAGTTTGTCTCTAATCTCTGCCCTATATCTGTCTAAGCGGCTTGTCTTATTCCTGGCCTTAGATTTCCCAGTATACCCTTCATGGTATTTTTTTACAGTCCTCCAATCCATGCCGTATTGTTTGGCCAGGGCAGCATAATTAGGCTTGATACCCAGGGTTTCCATTAATAATAGTTCTCCTTTTAAGTTGTTGTTCATTGCTATACCTCCGACTGAAAGTATACCAACATACCCTAAACAAATGTCAATACTAAAATGTATCGTTTTATCCTTTGGCAGGTCCGGGGCAGTCCTTCGCCCAATGTCATTAAGTTAACGTTTGCTGTAAAAATTGGAATGTGAGCAGTATATTGAAAAATACACTGCTCATTTTTGAACATACTAATTTATAAAAATTTCATAAAAAATTTATAAATACAA
>Ga0153972_1000089_pt1 | contig 25119 bp, 24 predicted proteins | sample TSGA056MetaG_FD_104732 | JGI IMG/M metagenome (GOLD analysis project Ga0153972, IMG submission 104732) | Attine ant fungus gardens microbial communities from Georgia, USA - TSGA056 MetaG | ecosystem: Host-associated > Fungi > Mycelium > Unclassified | place: USA: Georgia, George L Smith State...
ATGTGTCGGGAGGGGAACCTTCTCCGACGTAGAGCATTTATTTGCACTCAGCCTTGTGTCAATAATTATATTCTTGAACCGGTGGACTGTGTAGAGGTTGTGGCGGTAATGAGTACTCGGAATGTGACTGGGTCCTTGCGGGGAAGAGTTGTCCGATTGACTCAAGAACCAGCGGAAATACCATGTGGGATGTATTCTTGGTGGACGCCGCCTAATGAGGTACATTTTACTCAGGTAGGGGAAAATTACAGTTATGAGGTCACGTTCTCTGTGGCTCCCAAGTTTGACGCCTGTGAGATAGACGCAGAGTTGGTCAATAAATATTATGAGTTGTTGTTGCTGGGGGCTAAATCCTATGCTCATGATCTGAATGATAAACCTTGGACGAATCTGTCCAAGTCCAGAGATTACACTTCTAGGTTTATTCAGGGAATTAGGATGGCAGCTGTGGAAACTATGATGGGTGGACAACGGGGGGTATCCCGGTATAGGAAAATGAGGGTTTTATGAGTGGCTTTTGTAGGGTCTATCCTAAAAATACCAGATGCGATGATGACCTGAACGCGCAAGCCGGAGTCAGAGAATGTGAAACTTTCACTACCTGTCTGCCCTTCGGGGCATCTTTAGTTTTTGATGGGGAGTGTTTGACTTTTACTTCATCTACAGCAGTCCCGGATGACGGAGTATATGACAAGTTGGTTATACAGGATGGGTGTATTGTTGAGGTGCGGAAAGATGAATTGCCTGTTTACACCCCCCCTCCCTGTACTCCAGTTCCTGTGCCTTGTTATGACACCGGGTCTGGTACGGTAGTTCTCAATCCTGATGCAGCTAATTTGCTTTATTGGGATTCTTCTTCCCGACTTACAGGCAAATTGTTTTATGAGAACTCCGGGGATATTACCCTCAGTGGGAATGGTACCTCGTCCAGTCCTCTTAGGATTGATGCCAATATTACCCCGACTACAATTTCTATTGTCTCCACTACTACTGATGTTTTATTATTGACCAACCCGGCGACGACTCAGTTTGTTATCAATATGGCTACTATTGACAATGATCAGGTGGGGACTCATGCTGGATTTGAGATTGACCGTTATGGGCGGGTGCTTAGGTATACTGATCCGGGGAATTCCGGAGTGGCTGACATACAGGGGACGGCAGGGAATATTGAGGTGAATAATTCCCAGGGGATTTATCGGATTGACTTGCCCAGTTTACATACGGGTCCTCAGCAGGTTCAGGCTGGGGAACAGGCTTTAACTATAGACTTGCAGGGCCGGGTAAGCCAGATAGTTAATAATCCTTCTTCGGTGGGGAACAGATTCAGCAGTGTTATTTCAGGGACTTGGACAACTAGCCTTTTTTCTTTTACATCTACAGCATCTGGTCGAATGAGGATATCCTATAAAGGGAAGGTAGGAGAGTTGACTTCGGGAAGTGGGCCGGGGGTAGTCCCTCTTTCTTCTGATTTCCAGCTTTTGGTTAATACCCAGTCCATATCGGCTTTTGCGGTTATAGATGAAAATTTACAGATTATAGGGATAGAGGCTTTAACTCCTAATGCATATACGGCGGGGGATCATACTGTTGCCTTAATTTTGGCTAACAGTATAAGCAGCGTCGTTTTTCTGGATGTGGACCTATGCCAATAATAAATACTTTCGGGGGGCTAATACCTAAATATTCTGAGCATAGTTTGCCTGACAATGCAGCGGTTGCAGCGCATAATGTCAAGTTGCATAATGGGAGGCTTGAGGCTTGGCGGGAGCGGGCAGTTATTGAGCAGACTACAAGTGACGCGCTGTCTTTCCATGTCTGGGGTTGTTGCTATCTTCATTGGGCGTCCTGTGTTAAAGCCACAGAATATTTACCCGATTATAACCGGTTGTATGTTACCGGACGAAAAGCCTATCCCGAGGTGGTAACTAGTGTGGCTTGTGTCCCGGAATATTTAAGACTGGGGGTACCTGCGCCGACAAGTGCTTTGGTTGCGGTTGGGGTAGAAACTTGTGGAGAGACGGTTGACCACAGGTCCTATGTCTATACCTATGTGAATCAATTCGGAGAGGAGTCTGCTCCTAGTCCGGCCTCAGTTTCTTTGTCCATTGCAGATCGGGGAGCAGTTACTTTAAGCGGTTTTGTATCAGCCCCCGCTGGTTACGGGATTGTGGCTGTCAATCTTTATCGGACGGCAACTGGGTTCCGTACTGGCACAGAGAAAGAGCAGGAGTTGGTAACAGATTATCTGCTTGTAACTACTTTGGCGGATGGGGTTAGGTCTTATGTGGATGACGCTTCTATCCGTAACTTAGGTTATGCGCTGACTACCAGAGAGAATACGCCCCCTCCTGACGATCTCAGGCATATTTGCCATATAACTGGGACCGGTAGTTTGGTTGGGGTGACTAATAATCAGGTCTATTTCTCTGAGGACTATGAACCGGCCAACTGGCCTGCCCGGTATGTTAAGACTCTTAAAGCTAATATAGTTAATATGGTCGCTTCAGAGGATACAGTTTTTATTACGACAGATAGTACACCTTATGTTATAAGGGGTCTCTATAATCAGCAAAACCCTATGTTGAAAGACTATCGGAATGTTGATGTTTCTTTGCCGGATATAGGCTGTGGCTATGTTTGTTCTATGATAGTTACCCCCTTCGGGGCAATTTACGCATCGCTTAACGGATTAGTTTTGCTTAGGTCTGATGCCACTTTTAACATACTCACGGCGTCTTGGTTTAGCAGTGAGGAGTGGCGAAGGCTTCAACCGGAGACAGTGCGTTTGGCTTATTGGCAAGGATATTTAATATGTGTCACAGATGTGATATCTTTTATGTTAGAGATAGACGGTAAAACCTATTCCAGCTATGAGCTTGGAGCTTTAACTACTATCTCAGACAATCCCGTGGCTATGCAGGTGACAGAGAATGGCGAGCTTTTGCTGCTGGAGGGAGATGTCATTTATCATTGGGACGCGGGGAGTTCTTTCCGGGAATATTTGTGGGAGAGTACTAAGTTTTCTTTTGGTGGGGAGGGGTGTCCCGGAGTGGCTCAGATAAAAACAGACCAAACTGTTTTTGAGTTATTAGATATTGACTCCCGAGTATATTATCACCGGGATGTTTTCAATGAAAAACCTTTCCGTTTGCCTCGTTTTGGGCGTCCGGTTAAATTTAGAATAGGACTGCGGGGGACGGGAGTTGTCGAGCGAATTAAACTGGCTACAATGTTGGCTACTTTGGAACAGGGAGCATAAGATGGCAGCGATTACTTATGATTTAATTGAACCGATTAAAGATCCTAAATCAGCGACGGAGTTTTTGGCTAAGAACTTCCTCCCTCTGTTTGATGAATATTGGGAAGCAGAGGGTAAGAATTATTATGGGGAAAAGATTTGGGATATCAAGGCGATTGACTTCACCGAGCTTTGGATGCGGGGTACTTTGGCTTTGATTCTGGCCAAAGACGGCGAGAAGGCGGTTGGGTTTATTCTTGGAGCTATCTTGCGACCTTTGTTATATGAGACCCGGCTTCTCAGGATTGAGACATGGTATGGCCAAACGGAAGATATAAAGCATGGGTTGTTTAAGTATCTGGAGAATGGCTTGAAGTTTATGCAGGTTAATGAGATTATAATTCCTAAAAATCAAGAGTATTTCACCCCTGAAACTTATGTTAAAACAGATATACCCCAATCCCGATACTTGAAGGTGTAATTAATGGCTTATGAGTTTGACCCTTGTTTCCCTTTGAATGGGGAGACTGATGCTGGTAAGCTGGCTATCGGAGCCGTCTGGGATGTAGCGGCGGCGGCCTTTGCCGCCTATAATTCCTATGTGGCTATCCAGATGGCTAAGAAGCAAGATGCTATTGCTCGTCGGTATCTCAATATAGCCCAGGCACATCGGGACTGGTATAATACTGGGTTTAAACCTCTTGAAGATCAGGAGTTAGCGGAGGCCTGGGCTTTACCGGAGACGACTCCCAATTGGGATACGGCTATAGGTAGAGCTAAAGCTACAGGTAAATTCCTTTTTCGCAACCGTCTTGAGCTTCGGATGCGGGGGACCCGGCCTTGCGATACTGGACTTAGAGTTGGGGTGTTGAAAGATGAGATAAACATCCAGTCGGCTGCGGTGGCGGTTATGGCTGGTTTGGGTTTGCGTAATGAGCGGGCTAGAGTTGATGCTATGAATGACCGGAGATGGAAGCGGCGGGAGCAGGTCCTTAACCGGGGTCGTGATATGATGGCGGACAATGTGGTTTATGGGACGCTGGCTGCTGGTATTTATGGAGACATGGGGCGACAGGCGGGTAAGGGCGCTGAAGGAGCTTTGTATTTCTTAGGTTATAGCTCCGAGCGCAGACAAACTCAGTATCCTGGGGATATGATTTTTGGTCGTAGGCAGGCTCGACAGCCTTCTCAGGCTACTCCCCAATTTTCAGGCACGATGACAGGTGGAGGTCCGGCTTCCTCGGCACCAGTTGAAGGGAATTATTTCCAATCTTCTATGACTGGGAGCAGGTCGTCCAGACCGATTGTAGTCAGTGCTGATGCTTCTTCGGCCAGTTTTACTGGTGGACAGGGGTTGGGGGCTTATAGTATCGCTTTGGATAGGGCTGGGGGAGCTTACCGCACTGCTTCGAATTTGAGCAGTGAGGTTTCGGCCACTTTTGCTGGGGGGCGGAGCGCGCCCCCTATCAATATTGTATCTGATTGGATGGATGACGACTATTTCATAGCTGACCCTTTTGTCGGAGGATAAGATGTATTTTAGATATATGGTTGAGTCTGACATGAACGATCTGGCACGGGTGCTCACGGAGTGTTATACCCAGCATATCCAATATACTGGAGAAGCTTGCCGGGATTGGTTTAAGATGACGCCGTTGAAAGTGGTTGGTATTTTTTCTGATTCAGATGAAATGATTGGTTTCCTTTTTTTCTCCATTTATCCGAACAAAATTTACTATGCTAAAGATTGCTCCATCCTTCCACAATATCGGACTACGGTCCAAGCTAAAGAGATAGCTGAGAAAGGATTTAATTGGTTCATTGGAGAAGGTGCGGAGACTCTTAAGATAGAAACTTGTGCCGGAGATTATAAAGTCATTAGTTTATATACTGAGCTTGGGTTTGGTATAGTGGACTATATCCAGAAAAGAGTTAATTTCGAAGATGGAGTTGTGTTGGAGGTGAAGCTTGGGCGGTAGTCCTACCACCTATATAACTAATACGTGGGCTACTGGTACTTCTCTTAAGCTAGAGCCGATTAAGTTCTGTCACTGGGCGGCTCCCCGGTATGGGGATATAGGACAGAAAGCCCTTAATACAGTATTGGCCGCGGTAGCTTTCATTGTTGCTTACAAAAGTTTGGAAGCCCAGATTGAAATAAACGACATGCGGCAGAGCATAGCGGACAGCTATGCCAAAATTTTTGAGGACCGGTGGAACAGGTATAAGACGGCGTACATGCCCCTAGAAGCAGCCATGATTCAGGAGATCATGAATACCCCTGTCCCGGTGATGGACTGTTCCTCTGTTAAGTCTAATTACACCTCCTTTGTAACCAATGCTTTTGGGGAAAATAGTCAGCGGCTGACAGCGGCGGCCTCCAAATATTGTCTTTGTGTAGATAAGTCTTTGACTGAGGACCTTAATCTGTCCAGGGCAATCATGGTAGATGATAGCGTTAATTTTGGTTATCGCTTTGACGAGATGTACGTAATCCAGAGAGATGATGTTAGATGGAATAAGCGATCTAACCTTCTTAATCTTGGACGGGACCTGCTAGCTCAATCGGCTAAGTACTCGGCCACTGCTGATAGTTTATTGGCGGGGTTGGGAGAAGCGGCGGGTAAAGCTTTTTCCGGAGCGGTAGGGTATCTGGGCTATTATTTCAATCGGCAACAAACGGAGTACCCCTCCCAATATGCGCAGTCTTCTTTATCCGGGGGAGCTTTGGATTTCGGGCTGCGGGGGGTTGGGGATATGGGTCCTAATTTTGTTACCGCCGGTGGTATTCAATCTGGTCAATTCTAATATAATTTGGTATAATTGTATTTAGAGGTATAAAATTATGGCTCTTATTTTTCCTGATGTTTTCAGACCGTATGTTGAGGGGCGCGAGGCCGCCATTGCCGCTAACTGGGCGGATCGGGATAAGTTTGAGAAAGTCAGGGCAGGGCAGTTGGAGAATCTTTTTCAGGGGGGGTCCCTTGATGCTCGGCTTAGGCAAGAGGAAGGGAAGGCTCAGAATCTGGAATTGGGTAATGTTTTCTCTTCGCAAACTTTGCCTACTCGTGTGGCTCAGGAAGAAGCTAGATTGGGCTTTATGGGTGCTCAAACTCGGGGATTAGAGACTTCCACCACTTCGGAAGAACTTCGACAGCCGTATATTCCGCAAAGGGAAGAAGCAGGGTTGGGGCTGACAGGGGCGCAGACAGAGGCTACTACAGCTGGGGCGAGAAGAACTGTGGAACTAACCCCTTCAGAAGTCAGACGAAGTGAAGCTGAAGCGCTGCGGGCCGAGGAAACAATACCTGCATTTGTTCAGAATGAATTTGCCAGAGCTAATCTCACTACTGCGCAAGCACAGACAGCTATGCGGAATGCCCGAGTAGCGGATGCTACTGAGTTAGACGCTATTGCTACGGCTAGAAATGAGGCGCAATCTGCCGGTTTACAGGTAGACGCTTTGCAACTTAGGAATGAGTTGGCGCGGAGTATGAATCCCTTGCAAATAGCACAGACTGAAGAACAGCTAACGAATATGATTCGTAACAATGATTTGGGAGACGCTACGTTTGGGGCGGAGATTAGGAGGATAAGCGCCGTATCTGGTATGACTGAGACTCAGGCTAAAGCGGCAGCTTGGGAGTTGGCTTTTCAGCAAGAGACTGCTCCTGACCGTAGACGTATACTCAGAGCACAGGCTGATAGAGAGAGTACCAATGCCAGAGTCGAAGAGCTGACATCCCAATATAAAGTAATGGAGCAGGAAGTTAATGCCAGAATGGCTAAACTTCAGTTGGATATGGCGGAGGAAATGAAAGGAATTAATAGAGAATCGGCTGAAGCCAGACTAATTCAGCAAAAGTATGCCAATGAGATGGCTGGTATTGAGCTTGATTTTAATAAGAAGAATCTTGGTTTACGACAGTTTGAACGGAAGATGGATGTTTTTGGCCGAATAAACAGAGGAGAAGCTGATCCGGTTTTACAGCAAGCTATAAAAGACGAGACAGGATTTTTGTGGAGATGGTGGAATAACGATTTGTCCCCCGTCCAACAGTATATTAAATTACATCCTGGCTTTAATCCTTTGCCTAGATCGCAATACTTTTCGACTGGGCCTACGGCAGGAGCTAACGTTGGTTTAAGTAGGTCTTTAACGGGAGAGTTGTGAGGCTGGCCCGATTAATTTGCTGCTTTCTTTTATTGCTAACTTTTACCGGATGTAACAAGCATCATAGATATATCGGAGTACATATGGCAGAAGAACAGACTTTAGATATAGTTAGCATTGCTAATGCGGCGGCGGATAAACACGGGGTCCCGCGTAAACTGCTTCTGGCTTTGATCGAGGCGGAAAGTGGCGGGGATCCTAATGCTAAATCTTGGGTTGGGGCTATGGGCCTGACTCAATTAATGCCTAAGACTGCTAAGTCTTTGGGCGTTACTGACCCCTGGGACCCTGTCCAGAACGTCAATGGCGGAGCTAAGTATCTGGCTCAGCAGCTTAAAAAGTTCAAGTCTGTACCTGTAGCTTTGGCGGCCTATAATGCAGGGCCGGGCCGTGTGGCGGAAAGCGGCAATAAAGTCCCTAATATTAAAGAAACCCAAAAATATGTCAATCGTATTACTCGGAGGTTTAATAGTGACAAAGACATAACCTTTGAACCTCGTAAAATTTCTCCCCCGTCCGCTGCCCCGGCGGCAGATGTTTCCTCTACCTCCTCTCCAAAAAAGTCTTCCAGCACTTCCTCCAAGGCCGCCGGGGCGGCTGAGTCTTCTTTAGCTTCGGAGTTTCTTGATACTGCGGTAGGTCCGACTCAATACCAACAGTCATCAGGAATAGCGCCTGATGCTCCGGCCGAGCCATCAACCGTCTCCAGTGCTCTCCCGGTACCAACAGGAGACCCTGCTGCCTCTAATTATATTTCTGACATAGCTAATGTCTTTCGTTCAGAGGAGAAACCTTCGGAGTCTACCGCCCTGCGTTTTGCTATGGATGGGGAAGACAAGGTGGCGGTTCCTCAAAATAAACAAGAGGAAGATGATTTCAGGTCGATAGGTAAATTTGAGTATGACCGGCGGGAAGCTTTGATGCGGTTCTTGGGGCAGTTGCAGGAATCAGAGGAGAAATCGTCAGGGAAGAAAAATTTATTTTCCCCTTATCCTACTGTTTTCGATGAAAGAATCCTGGCTTTGTTAGACCGGAGTCCCATAAATGAACCTGTCAAATAAGTTCATAGTTGACATAGTCAATGACCCGCGTTGGAGCGGGGCTTCTTTAAGGCGAAAGCAGAATCTGCTGAAAGAGTTCGAGGTTAACTGGCCGACCATGGCGGACCAGTTCGGGAAAGAGGCGGATAAAGCTTATCAGGATATCCATAACAGCCTGTCTCGTATTATATACAGTGAGCAGGAAGCTATAAATAGATCCAGTGATACAGGTAATATAGTATCTGAGGTTATTGGCGGTGTTCAGGATGTAGGACGGCAGTTCACTGATGTCCGGAGCAGTGTTGGGGCAGCTGAAAGTTTAACTAAAGCCAGAGAGGCTGCGGCTCAGGCAGCCAGTACTTATCAAACTAGCCCTACTAAGTCTACTCTCTCTGAGGTTAATCAGGCTCAAGCTAATGTAGCGGCGGCCCAGGCACAATATGAGCAATCCCGGCAAACTTATGAGGAAAGTTTGGCTAAAGCTGAGGAACGGGAGGGCGAATTATTATCTAAATACCCTCAAAGATTGGACTGGATCAGACGAGAGCAAGAGTTTCGAGAAGCTGGAGCTACTTGGCCAGCTTTGAACACCTTTTTGGAGCAAAGTTTAGGGGACAAGGCTTCTTACGCTATCTCCGGTTTGGCTAAACAGGTATCTAATATAGCCGCAATACTAGCTGGTGGTGCCGCTGGCGGAGCCGCTGGGGGTAAGGTTGGTGCGGCTGCTGGTGGAGTTGTTGGCGGTCCCGCTGGTGCGGTTGCTGGTGGAGCGATTGGGGCCTTAGGCGGGAGTTTGGGCGGGGCGACGCTGGCCACATCTAAATTGGTTGAGTATCAGAATACAGACGAGTTCTTGCGGGAGATTTACGCTAAGTCAGATGACGAGTTGCTAGCTTCTCCCGTGGGGCAGTCCCTAATAGATCAGGGGATTGTAGACCCCGGAGAGATAAGACAGGAGATTATCCTAAAAGGTATTGGTGATGTAGCAAAACGCGGGGAGGTTATTGGCGCGGCCGAGGGTCTGGTTATTGGTGGGCTTATCCATACTGCTGGAAAAAGAATCCCGGTAGTTGGTCAGGCGGCTGGCGCGGCTGCAAGCCGGGGCTTGGGGCGGCAAGTGGCTGCCGCTATTCTCAATTCTCCTATTACCCGGACCGCCGCTGCTGGTGCAACAGAGGAGTTCATAAGTGAGGGACTTGAGGCTATTAATGTCAACCTGGGGTTACAGGAGGCTTTAGGAGAAGGTAATGTTACTGAGGGAGCACTGGAGCAAGCTTTAACAGGGGCGGCCATGGGCGGCTTTTTAGGTGGGGCTGGGTCAGCTGTTCAAACAGCTAGAGGATCCCGAGCTAACCGCCCTCAGGCTACAATCGTCCCCAGCGGATACATAACTGCCGGGGAAGCCCCGGCAACCGAGGCTAGGATAGTGCCTGATGCCTCGCCCCAGCTTCCCGGTTTCCGAGAACTCCCGGCTCCAGAAGCTCCTCGGCAACTTACAGGTTTTCAGGAGCTTCCTGCTCCAGAGGAAACTCTGGCGCTCTCTGCTCCGGGACCTCGGCCGGAGCTTACCGGGCTTCGGGGACTCCCGGCTCCGGAGGAGACAGTAACACCCGAGACTTCCACGGTTATTGAGGAAACCGGGAGGCTTGCTCCGCCTCCTGAGGGGATCGCCCCTGCCCCCGAAGGGCCTGCGGCGGCTCCTGAGGAGCCTGTAACTTATAAAGGGCCTATTATTAATATCGCACAGGAGGAGTCACGTGGCCAAACAGTGGGGCCAGTTGTCCCTGAAACAACAACAGGACCTATCACGGAAGATAGTCGAAGCAGTGAGTCAGTGGAAGCCACTGCCGACATACTTGCTGAAAGCCCTTTCCCCTCAACAGCTGAAGAAGCTGAGGGAATTGATACAGGATTTGAGGTCACGGGGATTCGGGCAGAAGGGGAAATTCAAACCCTCCGATCGGCTGAAAGCCTTGGTGTCCCTTTTGAAACAACAGATGTCACGATTGGGGCAGGCCCCGCAGCCGAGTCAGGAGCCGCAGGGTTTAGAGGGATTGCCGGTAGAGATACAGAGACAAATCTTGCAGAACGAAGCGCAGGTCCGTGGGCAGTCCGAGAAGACAGCAGTGAGACCGATGGAGCAGGCCCTGTCCAGAGTGAAGAGGAGCGGAGGCAGTTAAGCGAGTGGGAGGCGGTCAGGCGGTCAAGGGATAATCTTTTAGCTCTTTTAGGTATGACTAATCTGGACCAGACTTCGGAAGCTACGCAGGTCCCGAGTCTGGACTCGACTTTAAAATCCCCTATTACTGAGGCTAAAAAGGCTGAGACAGCTAAGGCTGTTATCAAAGATGTAGACGTTATTGACGACTTAGGCGGGGCGGCCCGCAGTCTGCCCGAGAAAACTAAGGATGCGCTCTTCGGGGCAGGAGGTTTAAATCAGACGGTAATAGAGCAATTCAATGCTGTTTGGCGAAGCTTTACCCCGACTGAGGACTCCACCCAAATGAGGTCTTATCAATCCAGAGGGATTGAGGTGGCTCTGGCTGATGCCATGGCTTCTATAGCTAATCCGAATGGAGTTGATCCCTGGGCTAACTCCATTCCTGAATCGGCCCCGGCTAAACAAGCTCTCAGAGCTACTTTGCGCAATATCCTTTCCAACGGGGTAGTTGTCTCTGAGAATAAGCTGGAAGATAATTTTACTACCCGTCCCAAGGGTCTGAGTACTAAAGGCCGACCGAATGACATTATCCCCAGACACTCGGATGTTGTCAGATGGATGGTAGACAAAGCTCTTCTTAAGAAGAATACCAGCGCGTTGTTTGCTGATAAACGGACTGGGGATACTTACCTCCTCTCCCGAAACAAAAAAGGAGAGGTTTCCGGGGACCCGGTCAATGCCGTTCTAGGACGGGAGTTTGACGGTCTCAGCGATAGCTCTAACCTTACCCCGGTCTGGCTGTCCCGAGAAGATAAGAGCGAGATTAAACTGGAGAGTGGGCGGGGGGCCAGAGGGCAGACTGTTCACCTGACATCGGGAATTGAGGGGCGATATGGAGCCGCTCCTTTCTCTGGAGATGTTTTCTTTGTCAATGGGACATCTTCCGCTTTAAGTACTAAAGAAGAAATAACTCAAGCTAAAGCAGGACAGACAAGAGATATCGGGAGTACTGTAGAGAAAGCCAGAGCTGGAGAAATAGATGCTCAGGTGACTATGGACCTGGCTTCTAACCCTGATACTACTGATCTGATTAATGCTCAGCTTGGGGATTCTGTTTCTGATGCGGTCATAGCTCAGGCTCTGGAATCGTTGCTGACTAATCCCAATACGCCGACTGTGTCTGAGATGGGGCTGTATGATGCCAGCGTCATGCCGAGTCTTTTTGTAGCTCAGGAGGAGTTTAGGGTTCCGGGAGCCGAGATTGCTGCTGAGACAGAAGCGGCGATTGAAGAAACTGCTGAGCAATTACAGACAAGCATAAATGACAGTTTAAAGGAAACTGCTGGAGAGGCCCCGACCAATCCCTATGAGGGATTAGATATCCCGGCTGAGACCCCCAAAGCTGAGGAGTATGCTGACCTGGCTCAGCAAGTATTAGCGGCGGCCCCTGCTGAACCCGCGGCTGCTCCTCAAGGTCCGGCGGCGGCTCCCACAGGCCCTGCGGCGGCCAGCGGACCTACGGCAACTCTCGGAGCACAAGCTGCCCCCGGCGGGCCTGGTGGGCCAGGAGGCCCGGCCGTCCCTGGTGGTGTGGTGGTTCCTGGCGGTCCAGCTGGACCCGGTGGACCAGTGGGTCCTGCACCACGTTTTGCTCCTCAGACTTATGGTCCCAGTAAAGACCCTGTTCGTTTACTATCTAACTGGAGATCTTGGGGGGAAAACATAGCTGCGGCAGCTTATAATAAAGCTCATCATTTCTTTGGCTGGTTAAGGGAGGTTTCTCCAGTAATAGGGACAGAGCAGGAGAACAATATTGTTTGGCAGACTTATACTCTTATGCCGAATAAAATTCTTGAGGCCAGTAAACAATTGAACGAGGCTGCTTTTGTCCCGGCAGCTAAAACACTGATCAAGTTTGGGAAAAAATATAATGTGCCTTTAGAAAAGATGATGGCTGACATTGCCGGTAATATTCATGTTGCCATGCATGTGGTTAAGGAGGGGCATACCGCTTTTCGTCAGGGGCTAGTAACCGAGCTTCAGGAAGCTATAAACAATGCAGAGGCAGCCGGGGCCGATCCTGCTACGGACCCTATAGTTTTGGGATTGCAACAGAACCTTAAAGACTATGACGATGTCCAGATGGGGAAAAGAAAATGGAAAGGCATGGGAGATGTAGCCTTACCTGGAGGGGCTACACTGGAGTATTTCGAGAATTATCTTAAAGATATGGAGAAAACTTTCTCTAAGGCTGATATGGAGGAGATGACTCAAGCTTTAGCAGATGCCTTTCAGGCTGTGACTGAGGCTCGGGTAAAGGCCGGAGTTTTGCCTCAGGTCATTAAAGACCAATGGTATCCATTTAAAATTTATGCGCCCACCGCTACTTATATTGAGTCGTCCTCTTTATCCTCAGACGATGCTGGTAATAGAATATTTAATCCCAGCCGGTACTATCATCGTGGGGGAGCGCATCATATAGCCGCTCCTTCTACCCAGAATTTGCTTCAGTATATGTCCAGAGCTTCGACTGAAATAGGAGGGCGGGAATTTAGGGATGCTTTGGATGCCTTGCATAAGAGAATAAGCCCGAATAATAGTTACGGTTTAGTCCGGGAAAGAGCAGGGTCACTCGCATCCAAAGCTGGGCAGAATACTTTTTATAAAAAAGTATATGAACGGCCAGGTTTTGTACGATATGAACTGGAGTATGACAATACAGGGAATCCTATGATGGTAGGGTATAAATATACCTTTGCTGAAAATAAGCTGGACTTGCGCAAAAGATTTCCTGGGCTGTCGGAGGAAGAATTTAATACTATATTTTTGGAGAATGACTCTTATTATGAAGTAGTAGCTAAGTCTTGGGCTGGTCCGGCTCAAGCCGGTAAAGTATGGCAAACTCTCCGCCCAGCTACCGCGGCTACGGCTTCTCTGTGGACTAAATTTGTCCCGCTCTTTGCCCCGAAAACCGCGGTTAGAGACATCCCGGAACGGATAACTAACATGCTAGGCCGGGGAGTGTTGAAAGGGGACGGGACTGAATTGTCCGGGGCGGCGGTGTCCCGGAAGATGATGGCTCTATTATTTAACCCGACCTTTATATCGGCTTATACTAATTCTTTTACTGGGCGTAATAAAAATATTCCTCAAGACCTTCTAAATAAGTATGAGAAATATTGGAGGGAGTTTGAAAAAAGCGGGGTTAATCTGACTATACTCAGTCAGCTTAAAGTCAGGTCAAAAACCACTCCCGAGCAAAGAGCTTTTGACTATACTGAATTAGGAAAAACTCTAGGTTTACCTAATCATCTCATTGATGAATGGAACGACTTTTTTAATAGCTTTGCACCTTTCCTTCAATATGTATCTATGCGGGAGCAAGACGTAAATACCGGGGATGCCGAGTTTAAAACTTTAGAGATGTTCAACCTTACTGAACGGGGCGGTTTGGCTCCTTATGCCTCAGCCATATATCCTTTCTTTGTTTCCTCTATGCAGGGAAGTAAAACTGTTCTACGTTCTTTGGGACTCACTAAAGATTGGCGGTCTCCTAATAAAAATGTGCGGAATGCCCGATGGGCGGCGGCAGGGTTAACTCTTGGGTCCTTAGCTTTGATCGCTTTCCTGAGAGAATGGGCCGGGGATGATGAGGAAACCGGGGTTAACAAATTTGACGCTATCCCGTTTAACTCAGCCTCCAGGTACATCCCCGTCTCATTGGGGGAAGATAAAGGGTTTTTCAAATCCCCTATTGGGTTTGGGATGAACCAAATGACATGGGGAGCAGCTTTGTCATTGGATAGACTGTCTCGGGGCTTGGTGTCTCCGGGGGATGCTTTCGCTAATATTTTTATCTCTTTGACCAGGTCCCTACTCCCGGAGAACTTTCCTCAGTACACATTTGCTTCAGATCCGGCTAGATGGCTTATACAGACTCTTTCCCCCACTGTAACTCAGCCAGTTATGGAGTGGGCTATGAATAAAAATACATTTGGTCAGCCTATAACTGCCGGGCGGACTGGACTTAAATCCGCTTCCGCTTCTGGGAGGATAGCTACTCCCGATGCCTGGCATGAGATGGCTAAAACAATTCGGGATAAAACTGGAGTTGATTTTTACCCGGAAACCCTGCGACACTTTGCCAATGGGTATCTTCCCGGACCTCTGGCCGGTATAACTGGAGCTATAGAAGCTAACAGTTTTAATAAAAATACTATGTTCCAGTCCACTCGGGATGAGATAGGCCCGTGGTTATCCGCCTTGGGAGCCGCTGGATGGTACGGGGCTGAGATAAATATTGCTCAAACTGAGTACTTCGATGTTAAAAGCCAGTTAGAGAAGATGATAATTGACCGGGATGTCAGCGTCTCAGATACTTCTTATGGCTCAAATAGGGCTAAGAGGGACGCCTACATTACTGAGAATATGCAAAAGGGTGGTTTTACTCCTGCTCAGATCGAACAATATATTCTTCTTAGAAATGCTGAGAGTGATCTGAATAAAATAAACCAAAGTTTTAAAGCAGATGCTAAGATATTACGCACTAAAGTTGATGCGTATGATAAACTTAGAGGTAGGGCAGATGAATGGAGCAGAGACCGGGTAGCTGTCCAAAACGAGGTCATCCGCAAAATTCAGAAAATCCGAACCAGACCAATTTAAGCGGGCTGTTACGCTGCCGACAGCCCGCTTAATCCCTGCGGCTGATCCTTCCCAGCCGCAGGGAACTTTTTACCTAAGGGAGAAAATTTATGGCTATAGTAAAAATACGACAGGGACAGCCCGAGTTACGGGTTTCTCTGGTCTCTCCAGGCTGTGATGGCGTCCAGTTAATCGCGGCGGATGATATCAGGCTAGTCATAACTTCTCCTGTTTGTGAATGCGGGGACCTTATCAGTCCAATAATTAATATTGGATGTAGGCTGCCCGGCTGTTCCCCTTACCCGTCCTGGGGCTGGCAACCGCGCTGTTCCCCCCATGAAGGCGGGGTTTTGGTTTACCCGGCTTTTGACAAAAGCGATGATGGGGAAGTTGTTTTCCGTTTTGATAAACTGCTATGGTCCCTCCCAACTGGGCGGTATGTGGGACAGGTTGAGTTTAGAAACGGTAAGCTAATCACTACTTTGGATATAGACCTATCCAATGAAAAATTCTTCATTGACAAAATAGTGATCAACTCTGGGGAAGCTAAGCCTGTAGCTTGCTGACTTATTATGGGAGTCTTGTGATGATAATTAAACCCTTTAGTGCTTTTCTTTCTCAGCCCATTAATGCCGACTCCGGGCACCTGCCTCTGACTGAGGCTGATGAAAACCGGCTCAAAGCCCTGGTCCCGGAGGGTGAGGAGATATTGCTAACGCTTAAGGATGATCTCTATTATGAGTACATCAGGGTTACTAATACCTGTGATTCTTTGTTGGTGGAGCGGGGACAGAGTGAGTCTATAGCCCGTAAATTCCCTCGTGGGACCTGTGTTTTTTTCGAGAACTCTATTGCCGTAACTGAGTGGCTCATTTGTAATTTCGATTGTTGCGCTGGGGATTGCCCCTGCGAAGGAGTTACCGCTGCCGGGGTTGTCTTCCCTGCCGGGAAAACAGGCGTCCCGTATATGGCTACGGCAGTTTTTAAAGGCAGTTTGCCTATGACTCTTGGAGTTAGTGGTCATCCCAGTTGGGCTGTTGCTGAGACGGGAGCTAACTATATTAAACTTTCTGGTACACCCACCGGAACCGGTAATTATAATGTGAGTATTTCAGCTACTAACTGTTCAGGAAAGGATTTAAGTATGCAATCGGCCCAAATTATTATCGAGTAAATGGCTAAACGGAAGAAATGGATATTCACAGAATTGAGTTCCAAGGGTTGGAGTCCAGCTAAAACCAGAGCCATGTTACAACAAATGGAGATGTCACCTCCCGCTATACAATCTATCTTGGATAGATTTTGGTACGACAAAAATGTAGATCAGATTGACTATTATTCAAAAGCCCAGCAAAATAAACTTTTGCCTTTATGGGATCACTGGGTAAGAGTTTGGTTGGAGGAAAATAGCATTAACTGATAACAGTAAACCACTTATTTGAATATAAATAAGTAATCATCTCTTTAGTAAGCCCGTTTATAATCATACCAGATTGTAAACGGGATTTCTTTTTTCATACCAGAGAGGTAACTGAATGAATTATTACCCGCAGGCACCTTACAACTATTCTTCCCACACTATGGCTGCTTATCAGCCTGTCCCCCAGAATAATAAATTTATTGCTTATTTCCAAGAAGGTCGTATTTATACGGAGACTTCTGGGGGGACTCAATGTATTGGTGTGTCTGAGGATATTTATCAGAAGGTAGAGAAGCAAGCGGCGGAGTATGAGGCCGAGCTAATAAAGCTAGGGGCTATCCAGGTCCCACTGACTCAGGAGCAGATCAATCAAAAATTAATGGAGGAGTTACAAGCTGAACGGGATTCCAGAACTAAACTGATGACCTTGGTAGATGAATTAACCCGAGTTATTAAGACTCCCGAGGTATCTTCTGTAACTAAAAATGAGGAGGTAAAAAATAATGGACTTGAAAACTCTGTTCTCCGGAGCGATGACCGGGCTTCTGCCAATGATGCTAACTCCCTTTCTGGGAGCGGAGAAAGCGAACCAGTACGCTCCAACTATCCGTGAGGCTATCGGTAAAGTAACTAATGGCGGATATAAAAATACTAAAGAAGACCTGCTCCGGGCTATCCGGGAAACAAATACTTCTAAGCAGCAATTGGTTACGATGGTTAGCATGGCTAAGAACCCCTTCGTCTCTAATTTGTTGAACCGATTCTCGCCTAATTTAGCTGAACAATTACAGGGACTCGGTCAGGACATTTGCAATTCCGCAAATTCTGGAACTCCGAGTCCTTCTCCCGGCGGGTTCAGACAGTTCCTGCCTATAAATAACAAGAGGTAAACTAATGAGTATTAACGTGAATGAGGATGTCGTCGGCAGCGGTGGCTGGGGCGGTGGCGGCTGGGGTGGCGTAGGCAGTAGTGGGCTGTTTATTTTCGCCATTCTTATTATTTTTGTCTTCGCTATCTTTTGGGGCAAAGGCAACCATGATGGCGGTCATGCTGCTCTTCTACCTGCTCTTATGGCCAACGGTGGTCCCGGAGGCTGGGGCGGTGGTGGTCATCACTGTGGTTGTCCCCCGGTTTGCAATCCGGTTGAGGACGTGGCTATTGCCAATATTGCTAAAGAGGTCGCCTGTACTACTGGCCAGATTAAAACCCAGAATGCCATGGATACCGGGGCTATTATCCATGCTCTGGACAATCAGACCTGCGAGATTAAATTGGGCGAAGCGGCTATTATTCAGAACCAGATGCAGATTGCCCGTGAGCAGGAAGTCATGGCTCTGACTAATCAGATCGCTGCGCTTCGGGATGAGAAACTGGAGCTTAAAGGTAAACTTCTCCAGCAGGAAACAGTCAACAGCATTAATTCCGGTAATTGTCAGTTGAACCACCGTCTAGACCGGATTGAGTGCGACATGGCTAAGCGTCCTCCGTTCTACACCGCTGGTGGTTTCCCTCACACCCAGCCTTTCAATTTCCAGCAGGGCTTTGATGGGCGTCGGAACGACTGTTGCTGTGGCGTGGCCTAAATCTATTATGCTCCTGTAGACCTGGGTTTTCAGGAGCATATAAAAGGGAGGCTATAATGCGGACTCTTGTGGGGGTTCTTATTGGCTACGGTCTATACTGGGCCGTCAACACCAATAATGGCCGGAGAGCTATGTCCAGTATGGAGCTATCCCTGGGCAAAAATATAAAGAAGAAAAGAAAGGAGCCGACCAATGATATCGGTTCATCTGATGAAGGAGAGGCTAGCGAGTGAGTTGTCTGAGACCTGCGAAGCTTGGCATGGGGAAGACTTATGCGAAGTCAAACTGTGTCTTTTGCAGAAACTAGCCGCCTGTTATAACGAGATTCATGAGGCTTGCCGCAATATGTACCATGCCAAGATACATACCGAGAAGCATATTCATGAGCATTACCCCAACTGAAAGCAGGTTACACTATGAACGAGACTTGTTGTAAACCCTGCTTTACAGTTATTGGGGTAGATACCGCTACGATTGGGTTTGTTACTTTGACAGTGACTCCGTCTCTGGACAATATCGCCGTGAACAACACTTGCTTCAAACTGTGTTTGACGTCCTGTATGATTCCGGCCAATAATACTGACCAAATCCAGATTACTGACGGGACTACTACTCTTCCCGTTAGACGCTGTGACGGCAATTTTCTTAGAGCTGACTCCCTGCGCCGGTTCCTGCTAAAGAAAGCTGACTGTTGCTGTTGTGTGACAGTCTTCCTTGAAGCTTTCAGAGGTAATGATGATGAACACATCACTATCTTTAACCGGATGCCGAGGAGTTCCTTTGTGGTGACAGCGACGGCAGCTTAAAATATTTTGTTGACACAAGACAGGAGATTTGATATAGTAATTATGTTTTGTTATGGATCATAATTACTCCTTCCTGTTAAAAGTCCTGACCAATTCGTTGGTTGGGACTTTTTATTTTATTATGTTTCCGGGAGTTTATAAGGCTCCAACCTACGACTGTCAAAATGATAACACCAAAAACATTCGTCTGAATCTATAACCCCAACTATAATATCTAAAGGCTCATTGAAATAACAATCTGACGGTATATTGTGATCAAAAACAGGTTCCTTCAGTACTTCCAAAACTAGGAAGGGGCCTGTTATAGTACTGTTACGAAATTTTGGTTTCCATTGCACAATGTCTCCTTGTTTAAACTCGTACCGAATAAGGAATTTATTATAACAATCTATAAGACTGTCAATTTTTATTTTATCCGGCCTCATGAACTTGATAACTTTTGAATTAGTCATAGTTTACTCCTCACATGAAAATAAAAGTTGCGCAGACTTAGCCCACGTTCTCCCATTCAGAAAACCTTTCCATCGTTTGACATTAATCCCGATAATCTTATTTCTGAAACTAGAAGGGATGAAAGAGTACTCAGCCAGGTGAGGAAAAAATCCCCTCTTAGTAATGAGATTTTCCAAAAACTCCGGGCTAACTTCTACTCCCAGTTTTTCCTGACATAAGTCTGCCGCCTGTTCAAAAGTGATGGTATTTTCTAACTGTTCTTTTGTCAGCTGCGAATTGTTCTTTGTCTTTGTCTTTGGTTTCCCATTGGGAGGCGGCTTCTCTCTATATGGATAAACCGGTTGTTTGATATTCAATTGGAGCTTGTTTTCTGCGCCTATCCAGCCTCGACTTTCGCAAAAGTCTTTTCTCCAAGCTAAGTAACTGGAGCGGATTTCTTCAAGTTGCTCGCTGGTAATTTCCACATCGGCAAGATCAGGATTATCAGACATACTATTTCCCCCAAGGTCCGGTATCTGCTCTTGAGCAATTTTGGTCTAGCCAAGATTCAGTGTTTGTTCTTAGGCAATTTTGATTCAGCTTCTGCACTTCCCAGTACACATCGTCTGGCTTTGGACAGCTTTTATTTTCTGCTTTATTCCGTTCTCGCAAAGTCTGAGCTATGAGTAAGTTCCAGGCAGCATGGGCCAAGTGAGGCAGGCCAGAATCCGGGTCCATCTCTTCGCCCTGCGCGAAAGCTAGATCATGCCTCCGGGCTGCCGCAATCAGTCTATTTTCAGACAAGCCCTTGGCCCAATTTCCTTCCCCGTACCGTTCACACCCAAAGGTAAAAATCTCTCCCAACACTCGAATAATCTCTGGCGGGATCAGATCCAGTCTGAGCTTACCTGAATCGTATTTGGTTCCTTCCATTTTATTCCTCCTTACTTGGAAACATCTTTAATTACCCATTCTCCCTCTCTTTTTTTCTTCCAACTCCCGTCCTCGCTCTATTGCCCTATCCTCCATATCTTTTTCCTTCGCCTTTTTCTTTGCTGCAATTTCTTTTTCCTTTTCTTTTTTCATCTCCTCCTTCTCTTTTTCCTTTTCTTTTATCTTATCTTCCTTTTCTTTCTCCTTCCATTGATCGAAGGCTACGGCCAATTTTTGTTGGTGGGTAGTAAATTCTTCAGCGTCACGGGACCGCATAAACCGGGACACAAATTCATCTTTCTTTTCATTCTTTTCGGGTTTAAGCAAAGGCATTTTTCAATCCTCCTAATGTAGGCTTCCGCCAGTAAACATTTTAAGCAAAGCGCAGTCTTCCGCGTCTGTAGAAAACTGCCTAATAGTCATGGCCCGATTAATAACCTTAGGCCGAAACTCCCTGAGAATCCCGGCCATTGGTTCCGGGCGGTCCATAGCCAAGATAATAACACATTCTTTAATGGTGGCAAGAAATTCTTGTCTCTGGGACTCAACAAGCCAATCGCCGGTATCTGCTTCATGAGCCAATATTTTTACCCAGTCAGGTAAAAAAGCGGCCCCCTCCATGATGTTATCATATATCCTGAGACAGTCAACACAGTCTTCTAGGGTGGTTAGTTTCTCAAAGTCTAAATCTTTTACAGACTGATAAAGGATATTCCAGGCTTTAATATTCTCACAAAGAATACCTAGACGTTTAATCATTTCACTGGCCAGCATGAATAGTACTCCTCTTCATAAAACACTATTTTAAAATTGGTCCTAATATCAGACTCAGAATCTTTTTGCAGGACCACGGGCCAGGTAGTTTTATTTGTTCTTGAAAAAAACTCTTTAACCCGCGCCTTCCCAATACTTATATACCTAGGGCTGTGCTTCTCCTTTGTATCTTTATAAACTGAAATGAAGATGTATTCCCCAATTGCAAAGACTTCAACTTTCCCCTTTCTTATCTGAGCCGGGATATAGAGTGTCCCGCTGTTATTGACATGAGAAGGGACTAAAAAATTGTCGAAATTAAATATAGCTGTCATAATGGATTAACTCCCAAATCCCGAACCGCGTCTACAAGACTAAGCTCAGTCAGTCTGAAACAATAACACATAGTTCTTCCCCGAGTTAGTGCTGCCACACCCTGTCCTAGGGATATTTGTTCTCTGGTACCTCTTTTATAGACACCTTTGGTCTCTAGCTCTTTCAACACGGCGTCCAGAGAAGCTCCCCGCTGATTGCACCAAGTACTTAGATGACGACAGTTTACAAATATCCGGCTTTCCTTAAGCTCCAATCGGGCATGGAGTTTCCTGGTTGGTAGACTGGCAATGTATTTATCCATAGAAACAGCGTCATAAGTTAAGGTACCTGGGTCTCTCCACTCATCGGGACGCTTATGGGTTTTAACTATCAGGGTAGAGTCAAGCACATCTGAGAGATAGTCAGACAAGAGATTATCTCCGGAGCTAACCTTATCCTTGATTTGGGTTCTTAAATCGGCCAGGATGTTTTGAGCAAAGGTATCTAACTTATCTATGTCGAAATCAATAAAACCAAAATGTTTGGCCAGCCGACCCACGGCTAAAGAAACTCCAAGGCCATAAGTCCAGAACCTTTCTGCTGAACTTTTCCGGTGTTTCTTGTCCCACTCCATGGCCGCTGCATTAACCTTCCTGAAAATCTCAGGAGATTTAAAACACATTTCCAGAAAGGCCGGGCCGGCCAGGCCAAAATTAAAATCCAATAAGTTAATAGTCTCCTCGATATATTCTCCTTTCTCGGTTCCCGAGTAAGACTGGAAATCACAGGGGACCTCCAGAACTCTCATGGCAGCGGCGGGAGTTTGGGGGTAGCGTCTCTCCATAGCTTCATAGATAGACTTGTTTGAGGTGGCAAAAACAATCGTCTCCCATTCCCCAGTTTCCACTAGCCCCGTCCCGCCGTCGGTAGACTTGGCTTTCTCTTTACCATTGCTGATTGAGTATAACATTTCAGCTAACTCGTCATCTCGAAGCAAGGTTAGTTCATCAAAGCAATGCGGGATATTTTTCTTAGCTGAAAGTATCTGATAGCGGGCCGAAAGAGTATCATGAGCCATGCCCATAGAGTCTTTGGGATGCCCCCAGATAGAGCTTATGGCCCGAAGCAGAGTAGACTTGCCACGTCCGCCTTTAACGTCCCAGATATATAGAACCAGATTCTTAGCTGTGCCTACTCCGAACCTCATAAAGGGGGCGGCGAACCCGGCGCAGATAAAAAGTTGGGCTATTTTCTGATCCAGTTTGGCATACATGGCTGGAATTTTTTTCCATTCCTCCAATGTACCCATATGGGAAAAGTGTTTCTTAGCAATGTATGAGCATTTCTCGGTCAGGTTTATAGGTATTTTATCGTTCTTGGTATATAACATATTACCATAGACAAAAGCCTGATCGTCTGACTCACCATCATTTACCGACGTCCAGCCAAAATGTTTCCTCAACTGGATTACCGGCAGTTTATTCTCCATGGTTGAAATATATGATTGCATACACATCCCTACTAAATTATTATACTTTGCTGAAATGGGAGTGGCTGAGTGGTTACAGAACCATTGAGCAGTAGTTTGAGGACCAAAACATTTGTCTACGGTGTAAAGAGTATCCTTGGCCCCATCGGGTAACTCCAACCTGACTGCATAAGATGTTTTAACCTGCCCGTCTACCTTCTCTACGTGTTTATGATGTAAATAAAAAGGTATACTTAATATTTTAATCTGGTTATTTATGACTGTCTTCTCGGCTCCTCGTCCGACACTTATCATCTCATTGTAATAGACTCCATCCCCTGGGATTACTTGGAACTCGTCATTTTGGAAGGCCTCTAAAGTAATTGCCGGGGTTTCTTCGTAGACTGAGGACAATACTTCATCCGGCAGAATAGACGGGCCGGGAGCGGTAAAGCTTTGTTTAAACTTAGCTGCTTTCCCAAGCTGCAAAGGCGTTGTTATTTTATTATAGTGCCTGCATCGGGAGCAGATACCAGGAGTGGTCGAGTCAAGCTCAGCACAAGTCGTAGGTCCAGTCCCGCTATCAACACAAGATTGCCAAAGTTCATCCAGTTTGGCCGAGTCATATTTAGACTGTGGTCCTGTATCCTGCTGGCTTAAGAAATGCATAGTCTCCAGGCCTTTAGCGCAGTGATTAAGAACGGCCATAGCCCGGTACCATTGGGGGTACTCAGCCTTTCCACAACCTCTTATCTGGGCGCACTCTGCTACTATAAGCCGGGGGTCCTTTAAAGGTCCGGATAAGACTCTGTCTGCTTTTAGAAAATTAGGCTGATAGCCTTCAGAAAATCCGGGTATTACGTCTTTAATTTTACTCCGCCCAGGATGGATTGAGTAAGTTTCCTGAAGACTGGTAAGTATCCTCTCCAACTCCTGAGCAGGGGTGTCAACACCTTGAGTAAGGACCTTAACTGGGAGGGCGACCTCGTCTTTATAATTGTTGGTTCCCGGCAGTCTTAAAACTGAGGCAACGTCAGTGGTTCGGCTCTGGTCAATATCAGCCAGATTGAAATAGTTTACTATGGCTTTAAATTTTTCAGCCAGTCTGAGCCATAGATCTTTAGAGATACACTCAGTAAAAGTAAAATAAAGATGCAGCCCCCTCCCAGAAAAGACTATAAGTGGTGTAGGCAGTCCTGTTTTTTGGAGGAAGCTATTGACCTCTTTATAAGATTCAGCTGCGCTTGGGTTCTTGCTGTCTTCTCTCCCGCAATCCACATCCAGCCAGAGGGACTTTTGTCTGACTGCATTATTAGCAGTACGAAAGACTTTTTTATTTCTATCCTCGTGCCAGCCTTGAGCAAAGGCTGAGCAGCCAAAATAAGTATTGTATCCCGCATCACTCCAATTAAGAACATGGTCAGTTAAATCCTCAAAGGAGGATACGGGATAGTTTTTAAACTCAGACTTGCTGATTAATTTGCAAGCACTGTAGAGGAAATTACCGCTGTTTGGGAGGACCCGATGAAGAAAGTTTATCGCCGTATTCTTTCTCATCATCTACATTCCCCCTGCTTTCGTCCTTTAAGCGTGAGATATCACCGGCCTTAGAAATAGAAGATTTGTCAGTGAGATAGACTAACCCATAGCTTATCAGTTTACTCTCTGAAATAGGGAGTAATTTTTCTTTACCTAAAGAAATTATCATCTCGGTTAGGTCCTCAACTATAGATATATAGGACGGCGGCAATACTCCTCTCTTTCGCCAAGCTGACAAAGTTTGATGTCTGATACCAAGCAATGTGGCTACTTGTCCCGGTAGGATTGAGTATTTTTTAGCCACAGCCATAAGCTTATGCAGTGGAGTTTGTATAGCCGCCGTCTTCATGATTACATTCCTTTCAGCAATTCATCAAGCCCAGCGGCCATGTCAGGAGACATATTATTTACAGGCATAGTGGGAGTCTCTTTCCCCTCCATTTGAACTAGAAGTTTGTCAGCTTCAGCCAGCAGATCAGCCGTAGCGAAATCAGATTGAGAAGCCTGAGGCTGGACCGGAGCGGACTGAGGCTGGACCGGAGCGGGCTGAGGCTGGACCGGAGCGGGCTGAGGCTGGACCGGAGCGGGCTGAGGCTGGACCGGAGCGGG